>Ga0194060_10001057_pt1 | contig 19929 bp, 23 predicted proteins | sample SepL225m_MetaG_FD_163427 | JGI IMG/M metagenome (GOLD analysis project Ga0194060, IMG submission 163427) | Anoxic zone freshwater microbial communities from boreal shield lake in IISD Experimental Lakes Area, Ontario, Canada - Sep2016-L222-5m | ecosystem: Environmental > Aquatic > Freshwater >... | reverse complement strand
GACTGAAGCTCTGCCACCAGAGGAATTGTCCCCCAGATGTTCTTCTCCCCCGCAGCACTCTTGGCGTCCGAAATCTCCCCCATCACCGACGACGGGGTGATCGGGTAGATGGCGATGACTTCGTTTGTGGCGTGAGCCACGTGGGCGGCTGCTGTGTTGCCGTCGATGGTTACCATTTTTTTGCTCATGAACTTCCTCCTCTTTTGGGATGTATAGTGAAGTACCAGCTTCAAATCCTGAAAATCGGGTTATCCACGAAGAACACGAAGGTTCACGAAGAAAACCTTTAATGCTGAGCCTCTTGCAAAAGTCCAAAAGTCTGTCATTCCGGCAGGTTTCTGGCCGGAATCCAGTTTGTAAATACCTGAAAATCTGGATGCCGGATAGAACCCTTCCGGCATGACAATCTTTTTGCAAGAGCTTCCTTTTTTTGTTTTTAAATCCGTGAAAATCCGTTCAATCAGATTTGATCCGTGTTCTATTGCCTTTGGTTTTCTTTTTTGGTTCCGGTTTGTGAACCCGTTTCTACAGTTCATTTCTCCCCTGAAGCGCCCACTGAACCGTTGCCGCATCGACAAACTCGATATCGCTTCCGAGCGGTATGCCGTGCGCCAGACGGGTCACTTTCACACCCTTCTGCTTCAGCAATCTGGTCAGATAAAGCGCGGTCGCTTCACCCTCGACGGTAAAATTTGTCGCAATAACAACCTCATCGACCCCGCCGTTATCGATCCGCTGCAGCAGCTCTTCGATCCGCAGGCTGGAAGGGCCGATCCCTGCGAGTGGTGAAATTGCCCCCTCCAGCACGTGATAGACGCCATGATAGGCGTTGCTTCTCTCAAGAGCCATCAGATCCTGCGAGTTTTCAACGACGCAGATGATACGGAAATCACGGTTGCCTGAACAGATCGAGCAGGGGTCGTTCTCGGTAATCGCAAAACAGTTTGAGCATGGGTGAACCCGGTCGCGAACCTCACAGAGCGACTCGGAGAGCGCGGTGATGTTATGCGGCGACTTCAGAAGGTGAAACGCAAGTCTGATTGCTGTACGCTCCCCTATCCCGGGTAACTTCTTCAATTCTCCTACAAGCCGCATCAGCGAGGATGATTTTGTTAACATAATTCCCGAAACAAATAAAACCTTTTTTTATTGTTACAGCGTGGTTAAAAAAGACCCGGTATGCTCATGCCGCCGGTAATCTTCGACATTTCATCACCTATCTCGGCGTGTACCTTTTTTAATGCTTCATTTGCCGCAGTAATAACAAGGTCTTGCAGCATTTCGACGTCATTAGGGTCAACCGCCTCTTTTTTTATTTCAAGTGAAATTATTTCATTCTTTCCGTTGACCGTAATGCTGACAGCTCCGCCACCCGAGGTAGCCGTTGCGGTCTTAAGAGTGGCCTCCTCCTGCAGTTTGGCCATCTTCTGCTGAATCATCTGGGCCTGCTTCATGATACTGGCTAATCCCTTTGACATTATCTCCCCCTCTGTTTTTTGTGCCTAAAACTCTGTTATCTCGGTAACGCTTGTTCCAAAAACCCTCTGCGCTTCCATAATTACCGGATGGTTTTGTACTTCCAGCTTCAAATCTTCTATATGTCTATCGTGGTCACCCTTTTTTTTTTCGGCCACAGAAACCGGCGTCTCAGCAGAATCGGATGAAATGGACTTGACCCTGACAACTGTCTCCGCAGCGTTGAACTGCAAGGCCAGTGTCTGGATATTTTTGATAAATTCTTCATCCTGTGCGGCTGTAAGATAGTAGCTGCCGACCGGGAAACCGATCTCCAGCAGAGATTTTTCCTGCTTAAGGGGGCTGCCATGTTCCAGAATTGAACCTGTCGCTGGCATCTGCTCATTTACAAAAGACACAAATCTACCCCATGCGGAGTGGCTGTCGGAGGTTGAATAAGCGGCCTGTGGAGCGGCAAGGCGGTTTGCTGAATGCGATGAATGCGATGAGTGTGATGGCTGTGGATAGTGCGGTACAGTAGGCTCCGGTTCAAAATGGCGATGTGCGGAGTCACCCCGCCCCTTCTGGTTCTCCATCGGGAGTGAGGGGGTATGGAGCGCCCCCGCCTCCAGCACCTTTATTTTATCGATCAGCTCCTGAATTGAAACGACCGGCGAGAGGAGAGCCGCTTTCAGAAGGGCCATTTCAAGGAGCAGCCTCGGAAAACTGGCATATCCCATTTCCGAATCAGCTTTTATCAGCAGAGTCAGACGGCGCTGAATATCCTGTGCTGTCACGTTTCCTGCCTGCGTACGGAGTTCATCCAGTTCGGCGGCTGTCAGATCGAGGATCTCCTCCGGCTTGCCGACGGAGCGAACCACCAGCAGGTTGCGGAAATGCTCAATCAGCTCCTGACAGAACTGGCGCATGCTGTAACCGACGAGATCGACCCGCTTGACATACTCCAGCACAGCCTGAGTATCCCCGGAAAATACCGCCGCCGAAATCCCGGCAAGGAGACGTCTGTCCACCGTGCCGAGCAATGTTCCGACATCGTCATCACTAACGGTATTGCCGCAAAACGCCAGCACCTGATCGAGAGCGGTCAGGGAGTCGCGCATACTCCCGTCCCCTTTGCGTGCTATCAGCGCCAGGGATGTGTCGCTGATTGTGACCGATTCCTGGTTGGAAATATCGCGAAGACGACCGACAATCTTGGGGAGTGTGACCCTCTTGAAATCAAAACGCTGGCAGCGTGACAGGATGGTGACCGGCAGTTTGTGCGGTTCAGTCGTGGCAAAGATGAACTTGACATGTTCCGGCGGCTCTTCCAGCGTCTTTAACAGAGCGTTGAAGGCGTTGGTGGAGAGCATATGGACTTCGTCGATGATGATAATCCGGTAACGGCTGTGGGAAGGGAGATATTTGATATTGTCGCGAAGATCCCGGACATCATCGACACCGTTGTTGGAGGCTCCGTCTATCTCAAAGACATCGGTTGAGATCCCTTTGGTGATCTCGATGCAGAGGTGGCAGACGTTGCACGGCTCGTGGGTGACCCCTTTTTCACAGTTGAGAGTCTTGGCCAGAATGCGGGCGGTGCTGGTCTTGCCGACACCACGGGCTCCGGTGAAGAGGAAAGCGTGCGCCACCCTGCCGGAATCTATAGCATTTTGCAGAGTTTTGCTGACGTGTTCCTGGCCGGTCAGTGCAGAAAATGACTGGGGGCGGTATTTTAATGCCAGAACTTGATATGAAGTGCCGTTGGACAACGGATTAAACCTCGCAGGTGAATCGACGCCCTCCGGTTAAGGGGGACATCATTTAACCAAGGGGAATGTGGGAGGAAAAATATGCTTGCAGACGGGTATGATAGCCGGGTTTACCTGCGGCACACAGCAGGAGCCGCTGCCGTTGCTTCCTTCCGGACCTGGCGGAGTTCACGGCGTGCCGTTGCGCAAGGCCCGGCTATCATATCCGTCTGCAAACAAGCTGTTTGACAAAGATACAATCAAATCTCCGGTCAGTTGACCGGGTAATCTGTTTAGCATAATGACGGCAGTTGGGCAAGCACCAAAATAGGGGAGAGGCAACAAATTTCTACTTCATCAGCGTCTTCAACGCCTGCTTGAGCAGACCTTCCACCGAAACTCCCCCTGAAGCATCAAGACCGGCCAGAGCTTTACGCACCTGCTGCTCTTTGTAGCCAAGATTAAGGAGTGCCGAGAGCACATCTTCCATCAGATCATCAGCCGGAATCTCCCGTCGCTCAATCGCAGGGAGCGATGAAATGTCCAGTTTTAAAACCTTCTCCTTCAACTCAAGAACCAGACGTTCGGCAGTCTTTTTGCCGATACCAGGAATCGTGGAGAGCTTCTGAATATCCCCCTGTCCGAGTGCCTGCGCCAGAGGGGCCGGCTGGATGTTTGAGAGGATGTCACGCGCCAGCTTGGGACCGACTCCGGTGACAGATATCAGCAACTGGAAGAATGATTTTTCGAGTCTGGTGCGGAAACCGTAGAGCTGGATGGCGTCTTCTCTCACGCTGGTATGAATATGCAGCGAGGCGGTTCCCCCCTCTTCCGGAAGCTCATAATAGGTCGAAAATGGTATCAGCACCCGGTAACCGACACCGTTTACGTCCAATATAATGTGGTCGGGTGACTTATAGGCGACCCGCCCGGTGAGAAGTGCAATCATAATTTCATATCCCTCCAGGATGTTTTCTGACGCTTTGAGACGCTGGCGGTTCCGGTTAACTGTTTAAGCCCGCTTGAATTGATATGACATACCGCCACGGCGAGAGCGTCGGAGGCGTCGGCCTGGGCGGTTTCCGGTAATCCGAGCAGCGCCTTTAGCATCTTCTGCACCTGACCTTTCTCAGCCCTCCCACGCCCGACTACAGCCTGTTTTACCTGAAGCGCCGAGTATTCGGCAACCGGAAGACCGGCATGGACGGCAGCCACAATTGCCGCGCCACGCGCCTGCCCTAGTTTGAGGGCACTCTGCACGTTGGTCGAGAAGAAGATATTCTCAATTGCGACTTCATCCGGATTATACTGGGCGATGACCTCGGACAGGCCGTCAAATATCTTCTTCAGCCGCCCCGCGAAATCGACCGCCTTGTCAGTAAATATGGCTCCGTTATCGATATGAACAAGTTTGTTGCCAACCTGATCCACCAGACCGTAGCCGGTTATTCGTGAGCCCGGGTCTATACCGAGTACTCTCATCAAAAAGCCTCCGGAACGAAGAAGGGGGCCGTTAAGCCCCCCTGCAAGCTACATCATCTTTTCCATCTCTTCTGACGAGATGTCAAAATTGGAATATACGTTCTGCACATCGTCGTTGTCTTCCAGCCTGTCCATCAGTTTGAGCATCGTTTCCGCCTGCTTCCCCTCAAGCACCACCTGCGTCTGCGGGATCATGGTGATCTCTGCGTTAGCATGTTTGAAGCCCAGAGCCTCCAGTGCCTCTCGCACCTCTATAAAGGCCGCCGTCTCGGTTGTTACCTCAAACTGCTCCTCCTGCTCGGCGACATCTTCGGCTCCGGCTTCTAAAGCAGCCTCAAAGAGCTGATCAAAATCGACCGATTTATCATAAAGAATCAGCCCCTTTTTGCTGAACATCCAGGCTACGCACCCCGCCTCACCCATGTTGCCGTTGCACTTGGTAAAGATGCTGCGAATATCAGAAACCGAGCGGTTGCGATTATCGGTCAGGACTTCGACCAGTACAGCGGAGCCTCCGGGACCATACCCCTCATAGACGATCTCTTCGTAGGTTACCCCCTCCATACCACCGGCCCCTTTTTTTATTGCACGTTCTATGTTATCTTTGGGCATATTTTCGGCTTTGGCCTTGTCGATGGCAGTTCTAAGCCTGGGATTGGCTGCAGGGTCTCCACCACCAAGTTTGGCGGCAACAGAGATTTCCTTGATGATCTTGGTGAATACCTTGCCCCGCTTTGCGTCAGCCGCACCTTTTTTATGCTTGATTGTACTCCACTTATTATGACCCGACATCGTTCCCACCCCTTTGAGAAAGTATGCTATTTTGCATTTTTTATGTTGCCTTAAAAAGCGGCAGATATTAGCATGGTGACCACCCTCTGTCCATAGGGAAAAAACACGTAAAGGTGAGAATCTATGAAAACCGTTAAAATCAGAGTTTGTTTCTGGCTGTTGTGTTGTACGCTCGTGTCCATTCTGGCTGGCTGTGCGGCAGTTTCTCCATATGCAGACCAGGATATCAACAATCTCCCCCCGATACTGGCGCAGGATGAAGTAATCCGTCCCTACACAAAGCTGGGAAGGATTCAGATTGTAAGAGAGGTATACATCTCAGATGGAATGCTCGCCCCCGACATACGGGAATGGGGCTTTTCTGCAATACGGAGGGAAGCCGCCAAGATGGGTGCTGACGCAGTTATTTTCCCCGAAGTAACAGGTGGGCAGACAATGGCTGTAGTACTTCCTTCAACCGAATACCGTGCAACCGGGACCGCTATCAAATTTAAATAGGGATTGACAGAGTGATAAGTAATTCTATATAAGAGCAATTCGCATATTAAATGGCGGCGTAGCCAAGTGGTAAGGCAGAGGTCTGCAAAACCTTCACCATCGGTTCAAATCCGATCGCCGCCTCCAAACAACACATAAAGCCCGAATTTTTCGGGCTTTTTTTGCGGAAGCTAATCAGGTTAAATCAGCAACAAACTGAATTGTCACTAAATGACACTACACAAACACCCTTGTGGCCAAAGTTTTCGCGTCCTCTGCGGCAACTCACTTTTCTTTACCAAACAGAGTCAGCAGTGCCGGCAAAAACGCTAAAAATACCGCCACACTTGCAACCATCCCGAGCGACATTACTGCGCCTATGCTGAAAACCCCCTGGTGCCTGGCCACCATAAGCGCTCCAAAACTAAAGAGTATTGTCAGGGCATTCAGCAGCACACCTACGCCTGAGCTGCTGGTGACCACCTCCAGCGGCGTCTCCCCCTCCCGGCGGTAGCGATTGATGATGTAGATGGCGGAGTCTATCCCGACACCGAGCAGCAGCGGCATGACGATTATGTTGGCCACGTTGAAGCGCAGTCCGAACAGACCCATCCACCCCACCATAAGTACCAGACCGGCAAGAAGCGGCAGTATGCCTAGCAGGGCGTACCTGATGCTGCGGAAGGTTATCAGCAGGATGACGGCGATACCGGCAAAGGCGTAGATGAAGGCCCAGAGATAGGCGTTTCGCAGGATGTCCATCGAATCGTGGACGTTTACCGGTTCGCCGGTTGCGTTCGGCACGACAGATCTGATCTGGCTGACAAACTCTTTCAGCGGTTCCCGCTCGAAAATCTCTTTTTTCGGCGCTATCTGGAGGAGAAGCCTGCCACCTTTGCCGACAAAGCGCCCCCTCAACGATTCTGGGATATCCTTCTCGGTGACCGGAGATGCTTCCAGACTCTCCTTTAAGGTTGTCAGTTTTGCCGGGAGATCAGCAAACATGCTCCCCTGGAACTCCCGCAGCATTCCGAGCGCCCCGCGATCTTTCTCCTTTTCCAGCGATGCGAAGAATTTATCAAGTGTCGCCAGAAACGCCCCGACAGGAGCTGCTTCAGGTGCTTTCTGCACTGCAAGGGACTGACTCAGTCTGTCAACACCGCCCCTGAACTTCTCAAAAACTTGAGGAAGCTCCATCACCTGCAGATTCTCCTCGTAGGGAAGTGGTTTCACCCTCTCCATAACCTGCCGCAGCCCCGCAAGCTCAGCCAGTTTTGCCTCCTGTTTGTCCGGCACAAGCGCCAGGATGCTGACTACATGATCCACCGCAGGCAGTTTCTCAAGCCGTTCGGTCAGGCTCGCCGCCTCTGACCTGTCGCGGGCTATCGCCACCCCGAAGTAGCCGGAATTCTCCTTGCTCCGCATCAGTTTATAGGCGTAGTTGACCGATTCAAGACCCTTCGCCTGCAGATTCATCATGTTGTAGTCAAAAGATGTTCGGCTTAACGGGTAGAGTGCCGCAAGCGACGCTATCAGTGTGACAGAGATTATCAGCTTCGGCCGGCTGAAAAGGGTTTTAAGGAGCGGGTGCGGATCCGCTTTTTGCATCGCCACCCCCCGGAGTGAAGGGCCTGCCGGTTTTCTGAATCGCTCCATCAGCACCAGCATCGCCGGAAGGACGGTAAAGGTTGTCAGCACGCAGATGACGATGCCACCGGCGGCTATTATCCCCAATTCGGAAATCCCCTTGAAGTCTGTGAAGATGAAAGTGATGAAGGCGAGCGCCACCGTGGCGGCAGCCATTATAATCGAAAAGAGGTTGCGGGAAAGGCCGGTGTTTATAGCCTCATGGTGGGTTGCGCCGCGCCCCAGTTCCTCCTGATAGCGCAGCACCACCTGAATGCTGTACTCGATCCCGAGGCCGATCAGCATCACGGCGAAAACCATTGACAGGATATTCAAGTGTCCGACCGCAACCGTGGCGAAGCCGAAGGAGAGGCAGATGGCAACGATCAGAGAGACCATCGAGGCGATAACATTCAAAAGACCACGGAACGCTATCAGCAGAAGGATTACGGTCAGGAGCAGCGAAAGCCCGGTCGCAATTCCCATATCGTGCTGGCTTGTGCTCATCTCCTCGTATTCAAGAACAGGAATTCCTGTCAGACCGGCGTTGATACCCTTATATTCCGGCTTTTTCAGTAGGGCCTGAACCTCGCTCCTCACCTGCAAGATCGCCTTTTCGGCCGGGGCAAAACTGCTCTCATCCCGCACAGGAAGAACGGTTATGATCTGCTGCCGTCCGGCTGTCTCAAGCGTTGAAGGTTTACCCTCCCCTCCCCCTTTGAGAAATGCATCCATTGAGAGTGCGCTGTTCTTGCCGTCAAAGCCTTTGAAACCTTTGTCAAGGATCGTCAGCATAAAGGTGAGGCTTTGCAGGGCGGCGGGATCCGGCTTTGCCAGATAGCTGTTGATCTGGCCGGTCAGGCTGGTGAAGAGGGTCTGAACAGAGGGGACTGCGGCAAGGTCACCCAGCACCGGAGCGGCCATTGTCAGGGTTCGCCGGAGGTTTTTTATATCTTCCAGCGGCATGAAGAGCAGGCCGTTCCTGCGGAAAAAGGGGAGCCCGCCGGGATAGAATATCTCACGGTAGAGAGCCGTATCCTTCTTCAGTTTTTCATTCAGGGCGTCACAAAAACGCATGGTCAGTTCGGCGTCCGCCGACTCCGCGACAACTACGATCTCCTCCTGATCTCCGAAAGCCTCCCGATATGCTCTATATTCGCGCTGAAACGGAGCATTTCTCGGCATGAGGTCATCGCGACCGGTCAGAAACTCCATCCGGTTTTTAGTCAGCACGATTGAGGCGACGGAGAGCAGAAGAGCCAGAAAGAGGATCAGACGGGGGTAGCGTGCGACAAGGGCGAAGAGGCGGCCACGGGTGGCGTTGGTATTGTTCACAATTAAACTCCAGTATCAATTACGAGAAAATAAAACGCATTACTTCACACAAATCAGCAGTACAATGCAAACGAAAAATTCAGTCTAATGGGGAGTTTGACGCAGGCGCAGGAAATATCCCATTTCCCTTTACACAAGACGGGACGCTGTACTAAACTCGATTGAACTAAAATTTTACAGGGGGACAAAATGCTGACAGGTAGAAAAATTGTTTTCATCGGCGGCGGGAATATGGCCGAAGCCATCATATTGGGTCTCATGCGCGAAAAGGCCGGTGCTGATATCTCTGTTGCTGAGATTAATCCAGAACGGCGAGAAAAAATTTCGGCCCGCTTTCCAACAGTCCGGGTAGTTGAAGACGCCAATGAAGCCGCAGGGTGGGGGGAGCTGGTCATTCTCGCCATCAAACCGCAGCAGGCGTCCGGAGTACTCGACCAGCTTGAGTCGGTTATTACTCCGGATAAACTTGTCATATCGATCATGGCCGGCATACCAACTTCAAAGATTGAGGGGAATCTGGTGGCGGATTGCCGTGTCGTCAGGGCAATGCCAAATACTGCAGCTCTTGTAGGAGCCTCAGCGACGGCGGTTTCTGCCGGACGCAAGGCATCGACTGCCGATCTTGATCTGGTTCGCGATATCTTTGCCATGATCGGTTTTGCAGTCACCGTTGAAGAAAAGCAGATGGATGCTGTGACCGCCCTTTCCGGCAGTGGGCCGGGGTACGTATTTACCTTCGTCGAAGCGCTCTCCGACGCCGGAGTTAAAAACGGTCTTCCGAGAGATGTAGCATCCCGGCTGGCGGTGCAGACGCTGCTCGGTTCGGCGCGGATGCTTTTGGAAACCGGCGAACATCCGGCTATCCTGAAAGAGAGGGTAACATCGCCTGGGGGATCTACAAGTGCCGGTCTGCACGCCCTTGAGAACGGCAGTTTTCGTGGCGCAGTAATGAATGCCGTTGACGCGGCATGCAGAAGATCAAAGGAACTGGCGGGGAAATAAACAGGTATGTTGGACAAAGCGCAGCGTACCCAACATGGCGGGGAAGCCAGCAATGTTGGGCACGGCAAGAGTCCGCCTTTGCCCAACCTACGGGAAAATGTGGTTTGAGCGTGTAGTTTATATCGTTCCCACGCTCCATTGTTTGAACGCATGGCAACTCAAATTATAATTTGCATTAAATGCCGATATACGCAATAATGCAAAAAATTATTTCTATTAGATGGTGAAACAATGTCCCTTGTTGATGCGAAACTTCAGAAACTCGGCGTCCGTTTACGGAGTGAGCGGTTGAGACGGAACGAAGCTCAGGGGCTGTTTGCCGCCCGGATCGGGGTAAGCGTACCAACCCTCCGAAAAATGGAAGCGGGTGATTCAACAGTCTTGATCGGCTATTGGGCAACCGCGCTGGATCTGCTCGACCGCGCCTCTGATTTAGATGGAATCCTTGCCGAAACGGAAGATCTGTTTGCCCGATACGAGATGATGAAAGCTCCGGCACGCAGGCGGGCATCAAGGAGAATACCATGATCGCCCGCATCAGAGTCTGGGAACAATCGACAGGAACCGATCGCCTTGCCGGTGAGATAGTCTGTGAAATCGGAGAGAACGGACAGGGGAGGGGTGCTTTCAGGTATGAGCGGGAATTTCTTGAGAGGGGCGACGCCTTTCCTCTGGATCCGGTCTCTCTTCAACTCAGGCAGGAATCATTTCCGATCGGCCACCCAGGCATCTTCAGCGTCTTTGAGGATAGTCTGCCGGATGACTGGGGGCGAAAGCTCCTTGTCCGCAAACATAATATCCCCCGTCATGAACAGAACCTGCCGAACCTGCTCCTTGCCCTTGGGAACTCCGGGCTTGGCGCACTGTCATACTCAAATCACGATGTTCCCTACCCATCACCTCCAGATGTCTCCATCCTCAAGCTTTCATCACTTCTCGATGAATCCGAAAAATTTGAGAAGGGAACGTATCAAGAATCGGAACTCTCACTTCTGCTGAATGCAGGAAGTTCACCCGGCGGCGCACGACCAAAAGCTGTGGTGTATGACGAAACTAACGGCATCCATTACCTTGCCAAATTTCCAAGCATCAGGGATCAGCTTGATGTGGTAAAGACAGAGTTTGCCACTATGAATCTTGCGGCAAAGGCTGGTCTTGACGTCCCGCCGACTTCGTTAATCTCTTGCGCCGGAAAATCAGTTCTTCTTGTCCGGCGGTTTGACGTTTTGCCGGAAGGGAGACGCCATGCGATCAGTTTCCAGACACTTCTGAAGGCTAAAGGATACTATCAGCTCCGTTATCAGAATCTGCTGGAAATTGTGCGAAAGTACAGCAGTGATCCGTCCCATGACGCTGTACGACTCTACCGACAGATGGTGTTTAATGCGCTTGTCGGGAACACGGACGACCACCTGAAAAATTTCTGGATGACCCATGACAACAGCCAGAAATGGCGGTTATCACCATCTTTTGATCTCATTCCTGACATAGGAAACCGGGGGGAGCATGTCCTCTTTTTCGATATCAGCCCATACTTTGGTGGAAGAAAAAATATTGAAAAGCTGGGGAAACGGTGGGGAATCCCTGACGCAGAGGGTGTCGTGGCGCAGGTTCTGGACGCCGTGCGCGGTTGGAGGGAAGAATTTTCGCGTACCGGAATTTCTGAAGCAGACATATCCTGTTTCAAGGTGATAGATACAAACTGTGCTTTTGGATGACTGTTTGAACTTAACAAAAAATCGCAATCTGGGAGGGTATCATGTTTGAATCAGCCGAGCTTGGTCACAAAATCAGCAAGGATGTCTGGAAAAAAGAGATCCCGGAACTTCGTGAGGGGCTTCTTGATGCCCAGTTGGATCTGTTTCAGTCAAAAAAATTTCCGGTTATCATCCTCGTGGCCGGAGTCGATTGCGCCGGCAAGGGGGAAACGGTCAACCTCCTGAACGAGTGGATGGATCCTCGTCACATTGAGACCCATGCCGTGCGCGACCTGACCGATGAAGAGCTTGAGCGCCCGCAGATGTGGCGCTACTGGCGGGTACTCCCTCCACGTGGGAAGGTCGGGGTGTTCATAGGGACATGGTACTCTGCGCCTCTTGTAGAAAATGTCTACGGCACAATCAAGAATGCCGACCTGGATCAACGGCTGGAGCGGATTCTTCGCTTTGAAAAGATGCTCTGCGACGAGGGGGCGCTGGTTCTTAAATTCTGGCTGCACCTCTCTCAGGATGAGCAGAAAAAGCGCCTGAAACTGCTCGAAAAAGATCCGAAAACACGCTGGAGAGTAACCGACATGGACTGGGATCACTTCAAGAAGTATGACAAATTCCGCCAGGTCTCAGAACGGATGCTCCGCTCGACCAGCACAGCCGAGTCCCCCTGGACTATCGTTGAGGGAACAGACCCGCACTATCGCTATCTGACCATCGGCAAGGCAATTTTGAGTGCGATGCGTCAACGGCTTGATGCACCTGAGCCACCCCGGCACGAAGAGCCGATTCCCCCCATGATGCCCTCTATAGATAACCTGCTGATTCTCCAGACGCTCGATATGACGAAGAAGCTGAAAAAAGCAGAGTACGAAAGCGAGCTGGAAAAATATCAGGGGAAGCTTAATCTGCTGACCCGTCACCCCGATTTTAGAAAACTTTCGGTTGTGGTCGCTTTTGAAGGGAACGACGCCGCCGGAAAAGGTGGAAGTATTCGGCGGATCATTCAGGCTCTGGATGCACGGCAGTACCGGGTTATCCCCGTTGCAGCGCCGACCGAGGAGGAGCGTGCCCAGCCATATATGTGGCGCTTCTGGCGCAGTATCCCCCGCAAAAGCCGCTTTGCCATCTTCGATAGAACCTGGTACGGACGTGTTCTGGTAGAGCGGGTTGAGGGGTTCTGCGATCACAAGGACTGGATGCGGGCCTACGGTGAGATCAACGATTTTGAAGAGCAGATGGTCAGAAACAGAACCGTTGTCGTGAAATTCTGGCTCTCCATCACGAAGGAAGAGCAGCTCAAACGCTTCAAGGAGCGGGAGAAGATAGGATTCAAGCGCTACAAAATAACCGACGAAGATTGGCGCAACCGGGATAAATGGGATGAGTACGAACGGGCGGTCTGTGACATGATCGACCGCACCAGTACCGAAATCGCCCCTTGGACGCTGGTAGAGGCGAACGACAAATATTATGCCCGTATCAAGGTGATGAAGACGCTCTGTGATCGGATAGAAAAGGCGTTGGGGAAGTAAGACAAATTCCAGCTCATCCCCCTCGTTCCCACGCTCTGCGTGGGAATGGAGTGACAGGACGCTCTTCGTCCGGACTCGTGACGCAGAGCGTCAAAACAGAAGTTCCCACGCGGAGCATGGGAACGAGAAATGGCGTGTGTGGGAACGAGAAGTGCGGAGCATGGGATAATAGAAAAAGATCATGGAACCTCTTGCAATATATACTGTTCAGGAAATACAATCACTCGCGGGGGAAGGATGAAATTTGAATGGAACAAAACAAAAGCCGCTACGAACGTTCGGAAACATGGGATTTCATTTGATGAAGCCGCAACGGTTTTTGCCGATCTCCTTTCACATACCTTCCCGGATAGGGAGCATTCAGACGATGAAGCACGTTTTTTGATTATCGGAATGTCCGAAACCGGGCGGATTCTGGTTGTCTCACATACGGATCGGGGAGAAAAAACCCGGATCATATCGGCACGGGAAGCAATACGAAAGGAACGGATTTTTTATGAAGAGAGCCGCTAAAGCACCTGATGAATTGAGACCGGAATATGATTTTGCTTCGATGTCCGGGGGCGTGCAGGGAAAGTATGCCGCCCGCTATCGGCAAGGGGTCAACATCGTCAAGCTTGATGAAGATGTGTCTGTCGCTTTCCCGGATGCAAAAACGGTCAATGATGCCCTTCGTTCACTTATCAGGATTGCACAGACCAAAGTGAAACATGCTTGATACAGACTTGTGACGCAGAGAGTCAAAACAGAAGTTCCCACGCGGAGCATGGGAACGGGAAGAAGTGTTAACATCCGCGTTCTATTGCAGCTTTATCTGGTTCGCACGGCGCACCAGACATAGATCACCTGCACAAACTCTCCAGAAAAGTTCTTATCCCCTTTTTTGCGCTGAACTTCAGCGCCCCGGCAAAGCAGTTTCCTCTCTTTAGGAGTATGACCGGGCCGTAAAGCGGATCGACCCCTTCAAGAAATGTCGCGCTCTTTCCCCCCGGCTCGATCTTCGCGCCGGTCAGTTGAGAACGGTAGCGCTCGAATGCGGTTGCTGCGGATTCGGCTGTTGTTCCGAGCAGAACGAACATCTGGAGTTCTTTCCCCTCGACTACGGCCTCCGTCATCATCCCCCTGTTCAGGAAATCATAACCGAGTAAATTCTGCGGGAGATAGCGTTCTGTTCCCCTGACGGTCTCAGAGCGCTCCATGTGTAGAAGCTCGGGAGGTTTTATTCGGTCTCCAGGCAGCTTTGATGCCACGGTTTTCGCACATTCAGCCAGAGCATCGGCAGGGGCAGCATCGGAGCCGGTTACCTGGATGTGAACGAAATAGCGACTCTGATAAAAGAAGAGTTGGGAGCCGGAGAGATTCGAGTCGGTTCCGGCACTGGCTGAGCGCCCTTCTTTTTGCCGATAGTTGGCATACATGCCAAAAGCGTCAAGCGTGGAGCCCATCTGGTAGATTTCAACATCCATACCGGCAGCGGGGTTTTTATCAGAGACATAGCGGGCGGCGGCCATCCGATGGAAACCGTAGGGGAAGTACAGCTCCGCCTCGCCGTTGATCCGGTCGGACAGGGTCTCTCTATCGTAGATTACCGGTTTCCCGTCAAACTTCCACCCGGTGCCGCATGAGGCCGACGGGAGAAGTTTAGTCATGACATCTTCCGCGTCTGCAATGGCGGGGAGGGAGAGAGTTAATAGAGTTAATAGAGTTAATAGAGTTAATAGAGTTTGTGGAGTGAGGAAACTGTCGTGGCTCATGCCAGAAGCCCCCTTGCGCGATCCATCTTTGCTGCGATGTTTAATCCGTTGACGCATCTTGCGGAGCATCCTTCGCAATCTACGCAAACCGCTGCGTTCGCCTGCCGTGGCAGTTCCGAGTACGTTGCGCGTGCCAGAGAGATGTCACGGTATCCCCCCTCGGCGTACATAAGAGCTCGATTTACTGTCGATATCTCCACACCACGTGGACACCCGGCTTCACATGAACCGCAGAAGCAGCAGTAGAAGGGGGCGATCGCCTCTGCATAGCGGTCGAGCCGTCGCTGGTCGGCGTATCTGAACGGCATACCCATGACGGCGATATCTTCCCTGTACTCGGTCATGTTTCTCATACCCGGTATGGCTGCCGTCACTTTCGGGTTCTGGAGCGCCCACTTGAGAGCCGCCTGATGCGGCGTGATTTTCCCCATCCCGGTTGTTTCATACCCTCCAGCCTGAGTCTTCATCGCTATTATGCCGATGCCGACTGCTGCGGCTCTGTCGATAGCGGTCGAAACTTCCTTGTCCGATTTGAAGTTATATTTGACGAGGCAGGTATCAAAGAAATGATCCGGGTCGTCCGCCAGGGCGTTTAGAACCTCCGCCTCGTTTTTGTGAGTTGTCACACCGCAGAAACGCACCTTCCCCTCTTTTTTCAGTTGCGTCAGCGCCTCGCGGGTCTCTGCTATAAATATCCGCTCTTTGTCAATAAGATTATGGAGCTGGATGACATCTATATGATCAGTTCCTAGAGCTTTGAGGCTGATCTCCACGTCACGGATTATCTCCATCTTTGTTTTAGAGTCGGAGGGGGTCTTGGTGGCCAGATATACTTTGTCGCGCATCCCCTTGATCGCCTTGCCGACAATCTCCTCGTTCTTGCCATTCATATATTTGCGCGCCGTGTCGATGTAGTTGACCCCGTTTTCGATGGCAAGGCGGATAACCTCCGGTTCAGGTGTCAGCATCGCCCCGAAGCTGACCACGGTGATTTTTAAACCGGTGCGCCCCAGGGTACGATAAACCGGTTTGGGGAAGACCGCCTGCTCCGCTTCGGCCATCTGCTGCAGCGCTTCGGCAAATGCGGGGGGGGCGATCAGGGCGGCTGCGGTTCCAGCTACGCCCGCCTTGATGAAACTTCTGCGGTTCATTCCTCTCTTTTCAGCGGTTTTCATGATCTCCTCCTTTTAGATACTCTTCATAGACTTTTCGGGCAGGGGTGCGGAGGTAGAAAAAGAGGGTACAGAACTCAAATCCACCTTTTATGTAATCTTTGAATGTAACCTTCGATCCCCTGACATCTACCCATTCCGCAAGCGGAACCTCGACCCATCTGGAGCTTGTCTCCAGTGGGGATGTTTTCTCTGCTATGGAGAACCTGGCGAGCATTTCGACATCAAAGATCCAGTTTACCTTGAAGGGTTTGGCAAATACCTTGCGCAGCTCTTCCCGGTTCTTGAAAATTTTCGCTCCGCATTGAGTATCATACACGCTGATGCCGAGCAACAAAGAGGCACAGGTGGCAAATACTCTCCCCAGGTAATGTTTGACGGCTCTCCGCTCTATTCTGCGACCAAGTAGGAGTACCCTTGAACCTATGACCATATTCGCTTCGGCGGAATCAAGTAAACGACAAAACCACTCTATTTCGGCAAGGGGTGTCGCCAGATCGGCATCTCAGTAGCCGACATTATCAAACCGCCCGTCCAGTGATGCAAGCATCCCCTGGCGCACACATCAACTTTTCCTGAATTTTTCTCCAGGTTCATAACTTCAACCTGAGCCGGATTTTGTTCTTTCAGGATGTTTAGGATATTTGATGTTTCATCAGTGCTGCCATCGTTGACAAAGAAAAAGGAGAGAGACACATCATTTTTCAGAGCGGAGAGAAAGGCCACTGGATTCAACCGCTTCGCCTCATTATAGCATGTAACGATTATCCTTGTTTTTTGCACGGCCAGATCCTCTATATACCGATATTCAGCGGAAAAAATTATATTTTACAATGCAGCGGAGTGCTGAAAATCCATCCCTCCAGCCTATTTTCTTCCCCTCCTGGTAATTCCTGCCAGAGTATGAAATGCCAACTTCATAGATGCGGCAGTGAAGTTTCGCTACTTTTGCCGTAAACTCCGGCTCAAAGCCAAAGCGGCTCTCTTCAATTGTGAACTGTGAAAGTATCTCTCTCTTGAACGCCTTGTAGCATGTCTCCATATCTGTCAGGTTCAGGTTGGTAAACATGTTCGAGAGGAGGGTAAGAAAGGTGTTCCCGATAAAGTGCCAGAAATAGAGGACACGATGCGCGTCGCTCCCGACGAAACGTGAACCGTAGACAACATCAGCCTTGCCAGCCAGAATCGGTTTCAGCAGTTTGGGGTATTCCTCCGGATCGTACTCCAGATCGGCATCCTGAATGATGATGATATCGCCAGTCGCGGCAGCAAATCCACTCCGGAGCGCTGCTCCTTTTCCCTGGTTTTTCTCGTGATAGACAAGTGTGAGATGTTCATGGCCAGCATCAGCAATGCGTGACAGGATGTCGCGGGTTCCATCACCGGAGCAGTCGTCAACAACAATAATCTCTCTGGGAAAAGGGAGGGCAACAGCTTTGACGCGGTTTATGAGTGCTTCGATTGTCGCCGCCTCGTTGTAAACCGGGATGACGATGGAAAATTTTGGCAATTGGTACCTCTGTGTATTATACCAAAATGAAGTTGGCAGCAGCCATGTTGGATAAATATTTCTATAAATGCGGTGTCGCTGAGGTAATATACACGCTCAATGTGCCATGTCAAGTTATGAGACTCTGGACTGTTTTGGCAAATTGAAACAGCGCTCCGGGAACTGGTTTGCCAAAATGCTAGAGTATCACTTTAGTAATTTCTTCGCCGTCGGTTGTTGACAAATACGAATGTTCCGTATAGTTTTGCTTTTATGGAAAACCTACGGAACACATTTGGATTGATTGAAATTGGTGATAGTGCGAGACGGCAGTATATCAACGCCCTTTCGATATTCACCGCTCTTGAGGAAGCCAGGAAAAAGGCTGCCCAATATCGAGGTGGCATGTACTGGAAAACGCACGCCAAAACACAAATTGATTATTTAATCAGAACCCAAACAGACAATTCGCAAAAAAGCATTGGTTGCAGATCCGGTGAGACAGAAGCAATTTATGCAAAATTCACATCATCAAAAATCGCCATCGAATCACGAATACGCGATCTATCTGGTGAAATGGAACTACACCGGCGTTTAAATCGCGCAGTGGCGGTAGGTCGTTCTCCTCAAATGCTGATTGACATACTGAACACATTTTCACGGGCAGGCATAGCGGAGCATTTTAAAGTCATTGGAACACACGCCATCTATGCCTACGAAACTGTTGCGGGGGTAAGAATTGAGAAAGAAGCGGCACTGGAAACAAACGATGTCGATTTATTGTGGGCAATTGATAAAAAACTGCGGTTTCAAACTCAGATGAAATACAACGAATCCTCGATGATAGCCTTACTGAAAAAAGTTGACAGCACATTTGAAATACGCGACGAACAACGCTATACCGCCGTTAACAGTAAGGGTTTTGAAGTCGATATTATTCGTCGAGCGGTATCAAATGAAAACGCCATATCTGCTTATAACCCCTCGCGCATGACAGCGGACGAGGACGATTTTCTGGCAGTGAAGGCAGCAAGTGCCGGGATATTAGAGGGAGCCTCACCTTTTACCAGCGTAATTGTATCGCCAAAAGGGGACATGGCCAGAATAAACACTGTATCACCTGTTGAATTTGTAAAAGTTAAAAAATGGCTGGCAAAGCGACTGGATCGAGATCCGATAAAACGGAGCAGAGATCAACTTCAGGCAGATATAATTGAAAAATTAGTACTCGAATATTTACCACATCTGAAGGTGCAATGAGGCACACCGCTGTCAGGTTGCAACTCTTGTCAATGACCGTTTTGGTCGGCTACTATGCAGGTTGATCTTAAAATATAAAGAGAGCTTTTTCCTTGCTGTGTTTTATACCCAATACGACGATCATATCAACAGCTATTCTGTAGCGGATGGTGTAGGAACCAGCTCCGAAGGGTCGTATCAGTTCCCGGTACTCCGGAATATCTTCTAAAGGTCTTCCCATCAATGGGTGGCTCAGCAACTGGTTGGTTGCTTCAATGATGGTTGCAGATGCTTTCTGTGCAGCCTCAGCATTGAATTGAAGGAGATATTCCCTGATCTTTTTAAGGTCTCTGGCCGCTTTAGCAGAAATGATTATTTGTGGCATGGTGGGCATTCCGTCTCATTGGGTGTCCCCCAGGTACTTAACCAGCCAGTCATTTCATTTTGAGTGATATGCAGACCATCCCTCTGGTATTCTTCCCATGCTTCAATGGTCTCACGTTTGAATTGCTCTGTAGATTCTTCTCGTTCTACATACTGCTGGATGGCTTCTTTCATGATCCAATGGGTAGAGCGATGCTTTGCTTCACTGATCCTGTAGAGCCGGTCTTTTAATTCCGGAGTAAGTTTAACGCCTATAGGCCTGAGTTGTGTCTGGGCTTGCATGATATCCTCCAGTATCGCTACTTATTGCTACTTATTGCTACGAAGCAATACCACAATACCGGATTATTGGGTTAAGTGCAATGCAGATTGCTGCGAATTCAGCCATGATGATCTCGTAAAAAGTAAATTCGCTGCCTTGATTCATGCTTCCAACCTCAGCAAGGACAGCAGGCCAGTTTGAACGGGAATGATCACCACACACACGCAAAAGGCGACCCATACAGATCGCCTTTTTTGTTCTCAGGAATGGTCTTAATGTTTCATTTTATCAGCTTCAGTAACAATGCGGCAATAAGTGCTGTCTGTAAAAACCCGGCGCCAATAATCCATCGTACAAGTTCGGCTTTGTTTTCAGACATCCGTGCTTCAAATTTCAGTTCAAGTTCCCGGATATCAGCTTTTGTGGCTATAAACTTCAATGTGTCAAATGTGATCGCTGAGATAC
>Ga0194060_10001055_pt1 | contig 19938 bp, 18 predicted proteins | sample SepL225m_MetaG_FD_163427 | JGI IMG/M metagenome (GOLD analysis project Ga0194060, IMG submission 163427) | Anoxic zone freshwater microbial communities from boreal shield lake in IISD Experimental Lakes Area, Ontario, Canada - Sep2016-L222-5m | ecosystem: Environmental > Aquatic > Freshwater >... | reverse complement strand
AGGCGGTCGTTATGACGGCTTGATGGAGACTCTCGGAGGACAAGCGCTCTCAGGAATCGGCTTCGGTCTTGGTGTAGATCGCGCACTCCTAGCCGCTATTGCCGAATCAAGCGTCCCGAGTCAAGAGTTCACAGCAGATCTCTTCATAATTCCATTGGAAGAAGATTCAAAAAGTGAGGCACTCATCATTGCTCAAACTCTGCGTGCATCAGGAATCCGCACTGAAATCGCTTTTGGAGATCGCGCCCTGAAAGGTGCAATGAAGGCAGCCGATAAGTCAGGTGCGCGCTATGTCATAGTTCTTGGAGAATCTGAACGCAGCAACGGCTGCGTCGAACTCAAGAGAATGTCAGATGGAGTTACATCCTCAGTTAAGATTGCCCAATTACAGGATGAGTTACAGCGAGCACTTTCGCTGTAGGTCACCATCATTTAAAGGCGGCGCTTCACAATGTTAAGAAACCAGGACGCAGGATCAATTCGCGCCTCCCACGTGGGTCAGACTGTAATCCTTGCTGGTTGGGTCGCTCGTCGACGAGATCATGGTGGAGTCGCATTTATCGATCTGCGTGATGCAACGGGCTCAGTGCAAGTGGTGATTCGTGACGAGAAGTTAGCAGGACAATTACGCGCCGAGTGGTGTCTACAAATCACTGGTGAAGTCGCACTTCGCCCTGCAGGTAACGAGAATTCAAATATCCCCACAGGTGCTATTGAAATTATGGGCGACGATGTCGTTGTTCTCAGTGAGTCAGCACCGTTGCCATTCCCTGTTGATTCAGGGAGCGAATCTGAAATATCTGAGGAAGTTCGTTTGAGATACCGCTACCTCGATTTACGCCGTGAGGGACCTGCGGCAAATCTTCGACTACGTTCTAAGGTAACCACAGCTATCCGAAACGTAATGGAGAACCTAGATTTTCTTGAGATTGAGACTCCGTATCTCACGCGTTCAACGCCCGAAGGTGCTCGCGATTTCTTAGTCCCTGTTCGATTACAACCTGGTAGTTGGTATGCACTTCCGCAATCTCCACAACTCTTTAAGCAATTACTTATGGTTGCCGGCATGGAGCGCTATTACCAAATTGCTCGTTGCTTCCGCGATGAAGATTTCCGCGCAGATCGCCAACCAGAATTCACGCAACTCGACATCGAAATGTCCTTTGTCGATCAGGCAGATATTTTGGCAGTGGCAGAAAAGATTCTTGTGAAGGTATGGAAGGAAACTGTCGGTTACGATATTCCAACTCCCATTAAACATATGACTTACCTAGACGCAATGGATAGATACGGTTCAGATAAACCAGATTTGCGATTTGCCCACGAACTCACAGAGGTAACTGAATTCTTTAAGGCAACACCATTTAGAGTTTTCCAAGCACCATATGTAGGAGCAGTAGTGATGCCTGGGGGAGCAGATTCACCTCGTCGCGAACTTGATGCGTGGCAAGACTGGGCCAAGGCACGTGGAGCAAAGGGAATTGCATACATTCTCGTCAACGCCGATGGAACACTCGGGGGACCAGTATCGAAGAATATTTCAGAAGATGAGCAGGCAGGAATTGCGGCCCTTGTTGGCGCAAAGCCAGGGGATGCAATCTTCTTCGCAGCTGGTGAACGATCCGCGTCCCAGCAATTACTAGGAGCTGCGCGTCTTGAAATAGGAAAGAGATGCAACCTCATTAACCAAGGCGCATGGGAATTTCTCTGGGTTGTAGATGCGCCGATGTTTGAGCCAACAGATAATGGTGGTTGGACTGCAGTACATCATCCATTCACTGGTCCGAAGCCAGAATTTGCAAAGACATTCAAAGCTGATCCGGCTTCTGCTCTTGCCTACGCATATGACATTGTTCTTAACGGAACTGAATTGGGTGGAGGATCTATTCGTATCCATGATCGCCTGATGCAGAAGGATGTCTTCACTGTCATCGGCCTCTCTGATGAGGAAGCCCAAAGTAAGTTTGGATTCTTATTAGAGGCATTCAATTACGGTCCGCCTCCTCACGGCGGAATCGCATTGGGATTAGACCGTGTATGTGCACTGTTAACTGGCTCCGATTCCATCCGCGAAGTAATTGCATTTCCTAAGACTGCAAGTGGCGGAGACCCACTGACGGGTGCGCCAACACCGATTACACCTGCGCAACGAAAGGAAGCGGCCATCGATTGGACGCCTCCAAAGGAGTAAGTCAGGTAGGCTTATAACTATGGGTCCAGGCGGAATTGCAACGATTATCGCAGCAGTATCACTTCTAGTGATTGCTGTAGCAATCTCCTATACCGTTATTCGAGTCAGCCGATTTATCGATGAGGCTAAGGTCTCTCTCAAGGCTTTTACTGACGACACAACCCCACTTCTTGCAGAATCGACTCGTACTCTCGAGCTCATCAACAGCCCACTTGAAAGTTTTGCAAAGATCACGAAGAACGTTGAAGAAGTGACAACAAAAGTTACTGGAGCAACGACAGGTTTTATGGATAGTCCTACTGGTCGTGTAGCTGGAGCGCTTCTCGGCGCTGCATCTCTGAACAAGGGTCGCAAGTCGAAGAAAAAATCTGACTAGTGGAATCCGCCGAAATCCGTTCGCGCTGGCTGCGCTTCTTTGAAACTGAGAACCGACAAGGTTTAACTCATACCGTTGTTCCATCTGCTTCACTCATTGCAGATGATCCAAACCTTCTCCTAGTCAATGCGGGAATGGTCCCTTTTAAACCATATTTCCTCGGTGAAGTAACTCCTCCATATAAGCGAGCCACATCGGTACAGAAATGTGTTCGTACCTTGGATATCGATGAAGTAGGCAAGACGACACGGCATGCATCCTTCTTTCAGATGTGTGGAAACTTTTCATTTGGTGATTACTTCAAAGAAGGTGCAATCTCACTTGCTTGGGAGCTTCTCACTCGCCCTATCAGCGATGGTGGCTATGGATTCCCTGAAGAGCGTTTATGGGTAACTGTCTATCTAGATGACGATGAAGCAGCTGATATCTGGCATAAGAAGATCGGTATTCCCCGCGAACGTATTCAACGCCGCGATATGGCAGATAACTTCTGGTCCATGGGCGTGCCAGGTCCATGTGGTCCATGTTCAGAGATTTATTACGATCGTGGTCCCGAATATGGTGTCGAAGGCGGACCTGTCGCGGATGAAAATCGTTATATGGAAGTCTGGAACCTCGTCTTTATGCAGAATGAGCGAGGCGCAGGTGGTGGAAAAGATAGCTATCCAATTCTCGGCGAGCTACCTGCAAAGAGTATTGACACCGGTTTAGGTCTTGAACGCACTGCAGCTCTGTTGCAAGGTGTTGAAAATATTTATGAAATCGATACAACGATGCAGATTCTTACCAAGGCATCATCACTTGCAGGTGTTGCTTACGGAAAATCACAGAACACAGATGTTTCACTTCGAGTTGTGGCAGATCATGCCCGTACCTCTGCGATGCTTATCGGCGATGGTGTCACACCAGGCAATGAAGGACGTGGTTATGTACTGCGCCGCATGATGCGTCGCACTATTCGTAATATGCGCCTCATGGGAGTGAACGATCCCATCATGTCCGAACTCACTATCGCAGCTATCGGTGCGATGGGTCCGCAATACCCTGAGCTCATATCGGATAAGAAACGAATTCTTGCCGTCTCAGTTGCCGAGGAAGAATCATTTTTGCAGACTCTCAAATCTGGAACACAAATTTTTGATATGGCATCCACGCAGTTGAAAGCAAGTAAGAAGAACCTTCTACCAGGCGCTGAAGTATTTAAGTTGCATGACACCTATGGCTTTCCTTTTGATCTCACCCTTGAGATGGCCCGCGAAGAAGGTCTAGAAGTTGATGAAGACGGCTTTAGACGTCTTATGAATGAACAGCGCGATCGCGCTAAGGCCGATTCAAAAGCCAAGAAGAGCGGTCACACCGATTTATCTGAGTACAAGAAGATTGCTGATGCAAAAGGTGCATCAACATTCGTTGGATATACCCACAACGAGGTCGATTCTGTTATCAATGGAATTCTGGTTGATGGAATCAGTGTTGCATCTGCAATTTCTGGTCAAGATGTTGAAATTGTTCTCGATCGCACTCCCTTCTATGCCGAGGGCGGAGGACAGCTTGCCGATGGTGGTCGTATAACTCTTGCCAACGGAGCAGTTGTAGAGATAGAAGATGTACAGACTCCAGTTACTGGACTTTCAGTTCATCGCGGACGAATCATTTCAGGTGAGGTATCCACGGGTTCCCAAGCTTTGGCAGCAATTGATCTCGAGCGACGCAACGCGATTTCGCGCGCACATACTGCAACACACATGGTGCATAAGGCGTTCCGCGAAATTCTTGGAGAGACCGCAACGCAGGCAGGTTCAGAGAATTCACCTGGCCGTTTTCGTTTTGATTTCCCATCAACGGGGGCTGTCTCTGATTTAGTACTTAATGAGGTCGAGTCTCGAGTAAATACCCTGCTGCTCGACAACTTGGCAGTCACTGCCGAAACAATGACCCAAGATGCTGCAAAGAAGATCGGAGCAATGGCTCTCTTCGGTGAAAAGTACGGAGATCAAGTTCGAGTTGTCAGCGTTGGAGATTGGACGCGCGAACTCTGTGGAGGAACCCACGTGGAACGCTCCGGTCAGTTAGGGCTCATCAAACTCTTGAGTGAATCATCCGTCGGCGCTGGAGTGCGTCGCGTTGAAGCACTGGTCGGAGTAGATGCCTATAAATTCTTAGCCCGCGAACATATCTTGCTCAACTCGCTCACCGAGATTATTAAGGGCGCTCGTACTGAGGAGTTGCCGGAGCGAATCTCTGATCTTCTTGTAAAGATTAAGGATATCGAGAAGGAATTGGCAGCAGTTCGTTCAACGCAGGCTATGGGTCAGATTGGCGTACTCGCTGATTCGGCTCAGATGATTCATGGAACGTCTGTAGTAACAGCTGTGCTTCCGGATGGAATAACTGGCGATGACTTGCGCAAGATTGCATTGGATCTAAAAGCTCGAGCGGTGCAATCAGTTGTCGCACTGATTAGTGCAAATGAAGGAAAGCCCGTGCTCGTTGTTGCAGTAAGCGATGCTGCGAAGGCAACCGGCCTCAAGGCAGGAGCACTGGTCAAGATTGGATCAACAATTCTGGGTGGTGGCGGTGGCGGTAAGGATGATTTCGCACAAGGCGGCGGGACAGACTCTTCCCAATCGCAGAACGCACTGCAAGCAATCGTAGATTCACTATCAGGGAAGTAGCAGATATGAGAGGCCGTCGTATCGCCTTCGATTATGGTGACGTGCGAACCGGCGTTGCACTGTGTGACCCAGATGGAATTCTCGCTTCACCGTTAACAATATTGCAGAGCAGGGATAAGGATTTCCTCAACGAAGTTGTAGAACTCATCACCGAACACGAGGTAATTCACATCTATATCGGACTTCCATTACACATGTCCGGGACTGAAGGAGAGAGCGTCGAGAAAGTGCGAGCCTTCTCTCAATCACTTGCAGAACGAGTAAACGTGCCTATCTCAATGGTTGACGAACGCCTCTCAACAGTCAGCGCACAGAGACAGTTAAAAGATGCCGGTGTGTCATCAAAAGATTCCAAGGGGCTTATTGATGCCATGGCAGCCGTTGCCATCCTTGAGCAAGGTCTATCGCGTGAAAATCTGGATTAACTCCGCGCTTTTTCGTGCGAGCACTGCGCTCGTATTGATTGCTGTTCTCACCTTCTCCTTACATCTCATTCGAATTCCAGGATCAGGGGCTCCGGATTTCACGTGCTCTACCGAGTCCACACACACAGCAAATATTGAGATTACATCCGGTGAATCAGGTTCATCTATCGCTCAATCGCTCTTTACAGCAGGAGTCGTGAAATCTTCTGAAGCCTATTTCCGAGTCGCCGTTGGTGATGCTAGGTCGCAGAAAGTTGCGCCCGGAAATCACCGTATTGATGTTGGTATTTGTGCGTCGATGGCACTTGAACAATTACTCGACTCTTCTCGTATCTCTGGTCTGATAAATATCACCGAGGGTGCATGGTTGACCGAGATTCTTCCGCAATTCTATGCCGCGGGAATGAGTAAGGCAGATGTCGCAAGTGCAATCAGAACCATCTCCAAACCTCAAGGATTCACCTCCCTTGAAGGGCTACTCTTTCCGGCGCAATATAGTTTTCAAAGGGGAACCTCAGCACAGCAAGCTCTCTCGTCGATGATGGAGCGCGCACTGATTGAAATGGGAAAATCTGGATTTACGACAAGCAAGGATAAATTCTCACCTCAGCAACTTCTTATCATCGCTTCATTGGTGCAAGCAGAGGGTAATACTCAAGATTTCACCAAGATCTCGCGCGTAATACGAAACCGTCTTACTAAAGGAATGCCTCTCCAATTCGATTCAACTATTCATTATGTAAAGAAGTCGCGTGGAAGCGTTTTTCTGAGCACTCAATCAACCTTTATCAACTCTGCCTACAACACCTATAAACACTATGGTCTTCCGCCAGGACCCATCAATAACCCTGGTTTTGATGCGATGTATGCGGCGACACATCCAGATGCGGGGGATTGGCTCTTTTTCATCACAGTCGCACCTTTTGATACGAGATTCACCAACAATCTCGATCAGTTCAACACATGGAAAGTAGAATACGAGAAGAACCTCAAGGCTGGAAAATTTAGGAGGACACCGTGAAACGAGGCGCTGTCCTTGGCTCACCGATAAGCCATTCCTTATCACCTATTCTCCATCGCTCCGCATTTGAATTCCTGAAGATCGAAGGTACCTACCAAGCGATTGATGTTCCTTCCGGATCTCTTGCCGACTTCATGGCAGCACGTGGCGCAGATTTTGATTATTTCTCATTGACAATGCCTCTCAAAGAAGAGGTGATGGGTCTTGGTTATGAAACGGATTCAAAGACCGCAGAGATTCAATCCGGCAATACTCTCTTTCGGCGCGATGGAAATTGGAACTTAACAAGCACAGATGGCAGTGGGCTTATCTCCGCTCTCTCGCACGCAGGTCTGAAGGGTTTCAAACGTGTCCTCATTCTTGGAGCCGGAGGCACGGCCCGTGCTGTTACGGGTTCACTCGACGCAATTGCGGATGAAATTCACATCCTTGGTCGCTCAAGTATTCGACAGGAGGCGCTAGAGCGCTCGATCCATAAAGCTCGGTTTGAATACCATCGCTGGAATGTGGATGTTGATTTTTCAGAATACGACTTGGTGGTAAATACAACTCCTGCGGGAGCGGCAGATCTGCTATCAGATTCAGTGCAACCGAATGTTAAGGCAGTTCTCTTCGATGTTATATATAAGCCATGGCCCACAGAACTTGCTAAACGTTGGAAGGATTGTGGTGGCACAGTACTGAATGGCTTGGAACTATTGCTCTACCAAGGTATTGATCAGCTCGAGATTGTTCTTGATGAGAAGGTTGATCGCGCAGCTCTTGCACAGCATCTGCGTGCAGTGTTAGGGAGGGCAGCTAAGTAATCCACAGTCCGATTACTGAAGGCACTTCACCTTCTAGTCTTTGGCGATGTTAACTGGTTTGGTACTCATCTTCATCGCAATCTTCGATTTCATGTGGCATCGCATTCCAAATATTTCACTTCTCATTCTATTGATTGCCACTCTGGTGAGCGGTTCAGTAACAGTGCTACCTCTTTATGCCTTGATTGCTCTAGTTGTCTCACTATTGGCCTATCGATATTGTGGATTGGGAGCAGGCGATGTCAAACTGCTGATAATCATCACCCTGTTAATGACGCCACAGGATCAGATCGCAGATTTCTGGTTCTACGTCTCGCTCATTGGCGTATCTCTTCTTACCCTACATTTCGCCATCACTCGGTCAATCAAAGGCAATATCGCTCTTGCCCCTGCTCTGTGTGGCGCAGTTCTCTGTATTTCATGGGTGCACCTGATTTAATTGCGCTCATCAATTCAGATTCTTCTGCAACAATATGCACATGCGTTGGATAACTGCGGGCGAATCACATGGCCAAGCTCTCTCGGCAATCGTCGAGGGTATTCCCGCTCATATTCAAGTTACGACCTCAGATATTGATTTCCATTTAGCGCGACGTCGCCTTGGCGTAGGACGCGGTGCACGCCAGAATTTTGAAGCCGATAAAGTGATGATCCTCGGTGGTGTCCGCCTCGGTATTACGCAAGGTGGTCCCATCTCGATACAAGTGGGAAATAGTGAGTGGCCTAAGTGGGAGAAGGTCATGTCGGCCGATCCTGTGCCTGCATCTGAGATCGAAAATTTGGCGCGTAATGCACCACTGTCTCGCCCGCGTCCGGGTCACGCAGATTTAGTTGGAATGCAGAAGTACGATTTTGATGACGCACGAGCAATTCTTGAGCGCGCCAGTGCACGTGAGACTGCGGCGCGAGTAGCACTTGGTGCGATTGCTCGAAAATTCCTCGAGCAGAGCGTCGGAATAACGATCTTGAGCCATGTTGTATCTATTGGATCGGTGCGAATTCCTGATGACTACGAATTGCCACTCGAGACAGATATGACGCGCATAGATGAAGATCCTGTTCGATGCACAGATCCAGCTACTAGCGCTGCGATGATTCGTGAAATTGAATCTGCTCATGCTGATGGCGACACTCTCGGCGGTGTCTGCGAAATTCTTGCCTATAACTTGCCTCCTGGCCTGGGATCACATGTGCATTCGGATCGTAGATTGGACTCACGTCTAGCAGGGGCGATGATGGGAATCCAAGCGATCAAGGGAGTTGAAATTGGTGATGGTTTTAGAACCGCAACTCGAAGAGGCTCTGTAGCTCACGATGAAATCGAACGTGGTTCTGATGGAACAATCCAACGACGTACTGATCGCGCGGGTGGTACTGAAGGTGGGATGTCTAACGGAGAAATATTGCGAGTATCCGTTGCGATGAAACCGATATCCACAGTTCCTAAAGCTCTCGACACGATTGATGTGAAGACAGGGGAGGCGGCAAAAGCTATCAATCAACGTTCTGATGTCTGCGCTGTTCCAGCTGCGGGAGTAGTCGCAGAAGCTATGGCAGCACTTGTCTTAGCAGAGGCAGTTCTGGAAAAGTTTGGTGGAGATTCAGTACAAGAGACTCGTCGCAATTTCGAGTCATATATGAAGAATCTCCGTTTTAAGTAGGACGTCATGCCACCGCGTCTGATACTGATAGGACCGATGGGTTCAGGGAAAACCACGATTGGCAAGCTTATTGCAACTCGCCTTAATCTCCCGTTCCGAGATACAGATCAAGTGATCGAGGAAGATAGTGGAAAGAGCGTCTCGGAGATATTTCTCGAGGATGGGGAAGATTCATTTCGAGCTATTGAGAAGTCTGTGTTACGTAAAGAGTTATTGAGCGATGACACCATTCTCGCTCTCGGTGGTGGTGCGCCCATGACGATAGATGCTCAATCTGCACTTCGAGCAATCGCATCGCCAGTTATCTATTTTGATATCTCGCTCTCCTCAGTTGCGCCGCGCATTGGGTTTAATCGTGATCGCCCACTGCTCCTGAATAATCCACGAGGTCAATGGGAACTGCTCATGCAGGAGCGTCGCCCGATTTATGAGTCAATCGCGGATACAGTAATTGATGTGAACGGAAAATCAGAGATGGATATCGTCGATGAAATTCTCATGGTGATTGCATGAAGACAATCCACGTATCTGCAGATCGAGAATACGACGTTGTTATCGATACTCCATATTTGGCCGCGCTCAAAGAAGTTGCAGCCTCCCGTTCACGTGTTGCGATATTTTTCAGCGCGGATATGAAATCTTCGATTCCTCGCATCGAAGGGCTAGATGCGGAAATTTTCTACTTTCCGATCCCTGATGGTGAGGCGGGAAAAAATATTGAGATTTTGCACCAGAGCTGGAATTGGCTTGGTGCCGCCGGAATCACTCGAGACGATCTCGTTATCGGAATCGGCGGAGGCGCTGTCACTGATTTTGCGGGTTTTGCCGCCGCGAGTTGGTTACGCGGAGTTGATTGGGTTGCCATCCCAACGACAGTTGCAGGGATGGTCGATGCTGCAATCGGTGGGAAGACGGGAATCAATAGTGATTATGGGAAGAATCTCATCGGCGCCTTCCACTCGCCGATTTCCGTCATCATCGACCCGCAATGGTTGGACTCTCTTTCGGATCGAGATTTTCTTGCGGGGCTCGCTGAAGTTGTTAAATGTGGTTTTATCGAAGACGGGAAGATTCTCTCTGCAATCAAAGGTAAGACACTTTCTGACATTCGAAAATCCCGTGAACTCACTATTGAATTGATAGAGCGATCTGTGCAGGTGAAAGCTGATGTTGTATCGGGGGACTTCAAAGAGAGTTTCGGTCGCGAGATTCTTAATTACGGACATACCTTTGGCCACGCTGTTGAGCTAGCTTCTAAATACTCATTACGACATGGTGAGTGCGTCGCAATCGGAATGGCCTTTATCGCCCATCTGGCCGTGGAAGTTGGAGTAATGAGTGAGGATCTTCTCAATGAACATGTAGCCATCCTCTCTTCTCTCGGATTGCCGACGACCTATTCGGGTGCCGAGTGGCCAGAACTACTTGCAACAATGAAAGTCGATAAGAAGTCTCGAGGAAATTCTCTACGCTTCGTTGTGATCTCTGAGATAGGCAAGACACAACGATTAGAGAATCCAATTGAAAGCGCCTTACTGACTGCTTATGAGAAGGTATGCCCATGAAGGTTTTAGTTCTTAACGGTCCAAATCTCGGTCGACTCGATATACGAGACTCTGCGATCTATGGAGATATGACCTATCCCAATCTCGTGGCTCATATTGAATCTGCTGCAAAGACACATGGTTTTGAGGCAGACATTCGACAGAGTAATGATGAGGCCGAAATGATCGGCTGGTTACACGAAGCAGCTGACTCCAATACTCCCGTCATCATTAATCCTGCAGCCTTCACGCATTATTCATATGCAATTCGAGATGCGGCTGAAATGGTTAAGGCTCCTCTCATTGAGGTACACCTTTCAAATCCGTTATCTCGCGAGGAATTTCGCCACACATCAGTTATCTCAGGTGTTGCCAATGGCACAATTGGGGGATTCGGGCCCAATTCTTACGTGCTGGCTCTCATCGCTTTGAAGGCGTTGGTCTCCTAACTCCATACGGTAAACTTTGCGGTCTATTGTCCTTCGATAAGCGAAGACATGAACTGGAGTTATCGTGGCAACAACAAATGATCTAAAAAATGGCATGACCCTCGATATCGAAGGTCAGTTATGGACTGTTGTTGAATTCCAACACGTAAAGCCAGGTAAGGGTCCGGCATTTGTGCGCACAAAGCTCAAGCAAGTGATGACTGGCAAAGTTGTAGATAAGACTTTCAATGCCGGCGTTAAAATCGAGATTGCAATCCTTGAAAAGCGCGAAATGAACTTCCTCTATAAAGAGGGCGATGATTACGTCTTCATGGATAACGTCAACTTTGACCAGATGAATATCTCCGAAGCAACTATTGGTGATGCCGTTAACTACATGCTCGAAAATACCGAAGCAATCGTTGCAATCCACGAGGGAAACCCGCTCTATATCGAACTTCCAGCATCTGTACCTCTGAAGATTACATACACCGAACCTGGACTACAGGGGGATCGTTCATCTGGTGGAACAAAGCCTGCCACGGTAGAGACTGGCATTCAGATTCAAGTTCCGCTCTTTATTAAGCAAGATGAGATTGTTCTTGTCGATACTCGCGATGGTTCGTACCAGGGTCGCGCCAACTAGTGTCAGCTCGAAGTAAGGCTCGTAAGCAAGCGTTAGATTTGCTCTACGAAGCCGATATTCGCAGTGCGTCGGCGTTAGATTTACTCACACTCAGAGATATCGAAGAAGAGGGTCCGGATGCCCGCCCTATCCGAGAGTTCACCAAGTTACTGATCGTTGGTGTCACCGAGAACAAACGAAAGATTGATGAACTCATCGCTACATACGCCCAGGGATGGGATATGGATCGTCTGCCTGCAGTGGATCGAAATATCCTCAGGCTTGGTATCTATGAGATTGTCTGGAGTTCGGATCTCGATGATGGAATTGCAATCGATGAGGCACTGACCTTGGCGAAAGATCTCTCAACTGATGAGTCAGCGGGTTATATTCACGGTGTATTGGGTCGAATCTCTTCAATCAAAGAGAGTATTGCAATTTAGTTTATCTTTTTTTATCGCCGTGTGAGCAGGACTTTCTCGTCATCAAGCCAGCTCATCAACTCTGCATAATTGATGTCAAGGACGAGGGCCAAAATCCCACAATCTGCGCTGCGAAGTGAGAGAACCTCTCCGTTCCAATCCTGTCTCGACTCTACAATCGCACGAGTAAAGCGGGCTAAGAGAATGAAACGCTCTGTCCATTGGTTCTGAATCTGCGCTCTTCGACTAATTGCGCGCAGATCCAACATCTTCCTTCCTTGCATCTGACTCGGTATGTATTGCTTCTCAGTGAAGAGTTGCGAGAGTGGAATCTCATACAGTTCAGCGATCTCCAGCGCACGTTTGACACTTAACGTCCGCGAACCTCGCTCGTAGGAACCAAGGACGACCGCTTTGATGCGACCGTGACTTTTTTCTTCGACATCTCCAAGGGACCATCCGCGAGCGTGGCGCAGGGTGCGTAACTTGGCGCTGATATCGGACATTGTGACTGCGTTCTGGCTCATGCCACCACACTAGGAGTTCGCGCATACACGCCCAGTTTGATTTCCACAGGCTGCGAAATTCAATGATAAACTCCCGTCCAACATCCTTTAACGACCCGTCCTGCGAGGCGGGGAAGGAGATTGACATGAGCCTTGCCCTGCCGGCGCCAGATATGGACCGCGCCATCACTCGTATTTCCCACGAAATCCTCGAACGTAATTCTGGTTCGGAATCGATTACCTTGCTTGGAATTCCAACTCGCGGCGCGCATTTAGCTGCGCGATTGGCGGCAAAGATCGAGGCAATCGAAGGAAGAGCTGTTCAATGCGGAACTCTCGATATCACGCTGCATCGCGATGATCTTCGGATGCGTCCGCCCCGAGCGTTGATGCCCACAACTATTCCCTCGATGGGCGTTGAGAACCGCAACATTATTTTGGTCGACGATGTTCTCTTTTCAGGAAGAACTATTCGCGCCGCACTCGATGCTCTTGGTGAAATAGGTCGCCCTGCATCAGTTCAACTCGCAGTACTGATCGATCGTGGCCATCGACAGCTGCCGATTCGCGCAGATTATGTGGGAAAAAATCTTCCAACGTCTCTAGCACAGATTATTAAGGTTCAATTTACCGAGCTAGATGGCCTGGATGCAGTAACTCTGGAAGATGGCGCCCTCTAATGCGCCACCTACTATCTATTGCGGATCTCTCTTCCACTCAAGCAATCCAAATTTTGGATACTGCTGAAGAGCTATCACGGGTATCAGATGGTCCAATGAAGAAACTACCAACCCTCCGTGGACGCACAATTGTTAACCTCTTTGCTGAAGATTCCACTCGTACTCGCATCTCATTCGAAGCTGCTGCAAAGCGACTTTCAGCAGATGTAATTAACTTCTCCGCAAAGGGATCGAGTGTCAGCAAAGGTGAATCACTGAAAGATACTGCGCAAACTCTGCAGGCCATGGGCGCTGACGCTGTCATCATCCGACACAGCGCATCAGGTGCGGCACAACGTCTTGCAGATAGTCAGTGGATGACTGGTTCAGTGATTAATGCAGGAGATGGAACACATGAGCATCCCAGCCAAGCTTTGCTCGATGCATTTACAATCCGTAAGAATCTTGTTCATGGAGGAAATGACCTCACTGGAATTCATGTAGCAATCGTTGGCGACATCATCCATTCGCGAGTAGCGCGGTCAAATGTCCTACTTCTCACCAAGCTTGGTGCGCATGTCACTTTAGTAGCTCCGCCAACGCTTCTTCCTACAGGTGTTGAATCGTGGCCAGTTGCTATCTCCTATGACTTCGATTCTGTGATTGGAAAGGTCGACGTAGTCATGATGTTGCGCATCCAACTCGAACGCATGTCCGAGCTCTTCTTTCCTAATGCGCGAGAGTATTCACATTACTTTGGCCTCAATCGAGACCGCCTCAAGATGATGAAGCCAACAGCGATCGTTATGCACCCTGGCCCAATGAATCGTGGACTTGAAATCACTGCAGATAGCGCTGACAGTGCACGATCAGTTATTTTGCAGCAGGTGACTAACGGAGTAACGGTAAGAATGGCAATCCTTTATCTCTTACTCGCTGGTTCGCAAGAGTTAGGAGTGCAACTATGACAACATCGTTCGTGATTAAAGGTGGCTCGCTGCCTAACGGTTCTAAGAGCGATGTCGCAATTTCTGATGGAGTGATCACGCAACTGGGGACCGACATCACTGTTGCAGGCGCCACAATCATCAATGCAGCAAATGCAGTTCTTCTTCCTGGACTTGTAGATTTGCACACACATCTGCGAGAGCCAGGTAAAGAGGATGCAGAAACAGTTCTCTCCGGTTCGCAGGCAGGCGTTCGTGGTGGCTACGTTGCGCTGAGTGCGATGGCAAATACATCACCAGTTGCGGACACGGCAGGTGTAGTCGAGCAAGTATTCCGTCTCGGACAGAATGCTGGGCTTCTCGATGTCTTCCCTATCGGAGCAGTTACTCGTGGACTCGAAGGGCAAGAACTTGCCGAAATTGGCGCAATGGCTGACTCGACTGCGCGAGTTCGAGTATTTAGCGATGATGGACATTGTGTCTTTGATCCACTTGTGATGCGAAGAGCACTTGAATATGTGAAGAAATTCGATGGAGTTATCGCGCAACATGCACAAGAGCCTCGACTTACACAAGGCTCACAAATGAATGAAGGATTTGTTTCGTCGCAATTAGGGTTGAAGGGTTGGCCAGCGATTGCAGAAGAATCGATTATTGCGCGCGATGTCTTGCTGGCAGACCACGTTCAAGCACGACTGCACATCTGTCACCTCACAACAGCTGGGGGAGTCGAGATTATTCGTTGGGCAAAGCAACGTGGAATTCAAGTGACAGCTGAAGTTACACCGCATCACCTACTTCTCACTGATGAATTAGCGCGCAGCTACGACCCTGTCTACAAAGTAAATCCACCTCTTCGCACCGAAACTGATGTGATGGCACTGCGCGAAGCACTTGCAGATGGAACGATTGATATTGTTGCAACTGATCACGCCCCACATCCTGCAGAGAGCAAGGAGTGTGAGTGGCAAGAAGCCTCATTTGGAATGCTTGGACTTGAAACGGCTCTCTCCATCGTCACGCAAACTATGGTTGAAACAAAGTTGTTGGATTGGACTGGGGTTGCTGACCGAATGAGTATCACCCCAGCGCGCATCGCACGTTACGAAGGTCACGGACTAGAGATAGCTGTCGGAGCGCCAGCAAATCTGACTGTGATGAACCCGACCGCTAGTTACCGCGTGGATAGGGACTTAGTTGCATCCCGTAGTCGCAATACTCCCTTCCATGGCATGGAACTTCCTGGAGTCGTTGTGGCCACATTCTTTCGCGGAAGACTTTCTTACGAATCGAGGCAGTTATGAGCAAGGCATTCCTCGTTCTCGATGATGGACGAATTTTTGAAGGACTGTCGTGGGCGATGACTGGAAAGACATTTGGAGAAGCTGTTTTCCAGACTGGAATGACTGGCTATCAGGAGACCCTCACAGATCCCTCTTATTACAAGCAAGTAGTTGTTATGACTGCCCCACACATTGGTAATACTGGTGTGAATTCGAGCGATAATGAATCGAAGAAGTATTGGGTTGCAGGTTTTGTTGTGCGTAATCCTTCTACATTGACCAGTAATTGGCGCAGTGAAAAGGATTTGGAAGCAGAGTTGATTGATCAAGGAATTGTCGGCATTCAAGGTATCGATACACGGGCGTTAACACGCCACCTTCGTGATCGCGGATCTATGCGAGTAGGGATCTTCTCTGGTTTAGATATCACACGTGAAGAAATGGTCATCGAAGTTCGTAAGCAATCACTGATGACGGGTGCTTATCTCAGCGACGATGTTTCGACTACTGAGACATATGTTGTGCCGGCAGTAGGGCAGAAGCGTTTTACAGTCGCGGCGTTGGACTTAGGTATTAAAGGTGCGACACCACGTGCAATGTCTGAGCGTGGGATTGAAGTTCACGTTATGCAGTATAACTCAACACTTGATTCGATCCTGGCAATTAACCCTGATGGAGTCTTTCTCTCGAATGGTCCAGGAGATCCAGCGACTATGACATCGACAATCGAGTTGGTGCGCGAAATTCTTGGACTAGAGATTCCTATCTTCGGCATATGTTTTGGACATCAAATTCTGGGACGAGCGCTCGGCTTTGAGACCTATAAGTTGCAATTTGGTCATCGTGGAATCAATCAACCTGTTATCGATAAACGCACAGGAAAAGTTGAGATCACGGCCCATAATCATGGATTTGCTCTCAAAGCACCAACAGAGAGCGCATTTAGCACTGTCTACGGACCAGGCCAAGTAACGCATGTATCTCTAAACGACGGAGTAGTCGAGGGGCTAGAGCTAACAGAGCGTGGCGCATTTAGCGTTCAGTACCACCCTGAGGCTGCGGCAGGTCCACATGATGCGGCTTACCTATTCGATCGTCTTATTGAAGTGATGCAGAAGTACCCCAAGAAAGTTGGAGCGATCTAATGCCTCTCGATAGCTCGATAAAGAGCGTGCTTGTCATTGGATCTGGGCCAATTGTTATCGGGCAAGCGTGTGAATTTGATTATTCAGGAACCCAAGCTTGCCGTGTGCTTCGAGCTGAGGGAATCCGCGTCATTCTTGTTAATTCCAACCCTGCAACGATTATGACTGATCCTGAATTTGCTGATGCAACATATATCGAACCGATCACACCAGAATTTATAGAACGCATCATTGCCCGCGAGAAGCCAGATGCCGTTCTTGCAACACTGGGTGGACAGACAGCACTCAACGCTGCCATTGGACTTTTCCAGGCAGGCACATTAGATCGCTATGGTGTGAAGCTTATAGGTGCCGATGTCGCGGCCATCGAACGTGGAGAAAATCGCGAAATATTTAGAACTATCGTAGAAAAGATTGGTGGAGAATCCGCACGAAGCATTATCTGTCACACGATGGATGATGTGATGGGCGCAGTGGCGCAACTGAACTATCCGGTTGTAATAAGACCATCCTTTACGATGGGCGGACTTGGGTCTGGCATCGCATTTGAAGAGGAATCGCTGCGCCAGATTGCAGGAGCAGGGCTTCGGCACAGCCCGACATCCGAAGTCCTCATTGAAGAGTCGATCATCGGTTGGAAAGAGTATGAACTCGAGGTCATGCGAGATAGAGCAGATAACGTAGTGATTGTCTGCAGTATTGAAAATATTGATCCTATGGGTGTCCACACAGGGGATTCAATTACCGTAGCTCCAGCGCTTACGTTGACAGATGTTGAATACCAGAAGCTTCGCGATCTATCGATTGCCATTATTCGTGAAGTAGGCGTGGATACTGGTGGTTGCAATATCCAATTCGCTGTCAATCCCGATACTGGACGAATCATCGTGATTGAGATGAACCCACGGGTCTCGCGATCTAGTGCGTTAGCTTCTAAGGCAACAGGATTTCCAATTGCAAAGATAGCTACCAAGCTCGCTATCGGATACACATTAGATGAGATTAGAAATGACATTACCCAGGTAACGCCAGCCTCGTTCGAGCCAACGTTGGATTACATAGTGGTTAAGGCCCCTCGTTTCGCTTTTGAAAAGTTCCAAGATGCAGATCCTCGTCTTACGACAACGATGAAGAGCGTGGGAGAAGCCATGGCAATTGGACGCTCTTTCCCAGAGGCTCTCATGAAGGCGTTGCGATCATTAGAACGCAAGGAAGCGATCTTCACATTCCCACAAGAGATTTCCGCGACAGAAAGAAACACCCTTCTAGAGTCGATGAAAATTCCAACCGAATACCGTCTACAGCAGGTACAGAAAGCGTTGTGGGCTGGGGCGAGCATGGAAGAGGTGTATGCATCAACAAAGATTGATCGTTGGTATCTTCGCCAGCTTGAGATTATCAATCAAGTTGCTCGCGATATTGCGCTCCCTGGAGAGCTCGATACAGCGAGATTGCGACTGGCCAAGAACCATGGTTTCTCGGATTCACAGATTGCTGCACTTCGTGGAATAACTGAAGCAGATGTTCGAAAAGCGCGCCATCATCTCAATATCCGCCCTGTCTATAAGACAGTTGACACATGTGCTGCGGAGTTTGAGGCATTCACTCCGTATCACTATTCCAGTTACGAGGAAGAGACTGAAGTACGTCCACGCACCAAACCTGCAGTGATTATTCTCGGTAGTGGACCAAACCGTATTGGCCAAGGTATTGAGTTTGATTATTCATGCGTTCATGCCTCCTTCACTCTGCGTGAAGCCGGTTATGAAACAATTATGATCAATTGCAACCCTGAAACAGTGTCTACCGATTATGACACAAGCGACAGACTCTATTTCGAACCTCTTACTTTGGAAGATGTGTTGGAAGTCGTCCATGCTGAAACTATTGCAGGACCTGTCTTGGGCGTCATCACACAACTAGGTGGACAGACTCCACTTGGTTTAGCAGCAGGTCTCAAGGCCGCCGGAGTTACGATTCTTGGAACAAGTCCAGATGCAATTAATCTCGCTGAAGAACGTGGAGCGTTCGGCCAGGTATTGAAGGAGCAAGGACTCACTGCACCTGAATTTGGAATGGCTGCATCTCAAATGGAAGCTGTTGAGATCGCCCATCGCATTGGTTACCCAGTGCTTGTCCGTCCAAGTTTCGTTCTTGGTGGACGCGGAATGGAGATTGTCTATGACGATGAATCTCTGAGTGGTTTTATCTCACGCGCAACTGATATCACTCCAGATCATCCAGTATTGGTAGATCGATTCCTCGACTCTGCGATTGAGCTAGATGTTGATGCTCTCTTTGATGGTAACGAGTTATTCCTCGGCGGAATTATGGAACATATCGAAGAGGCAGGTATCCACTCAGGAGATAGCGCCTGCGTGCTTCCTGCTATGACAATTACTGCTGCGCAACGTGAAGAGATTAGGGGCGCAACCCTCAAGATTGCACAAGGAGTTGGAGTTGCAGGGCTTATAAATATTCAATTTGCGATGGCAGATAACGTTCTCTACGTTCTCGAGGCTAATCCTCGCGCATCTCGAACAGTTCCCTTCGTTAGCAAGGCGACAGGTGTCCCACTTGCAAAGGCAGCAGCGAGAATCTCCCTTGGTACTTCGATTGCCGAACTTCGAGTGCAAGGTCTCTTACCTGCAACGGGTGATGGGATAGCAAAAGGTATTAGCGTGAAGGAAGCAGTCCTTCCGTGGAACCGTTTTCGAAGAGTGGATGGACGCGGCGTTGATGCCGTATTGGGACCTGAGATGCGTTCAACAGGTGAAGTAATGGGAATCGCTGCAACATTCGGTGAGTCCTATGCAAAATCTCAAATAAGTTCCTTTGGTCCACTTCCTAAGAGTGGAACCGTATTTATCTCACTCGCTGATAAGGATAAGAATTCGGGTGTAAAGCCAGCGCAGGAACTGAAGGCTCTTGGTTTCCGACTTTTAGCCACCGAAGGAACTGCTGCTTTTTTATCTCAGCACGACGTCAGCTCTGTGACTGTTCGTAAAAATTCGCAGGGCACAGGTCCTATGGGAGAGAAGACAATCGTTGAGATGCTCAATAATGGCGATATCGATCTCGTCATTAATACACCAGTCGGCAGGGGAACCCGCGCCGATGGGTGGGCCATCCGCACAGCGGCAGTTCAAAGATCCATTCCGATTATTACTACGACAGCAGGCTTCAGCGCTGCCGTGCAAGGTATAAAGTCGCTCCAATCTGGC
>Ga0194060_10001053_pt1 | contig 19946 bp, 15 predicted proteins | sample SepL225m_MetaG_FD_163427 | JGI IMG/M metagenome (GOLD analysis project Ga0194060, IMG submission 163427) | Anoxic zone freshwater microbial communities from boreal shield lake in IISD Experimental Lakes Area, Ontario, Canada - Sep2016-L222-5m | ecosystem: Environmental > Aquatic > Freshwater >... | reverse complement strand
AAGCAGTCCTTCACACAGAAGGGCCGCTTCTTATTTTGGCTGGGGCTGGGGCTGGAAAAACAAAAACAATAACCGAAAGAATTGTGGAGATAATAAAGTCTGGCACTGATCCGAGGGCAATTCTCGCAGTAACTTTTACGAACAAAGCAGCAAAAGAAATGCGTGAAAGAATAATTGATAGGTTAGAAGAGGAACACATAATCGAGAAAGATTCGCCGTACCACCATACTCCTATAATAAAGACGTTTCACTCCCTCGGTCTAATGATGTTGTCTGAACAATCTGAACACATAGGGCTACTAAAACATCCAACCATTTTAGATTCGGCAGATTCGCTTTCAATAATTAAAACAGCCGTCGAACAATTAGGAATAGATCCAAAAGTAAATGACCCGTCAAAAATACGCTCTATTATAAGCCGTGAAAAGGGTGATTTTACAAGTCTTTCTGACTATAAGAAAAAAGTCGCCACCGCACAAATGGATATAGTTGCTTCGGTTTGGAGAATCTATGATGAGGAATTAAAAAGACAAAAAGCAGTGGATTTTGATGATTTGATTATCAAAGCTGTGCACATGTTAGAAGACCACCAACAAATCAGAGAATACTATCAGAGTCGTTTTAAATATGTTCATATCGATGAGTATCAAGACACGAACGGTTCACAATATGCTTTTGTAAAATTATTAGTCAACCAAAAAAATAATAATATTTGTGTAGTGGGTGATACTGACCAAAATATTTACAGTTGGCGTGGAGCAAATCTAAGAAATATTTTAAATTTTGAACAAGATTTCCCTGGGACTCGCACTGTTTTACTTGAAGAAAATTATCGTTCGACTGGAAATATCCTAACTCTTGCAAATAGTTCAATAAAAAAGAATACAGTTAGACAAAAGAAAAATCTTTTCACTTCAAAAGGGGAAGGTGACAAGATAGATATTGTACCTACGTGGGACGAAGGATCTGAAGCAGAATGGGTAGCAGAGAAATGTAAAACTTTAATTGAAGAAGGCCAAAATGCTAAGCAAATTGCTGTGCTATACAGAGCAAATTTCCAATCACGTGTACTTGAAGAAGCTTTTATACGTGCAAATGTAACCTACAATTTGCTCGGCACAAAATTCTTCGAAAGAAAAGAAGTGAAGGATGTAATGAGCTATCTACGTGCCTCAATAAATCGTCTTTCTCAACCAGATTTGAAACGAGTTTTTGATACACCAAAAAAAGGAATAGGAAAGACTACTGTTGCAAAAATATTTGCTGATATGGAAGTGCCAGTGAGTGCCCAATTAAAAATAAATAAAGTTTATGATTTCTTGGATAAAATATCTGAGACATTAAAAACCTCTCCACTTTCACATGTCATACAAATGATTATTGTTGACTCTGGAATGGAGCAAGAAATGTTAGAGGGCTCATCTGAAGATAGAGAACGATTAGAAAATGCCAGAGAATTGGTTTCACTCACTATCAGATACGATGAGCAAATTGGAATGGATGCACTCACTCAATTCTTAGAAGAAACTTCTTTACAGTCGGATCAAGATAATGATACAAAAGATAAAAATGGAGTGCGCTTGATGACTATACATTCCAGTAAAGGCCTTGAATTTGAACAAGTTTTCGTCGTTGGTCTTGAACAAGATTTATTCCCACATAAAAATATTGGAAACAGAAAACAAAGCAAAGAAGAGGAAGAGGAGGAAAGAAGACTATTTTATGTAGCTGTAACACGTGCAAAAAAGCATCTTTATTTATGTTATGCAGAACTGAGAACTATTTTTGGACAAAAACAAATAAATGCTCCTAGTGAATTCCTAGATGACGTGCCAGATGAAATCGCAAATCGTAATGACTTGTATTATAAGGAGGGGAAGAGTAATGTTGTGTATATATGATTCCTAAAAAGTCTCTTGGACAAAATTTTTTAACATCAATTCCTGCACGAATTAATATTGTAAATGCTGGAGAGTTAACAAAAAATGATGTTGTTTTAGAAATTGGCCCAGGTCGAGGCTTTTTGACTCGTGGACTATTAGATTCTGGTGTTAAAGTGGTGGCATTAGAAAAAGATAGGGATTTAATTCCAATTCTTTCAGAAACTTTTGCTTCTGAAATTAAAAGTGAACAATTAACTTTAATTGAGGGTGATGTATTGTTATTTGATCCTTCTGACTGTAAGCTGTTAGCTGTTGGCTATAAGCTAATCGCAAATATTCCATACTATATAACAGGAGCAATACTGTCCCGCTTCCTTTCTCACAAAAATTCACCATCTAAAATGGTTGTATTAGTTCAAAAAGAGGTGGCTGAAAGAGTTGTGGCTCGTGATAAAAAAGAATCAATACTTTCACTTTCAGTAAAAGTTTATGGTGATCCAAAACTTGTCTATAGAGTAAATAAGGGGAGTTTTAATCCAATTCCATCTGTGGATAGTGCTGTTTTACAAATAAATAATATTTCACGTAAAAATTTTAAAAACCAATACCAGGAAGAAATATTTTTTAAACTATTACATGCTGGTTTTGCACATAAAAGAAAATTTTTAATATCAAATTTACTAGAAGTGTTTAAAGAAAACAAAAATAGGGGGGAGTTCCAAAAACTTTTTGGAGATCTTAAAATATCAGAAAAAGTTCGTGCTGAAGATGTACCTCTGGATATTTGGTTACAAATATCCAGCTTCATTTTAAAAAAATAAAATACACGGGGTGCCCCGTGTATTTTATTTTTTTAAAATGAAGCAAGCTAATAGTCTACAGCTGACGGCTTACAGCAATACTAGGGTGGCACCTTCGGTGCCACCCTGTATTTGCATCCTCTGTAAACTGTTGACTGTAAGCTGTCAGCTAACCCGCGTTGGCTGTATACTATACCTCATGGAACAAATGACAAATCGCAAATATTTAATATTATTAGCTGTGCTTCTTTTAATAACCGCTTCTTCGGCCGTAATTCCAGCCTCATGGTTTGGAATAGGGGCTAAAAAAAATGATCCTTCACTTGACCTTACTTCTGTAAAAAGTATTGATGTCGTTGGGAAAAACAAAGAGACAGGAGCTCCTGCCACTTGGAAAGACTTAACCGAGCAAGCTTTTAAAAACAAACCAGAAATACTGGCTGAAGTTAAAGCCGCCACAATAGATCAAAAAGATTTAGCTACTTTGAATGACCCAAATAACTTAACAGCTTCTTTTTCAAAGAATCTTTATGTAGCTTCAAATTATTTAAATCAAAATGGAGGAGGGGATTCTGTTGCTCAACAGGATATTTTAGACCAATTAATGGCACAAGAGGCTGCAAAGATTATACCTACAACTTATCTCTTTAAAGATATAAATGTTTCAAAAGTAGAAAGTAAAGACTCTGTTAGAGCCTATGGTAACAATTTAGCTCTTATTTTAAAGGATATGATTACCAGTTCTTCTATGAAAACAGATTTAACAGGGGTGGCTGATTATTTAAAGACAGAAAATCAAAAATCTATAGAACCAGTTACAGATGATTATAAAAAAATTGACGGCATACTTAAAAAACTTTTAGCTCTTTCTGTTCCGCTATCAGCCTCAACTTATCATCTAATAACTGTTAACCAAGTCGCTGCCTATAGAGATAATCTTTATAATCTATCTCAAGTAGTAACAGACCCACTTCGAGCCAGAATTTCTCTAGAAAAATATGCAGAGGTCTCAATTTCTACACTTACTATATATAAAGATTTGTCAAAATATTTTAATATAAAAAATATTATATTTTCTTCAAAAGAAGCTGGGTATGTATTCACTGCGGGCTATACTATTAAATAATACAAACTTATGAAAAAATTACTTTTATGTTTAATGCTGACAATAACAATAATCTCCTCTACAACTAAACCTGCGCAGGCTTTTCTCGGTTTTGGAGATATTGTTTTTGACCCAGCTGCTCTTGTACAAGCAATATTGTCATATACCCCAGAATCAATAACTGCAACCGGAGCGATGATGTCTGGCGTTCAACAAACAATAGATACAATAAACAATAATGTTTTAAAACCAATGAAAGATGCAATGACATTAATTCAGATTGTTAAGAGTGGAAAACTGGTAGATACTTTAATTACAGCATCAACCGGTGGAGACCCTCTCCTTATTTCTAACCCAAAACTTTATTTACAAAATAAAGGAATAGCCATCACACAAGGAGGGGTAGATAGTTTAGCTACGCAGAATGGGGTCTACAGTAATAGTCTCATGAAGAGTATCGTTGCTAAAGCAAAAGTAGATAATTCTTCACTTGCTACAAATTTAGCTGCAATAAATCAATCAGGTATTCCAGCAATACAAAAAGCAAAAATTTGCAATGATACAGCTCTTTCTCAAATGGCTAAATCACAAGTTTCTTTATCAGGAGGGGATTACAATACTGTAAAGGCTAGTATTAATAATTCTCTTTGTGCTGGAAATCCAGCAACGGACCCAGCTTTGGCAAAAAGATTAATAGAATCAAGTAATAAAAACCCATCACTTGATACATTTTATAGAATTACAAGTGGAGACAATGAATATACAAAAGCTCAATTAGCACAACAAGCAACAGACAAAGCTGCAGAGGCTGCAAAAAATACAGCAACAAAAGATGTAGCTGCTGGTGGAGGTATAAAAAGTCAAACAACTTGTACTAAATTTGCCTCGAATGGCCTATGTATAGAAGACACCATAAAACAAGCAGCAAGTGTTTTAAATAAAGCATACACTGATGCACTAGGCTCGGATGTTGCTACAAAAATAAGTTCGATAGGTAGTGGGGCAGGATCTATTATTGGTACTGCATTTAATGCAATTAGTTTGATTAATGGTTTAACTTCTGCTGCTAGTGGTCTTGCTGGTGCAGTAGGAGGTAGTGGAAGTGGAAATAATGGAACTTTCGGAACTGTTACTATGCCTAATGGAACAGTAGTAACTGCCCCAGTAATTACAAACACAACCGTAACATCTTCCACTGGATATTCTCAAGACTTAAAAAATAACTCCCAAGGAAAAGATACTATTTCCAGTGCTCCTAAAGATCTATTACAACAGCATTTAAAAATGTTAAATGAGTTAAAATCTTCAAACAGTAACTATCTTTCTACAATAGATTCATATAATTCTCAGTTAGGAAGTGTAAAAGCTTGTTATGACGGCTTACTTTCTAAGCCTATACAAGTTACTGATGAATTTGGACATACTTCCACTGGAATGTCTGCTGGTTTTCTAGCAACAGAACCAAGAATGGCTGCTGCACAAAATTTCTACAACAGAAAAACTGTGGCGAATAACCAAAAAAGTTTAGAAATAGCAGCTGAATTAAAAAAAATAGACATTACTTCTAACCTAATAACATCTACCATTTCTTCTATTAATAATTCTAATTCAACAGATGAGATAACTTCTCTATTTAAAAATTATCAAGATACAGTCAAAAATCAGGACTTACCTGATTTGACGTCAGGAGCCCCTAGAATGGGAGATCAATTGACACTTGCCGGGGAATTACGAGTAACTACAATGCAGGGAGGAGATCTCTTTAACTTAAGTGCTACTTGTACTTCTATGCAAAGAGAACTAAACACTCAAGACTATAGTGGGAACGGAGCGTAAACTAATTAAGGTTGAATAATTTAGATAAAACAGGAATCGGCCGTATAACGGCCGATTCCTGTTTTATATTGTCTTTAAGCTGTTGACTGTAAACTATTAGCCGTTAACTATCCCTGCTATACTCTTAATATGAAACACTTCTGGGTATTTGCCTTTGTATCCATAATCCTCACCACCTTTTTTGGTGGTTTCGTCTTCCCAGAGAAGGGGTATGCCCAGTCAATCGATAGCCAAACAACCACTGGAAATATATTAAATGCGACTGTGGCAGATTATGACTACTTTTACAACAAAGGTTTGAGTGTTTTTGCTGCAGCAGAATCTTCCTTTTCTTCTCTAAAGGATGCTCAGTCAGCTCTTGCAGATAGCCCTGCAAAACAAAAAAGAATTAGTCAAATTGACGAAAATATAAATTTAATAAACCAGACAAAACAAGGTTACCTTTTAGCTTTTGAAACCAATAAAACAAAAGGACTGCCGGCTACAGCGACGCAGATTTCTGCTATTGTTGGTGGTCGTGCTAAATTTAATGAAACTTCGAACTCCCTTACAATAGGAGCAAAACAAGAACCTTTTTCACAAGCTTTAATTAAAACTTTCATTAACCAATTTGATGGCCCTTCTGGTTTATTAACAGAGGCTAAAAAAATAGAAAATGGAACAATCCAACCTGGCTCAGAAATAGCTGGTACTTATGGAAATGCTACACCGATCACAACAGCAGGTCAAACAGTAGCAAATATAACAAATAGTACTAATGCTTGTACTTCACTTGCAAATTCTTCTTTTTTAGGTTGTATAACCGAGGGTTTTATTTGGTTTATAAAAAGTATACTACTTAATATCGTCGGTTTCTTCTTATGGATGTCAGCGAATCTTTTAAATTTTGCAATGTATCACGGGGTTTTTGAATTTAAAAAATTTGCACCAGATGATATTTATAATATCTGGCTAGTTGTTAGACAAATAATTTCTCTCTTTGTTTTCTTCACTGGTCTATTTGTTGGTTTCATGGCTATAATTGGGAAAAGTGAGGAGTTTAAAAAATATATTGCATTTCTTGTAGTTTTTGGACTATTCGTAAACTTTTCATATCCAATAGTGAGAGTTTTTGTTGATGTCTCGAATGTTGTTTCTCTTCAAATTTATCAAACGGCATTAGGAAAAGAGGTTTTAGTTGATAATCCAGGTGCTGGCAATAATGCGGGGGAAAGAATAATGGCATCATTAGGATTACAAGGATTAGCCGCGAGTGCAACGTCTCTGCCTACCGCTGGAAACAATAATGGTTTTATTAGCCAAGTGACAAGTCTGCCTGGGGCTTTGGCCGTAGTTGGTTTTGTTGGGTACGCAGCTTATATATTCTTTATGGCGGCATTTTTAATAATAGTTCGTACTGCTCTTTTGGTTTGCATTATTATTGCTTCTCCAATATTACTTGTTGATACAATTGTTCCTGCTCTTGGAGAAAAAGCAAAGTGGCTACGTGGAATGTTTGTCTCCCAACTTTTTGTGGCACCAGTATTCACTATAATGCTTGCTCTTACTTTAAAGTTTTTAAATATCTTTCAAGCAACTGGTCCTTCTGCTTTAAGTGCCGCTGGGACAAGTAATGTTACTGTATTCTTCAATTTAATTATGATGTTGGTCATGCTTCATATAATGTTAAAAGTTACAAAAGCAGTCGCGGGTGGTGTAGGGGACACTGTTACCAGTTGGGCAGGAAAGGCGGGTGGTTTGGGTACAGGTCTTGCACTAGGTGCTGGGGCTGCAACTTTTGGTGCTGTTAGTAGAAACACAGCTGGGAGGTTTGCAAAAAATTTAGGGGAAAGAGACTGGGGTGGAGGAGTTATGGGTAATCTTGCAAAAGATACTTTTAAAGGCATGGGAAAGCGAAGTTATGATCTTCGTAACCTTGGTGCAACCAGTGCTATAGCAGGAACTCTTGGCATAACCGGAATGGGCCAAGGCTCAAAGAAAAGCTATGCTGAAAATAGGGAGGAGTATGAAAAAAATGCCCACGAAAGAGCAGGGGAAATACAAGATGATGGTGAACGAGAAAAATATTTAAACAGAAAATTCAGTACTGGTAATTTTGCCAAGCTTACAGGCACTGCCGACCAAAACTCAAAAGCTTATAAGAGTTTTGTGAAGGGTGATGAAGATACAATGAAGCAATATATTAATGCTAACGAGGAGGGGAGAAAGAAAATGATGGAAGATGAGAAGAATAAAAAATATTTACAGCGATTTGGAAATGTAGATACGGCTTCAACAGCTTCGAAAACTTCAAATACGGCTGCCGTAGATGCTGCAAAAGATAAAATGTCAGCTGAGACTAAAAAAGCTTTTGAGTCTAAAGCAGCAAAAGATTCTGCTCAGAAAACTCGTAACGAAGCTCGTATTGCAAGTTATTTAACAGCTGATCAAGCTACTCGTGAAAGTATGAATGCAAATGCAAAATTAAATGATGACAAAGAACTCCAAGCACAACTGGCTATTATGGAAAAGCTTGTTGATGAAAGAAACTATGCTGTTGGGTCATTAGATGTTGCAACGATAGAAGCAGCGGGGATAGACCATGCTTTGGCAGGAAAAATTTACGCAGCAGATCAAGCTAGAGGGGCTGCTAAAACTGCTCAAACCAATGCTGCTACAAATGCAGCAACGGCCCAAACTAACGCTACAGCGTTACACCAAGCCCAAATGGACGCAGCAGACGCAATACAAAAAGCACAAGCAGCAGCAACTATAACAAATCAACAGACGGCGACGGCCCTTACTAAGATGGCACAAGATAACGCTACTAACATGGCAAACTTAGTCAGAGGAATATCTCAAAATAATACAAGTGCTTCGAGTCAAAATCCTACAATAATAATTCCACCACAAACTGGTGGAGGAACACGGAATAATCAAACAGCTGTACCTACATTCTAAAATCTATGAATGATACAACAAACCAACTCAAGACACTTTACGAAAATGCTAGCCCAGAGGTTCAAGCTTATTTTCTGACTAATGAATTAGATGGGGCTGTTGCACTTTTTGGAAAAGTATATAAATTGCCGATTGATTTATATCTAACATTACAAAATACAATCACACTTATTTTACTTGGTGCCATACAACCAGAAAATGTCGTTAGCGCCTTACAAGAAAATTGTAAAATGACTGAGGAGGATGCCTATGCTCTGGCAACAGATTTAGAGAAAACTATTTTTCAAAAAGTCAGACTTTCTGTTTTAAAAAAAGATGCTTCTGAAGTAAAAAAATTAATTTTAGAAGATGAAAATGCAACAAAAGAAGAACTAAGAAAAGAGATACTAGATACAACTAAACGTCCAGAGCCAAAACCTAGTGAGACAGTAGATCAAAACCAAAAAATACAACAAGTAAATCTCCAACCGGGGTCACGCTCACAACTTCTTGAGCAATTACAAGTATTGGAAACCATTCCTGATGACGAGGAGGTGGGGAATCGATTAAATAAAATTAAAGATCAAATAGCGTCAATTGAAAGTAAAGCTGACTCCAGAAATCTAGATTCAAACATCGCTCTTCAAGAGTTTATGTTTGGGGAAAAAGGAAATACTGTAGCTAAGGCATCACTTCAATCAGCCACTTATAGTAGAGCCCCTACAACATATAATGTTGATCCATATAGGGAGGTAGAATGGTAGAAGGCAGAAAACAGATGACAGATAAAAGAAAAATACAACGTCTTTGATTAAGGATTCTTCTTTTTTCTTATATCTGTCTTCTGAAATCTGATATAATATATCTATGCAATTTAAAGTACCACAATTTATAGACATGGAAGACAAAATAGTTGGACCTTTAACACTGAAACAATTTGCTTATATTCTTGGTGCGGGTGGTTTTTCTTTCTTACTTTGGACGTTTATTCCCATAAAAGTGGTTGCTGTTATTTTTATAATTCCTGTTGGTGGCTTTTTTATAGCTCTTGCTTTTATAAAAATAAATGACAGACCTTTTATAGATGTTGTTGAAAGTGCTGTTGGATACTATACGAGTAGTAAAATTTACACATGGAGACAACCTACTGCTGTTCAAAATAATATAACAGAAAACATTGTGGCTGAGACAACAAAAGAGATAGCTGTAGCAAAAGCAAATTCAAATAAATTACATGAAATTTCTTTAGGTTTGGACGTTATGGATAGTAGTGAACAATTAGAATCTAATAATTAAAATTTAACAATATTTATAAGTGATGTAATGTTTGATTTCTTAACTTATATTTATTTCTACCATAAACTGTTCCAAAACTTCACACTTCGGATTGGTATCCTCAGTATTCTCCTCGCCTCTAGCCCGCCTGACTGCTATACTCTTAATATATGTCAAAAGGTTCAGCTACTCAACAATTCGTTCCAATAGAGCGCATACGCGATGGTATTATCACTTTAAAAAGTGGTGAGTTACGTGCAATTCTTATTACAAGTTCTCTAAATATTGCTCTTAAGAGTGAGGATGAACAGAGTGCCATCTTACTTCAATATCAGAATCTTTTAAATTCACTAGAATTTCCTATACAAATGTTTGCAGAGTCAAGAAGGTTAAACATAAAACCCTATATTGATTTACTAGAAGAGAGAGAGACTAAAGTTACAGAGGATTTGTTAAAAATCCAAATACATGAGTATATTGGATTCATTAAAAAATTTGCGGATGAGACCAACATTATGACTAAGCACTTTTTTATTGTTATCCCTTACCTTCCTTTTGATGCTGCAACAGGGGGTGGCTCTTCTTTCTTTCCTTTTGGTGGATCGTCTTCCTCTCCTTCACCACAACTAGAACAAGCTTTTGACGCTGCAAGAATACAGTTGGAACAAAGAATTTCTACTGTTGTACAAGGACTTGCTCGTTTTGGGGTTAGGGCTCAAAAATTAGGAACAGAAGAAGCTGTTGAATTATTTTATAAATTATTTAATCCAGGTGAGCAAGATAGATCTGCTCCTGTAATACAACAATCATAAATATATGGGATTATTTGACTTTTTATCATCACAAAAAAAAGACTCTCCTGTTTCTGCTCTTTTGCCAGACCAGATTTATAAAATTGCTGAAATGCAATTAAAAGATATTATTGCACCTTCCGCTCTTGGTGTTCAACCAAAAATGTTAAATCTTGGCACTAATGTAGTTAGATCATTTTTTGTTATTTCTTATCCTCACTTTTTGACAGATAATTGGTTAAGCCCACTTATAAACTTAGATAAAGTTTTTGATGTTTCAATACACATAACACCACTTGATACTGGTGAAGTTATGAAAACTTTTCAAAGAAAAGTTGCAGAAGTGGAAAGCCAAATAATGACACGTGAAGGTAAGGGGTTAGTTCGTGACCCTTCACTTGATGTTGCTTATCAGGATTTAGAAGGTCTTCGTGATGGTTTAATTCAAGCCCAGGAAAAAATGTTTGATGTCTCACTTTACATTTCTATTTATGGAGCAGATGAGGCTGAGGTTGATAAAACAGAAAATCAAATTAAATCCATGCTAGACAGTCGTTTGATTTATATTAAACCAGCCCTTTTCCAACAAGAAGAAGCTTTTCTTTCTACTATTCCGCTGGGGGACGACAAATTAATGATAAAAAATAAATTAAACACATCTCCTCTTTCGTCATTCTTTCCATTTGTTTCTTTTGACCTTTCTTCTGATAAAGGAATTCTTTATGGGCTTAATCGCCATAACGGTTCTCTAATTCTTTTTGATAGATTTGGTCTTGAAAACTATAATTCTATTGTTTTTGCTAAATCTGGTTCTGGAAAAAGTTATGCAACTAAATTGGAAATTTTACGTACTCTTATGTTTGATACTGAGGTTATTATTATAGATCCAGAAAGAGAGTATGAATATCTCGCGGAGTCTGTTGGAGGAAGGTACTTTGATATTTCCTTAACTAGCGGTCACCATATTAATCCTTTTGATTTACCAAATCCAACTGAAGATGAATCACCAGCTGAGGTTTTACGTTCAAATATAGTTAACCTTGTTGGTCTTTTCCGTGTGATGTTAGGAGGACTTACCCCGGCTGAGGACTCTATTGTGGACCAAGCAATTACAGAAACTTATGCCCTTAAAGACATTTCTCCTGAAGTGGATTTTACAAAATTGGAACCACCTCTACTTTCTGATTTCGAAACAGTTCTTTCTGGAATTGAAGGATCTGAGGATTTACAACAACGCTTATCAAAATATACAAAAGGGACTTGGTCAGGTTTTATTAATCAACCGTCAAACGTAGACATAAATAAAAAACTGGTTTGTTTTTCTATTCGAGATATGGAAGAGGAATTAAAGCCTGTTGCTATGTATATAGTGACTCACTATATTTGGAATTCTGTTCGTAAAGATATTCGCAGGAGATTACTTGTTGTGGACGAGGCTTGGATTATGATGAAAAATGAAGACACTGCTTCATTCTTATTTGGTCTTGCTAAGCGTGGAAGAAAGTATTATTTAGGACTTGCCACCATTACTCAGGACGTGGGAGATTTTTTAAAGTCCCCTTATGGCCTTCCTATTATAACAAACTCTTCCATTCAACTTCTTTTGAAACAGTCTCCTTCTTCTATTGATATGGTTCAAAAAACTTTCAACTTAACTGATGAAGAGAAGTTCTTACTGTTAGAATCTGGTGTAGGGGAGGGAATATTCTTTGCTGGACTAAAACACGTGGCAATAAAAATTGTAGCTTCTTATACTGAAGATCAAATAATAACGAGTGACCCATCTCAACTAATACAAATAAAAGCCATGAAAAAAGAACTTGAAGATCAAAAAACATGATGAAATTAAAATTTAAAATAATATTCATATTTTTTATATTTTTAACTAAAGTAACTTTTGTTCATGCAGAACTTATTGGTAACTTTGTTCTAAATCCAGAGAACCCAGAACCTTTTGCGCCTGTCACAATAACATTAAGTAGTTATGATTTTGACGTTAATTCTGCCGATATCTCTTGGAAGATAGATGGTAAAACTGTAAGTACAGGCCCTGGATTAAAACAAATTAAATTAACAACAAATGCTGTTGGTACTTTTAATAATGTTTCGGTTATTGCAAAATTACCAGATGGGCAAGTTTTTCAGGGTACTATGAATGTTTCTCCATCCTCTGTTGTTTTACTCTGGGAATCACCTGAGGCTTTTGTTCCTCCTTTTTATGAAGGAAGGTCTCTTCCTGCTGAGGGTTCAACCGTTAGAGTAACGGCTCTCCCACAAATGATGTCTTATGGAAAAAGTGTTACCCCAGCTGACATTTCTTATTCTTGGTATAGAAATGATGAATATATAGAGAGTGCTTCAGGTAGAGGGAAACAGGCGGCTGATATTAGTTTAGAGTATTTAAGTGATAGCACTATTATAAAAGTTTTAGCAGTAGCACCAGACGGAACAAAGACTTCGAAAGATATTACTATTTACCCTCATAATATTTTACCTATTTTCTATCTTTATGATCCTATTTTAGGAACCGATTTAACAAAAGCGGTTACCGGTCGTTTTGAAACAACTAAAGAATTTACCCTTCGTCTTGTTCCTTACTTTTTCTCTTTAAATAATGGGGTGGGAGACACATCTTCTTTTTCTTGGAACTTGGATGGTTTACCAATAGAGACAGAAGATTCTACAACTATCACTCTTCGTCCAAAAGAAAATGCTTATGGTTCTAAAATTTTAAGTGTGGCTTTAGAAAATACAAAAAGGGTTTTACAAAATGCAAAAACAGATCTCAATATAGTTTTTGATACAAGACAGTAATTATGCCAACAACAAATCCAAACCAATATGTTTTATTAGATGAAAACATCCAAACCACCATCGGCCAATCTAATCAGCCTTTTGGTTTTACAATAGGACAAGAAACTAGTCTTGTTGATGTATCATCTTTTGTATTATTTCTTTTCTTAGCAGCTAGTGGTGTAGCCACAATAGGAAGAATACTTTATGCCTTAGGATTAAAGACCGCTAATAGTGATAATGAGTCTAAGATAACTGCGGCTAATCAGATAATTACTTCTTCGTTGTTTGCTTTACTCATGTCTTTTTCTCTAGTGCTTTTATTCTTAGCAATTAATCCAGATATAGTTACGGGGAATGTGGATTTTAGTAAGGTGAAAGTGGGAAGTAATACAGGAGTAGTCACCACAACAAACCCACAGACATCAACAGGAGCTGGCAGTGCCTCTGAAAACGCCTTAAGAAAAACTTTCAATGATGCTGAAATAACAATAAACAAAGACCCCTGTGCAACACCTACATCCCTTGGTTGTACAAATGTTTCTGGAATGCAGACAAATATTATTAATGCTGTACTTGCTTTAAAGGTAAAATGTAACTGTTCTGTTCAAATAACAGGAGGAACTGAGTCTGGGGGTCATTCTGGGACATCTAATCATACAACTGGTAATGCTGTTGATATTCTCTTAACTCCTCAACTTGTTTCATTTTTTAATAATTCAAGTAGTGGCTTAGTTAAAGATGTAAGCGATAACACAAAAGGGGTTTGTGGTATAAAATTTAAGTTTACTGATATTATTTTCTGGGATGAATACCCTGGGTGTGACGGGGGGCTAACAACAATAAGACATTATCATGCTTCCGTTACAGGTCGCTAGTTTCATTCTTTAAAGAAGTTTTCTCTTTTTAATTTATATACCCTATACCCTAAGCGCTATATCTTGCTATACTTTACTCATGCGTGATAGAAAACTTTTTCTAATTCTAACTGTTGCTATATTATTTGCCTTCTTGGTTGTTGTTTGGTATTTCTTTAAAGCCTCTCCATCTTCTAATCCTTCTATAAATAACCCAAGTAATCCTTTTGGTCCTGAGGCAGCATCTAAGCCTGGTGGAGGATTTATAACCAACTTTGTAAATGGTCTCTCTGGAAACAGTAAACCTACGACAGATGAACGTATTCCTGCCTCAGAAAGAATCCTTATACAAATATGGGATAAACCAACTGCTGGGTATAATTTTGTTACAAGAGAAATCATAATAGAGGGAACTTCTACATCTCAAATGGGGACTTCTACTGTAAAAAAACTTTCGAAACCAACTAAAAAAACTGTTGAGTACTTAATGTTTGTAGACCGTATTACTGGCCATATTTATGGATATAGTAATGATGGAATGTCTCCTTTTCAAATAACTAATACAACTATTCCTGGTGTATATGATGCCTATATAACTCAAAATGGTACAAGAGTTTTTATGCGTTATTTTGATAAAGATACTAATGTAATAAAAACAATAGTTGCAAATATCCCTTATTTTATTGAAGGAGCAGACCCACACTCTTTAACTAATCTAAAATCTCTTCAAGACAATGTTTCCTCTTTTGCTGTAAGTGAATCATCAAACTATTTTTCATATGTAGTTCCAAATTATTATGGTTCTTCTATTTATACAGTTGATTCAAAAGATGTTTCCACTTCATTTTCTTCACCTCTTCGTGAGTGGTCTTTAGTTTATGGTGGAGAAACTCCATATATTACAAATAAACCATCCGCTTATATGGAGGGTTCAACTTTCTCACTTCCTAAAAATATTTATAATGTTGGTGGTAAAACTGGTTTAATTTCTCTTCCTAATAAAACTGGTGATTTGATTCTTTCTTCTATGTGGTCAACTTCTGGGCTTTTAGATTTTGTTTTATCTAAAAAAACTGGACAATCAACTACTTTAAATATAAAAACTTTAGCTTCTAAGTGTCTTTGGTTAGATACAGTAAAATTCTTATGTGGGGTTCCATCAATTTTAACAACAGGGGACGAAGGCCTTCCTGATGACTGGTTACAGGGTGTTGTTTCTTTTTCTGATGATTTGTTTTTAATAAATACAAATAGTGGTTTAAGTAGTTTAGTTTTTTCTTTAACAAATGAGGGTGGAAGTCCTTTTGACATAACTCATTTACAAGTAAACAAAAATATAACATCTTTATTGTTTACAAATAAACAAAATGGATCCATGTGGATGATAAATTTAAATAAAATTATCGCAACTACAACCCGTCAGTAAAACATGAGCAATTCTTATACTCCACTTGATCCATCCATCCAAACCACCATCGGCCAATCTAATCAGCCTTTTGGTTTTACAATAGGACAAGAAACTAGTCTTGTTGATGTATCATCTTTTGTATTATTTCTTTTCTTAGCAGCTAGTGGTGTAGCCACAATAGGAAGAATACTTTATGCCTTAGGATTAAAGACCGCTAATAGTGATAATGAGTCTAAGATAACTGCGGCTAATCAGATAATTACTTCTTCGTTGTTTGCTTTACTCATGTCTTTTTCTCTAGTGCTTTTATTCTTAGCAATTAATCCAGATATAGTTACGGGGAATGTGGATCTTAGTAGTATTGTAGTTTCTGGAAGCATGAGATCTGGAGCGCAGACAGCGACCCAAACTGGTTCGACAGGAAGTTCTTCTTGTCCAGATGAAACAGCTTTTAAAAATAATGTAATTTCTAATGGAAATGTTTGTCTGACAAATACTTGTGAAGCTTTAACTGGTTGTGACACAACAACTTATTCTTCGATAATTAATAGTGAAGCCACAAAACAAGGGATAAATCCTAAACTGGTTACAATCTTAATGTGTCGTGAATCAAAAGGAAAAGTAAACGCCACTCATGTAAACGATTCAAACAGTATTGATTGTGGTCTTATGCAAATTAATAAAACTGGGGCAAGTTCTTGTTTACCAGCCGATCTAGATCCGCAAACAAATATCGCAAAAGGTGTAGCTTTAATAAAAGCAAATTATTCTTCTATAACACAAGGTTACCCAGGAATAACAAAAGAGATGATGGTTTCAGCGGCTTATAATTGTTGTAGTACCGGCAATCCAAATACCCAGAGCTCTGATTGTACTCCATCTGCTGGCTATCCTTTTACTTTGCCAAAATGGGCGTGTCCTATAAGGCCAGGCCCAACTAACACAAACATGTGTTTCGTAAGAAATTATGTTTGTGATGTTAACGCTTGTCTTTCAAAACTTTAAAGTACGAAACTCGTATGTTTTGTATTGTCTCCTAACTTCTAACACCTAACTTACCTCCTAGTTTCATTTCTGCCAACTTTTTCTTTGTGTGAAAGTCTTGAAGTATTCCAATTAAATTTCCTGTTATCCAGTATAAACCAAGAGCGGCGGGGAGGACATACGCGGATACTGCAATAATCAAAGGCAGAACATAAAGCAGTTGAATCTTCATAGATTTCATAAAATGATCCTGGAAAGTTTCTTCACTGGAATCTTTTTTTGTTTCCATTGAGGAAGTTTGTCTGCGAGCAAGAATATAAGAGGAAATACCTGTTAGTATTGCTATAATTAAACTTTTCTTTGTAACATCTAATATCCCAAAAGCTTCTACGTGTAATGTTTCTGGGAATTTAACAAAAGAATAGAGAGATGTTGGGTCAGCCTGTAAACCTTTTGCAATAACAAAATATAACCCTATTAAAATAGGCATCTGAATTATAATTGTAAGTAGGCTTGCAAATGGATTTATGTTTTCTCTTTTATAAATCTCCATCATCTTTCTAGACGACTCCTGAGGGCTGTCTTTGTGTTTTTCTTTAATATCATTTAATTCTTTCTCTAAGCTCTTCATCACGTGTTGATTTCTAAGAGCTGACATATTCAAAGGGTAAAGTAGCCCTTTAACTACGATCGTTACCAAAATAATAGCAAGACCGATGTCATGCATTGGTACAAGCTGTAACATAACAACAACTAAGTTATAAAGTGGTTCGTAAAAAATTGTGTGGAACATATATTTATATTATTAGTTTAGTGTAGCAAGTACCTTAGATAATTCTATTACAATTTCTTTGTAAGGACATTTAGACATTTCTATTCTTGGATAAATTATTATAATATAATATTTATTAAAACCTGTTTCCTTAAAAGCGTGATATGCTTTTCGGCGAATTCTATTTCTATCAACAGAAAGCTTTATTCTTTTTTTAGCTATTACACAGGCGACTTTTAAACTTTCACTTGGTGAATAAGTTATATCGAAAAGAGGGGAGCGTAGTGTTGCTCTTTTACTTAATTTATTAAAGTCGGCCCGCGAAAGTCTAGCTTCTTTTGGTGGCATTTCTTGTTTTTATGAGAAAAATAAAGGTTCCTAGTAGTAAGATGGTGAGGTATTTTGTAAATCCTCTTAGTTCATACTAACACGTAGAAATCTACACGTTATTGAACCTTTTTATGTCGTCGCTCGGACTAAATATAAAAGATTACTTTTCTATTTAGCTCCTCGCTAGCCAAAATAAAGCTTTTTAAACAGAAAGCTTCTTTCTTCCCATACTTCGTCTACGAGCAATTACCTTCTTTCCACCTTTAGTAGCCATACGAACTAGAAATCCGTGTGTTGTAGCTCTCTTCTTCTTTTTAGGTTGATATGTTATTGACATGGGGGTAATTATACGTCAAAAAGCTTAAAAAATCAACAGTCTTTTAATTGACCTTTTTGTTTATCAATTTTAAAAGATTCAACTTTTATTTAGCTGTCTTTTTTTGTTTAACATAAAATCTTACATCTAAAATCTAAAGTCTATCTCCTCGTCAAGTTGCTCTCATTTGTGACAAGTGTATACTACACAATTATGGACTACCAACAACTCTGGAATAGCGCCTTATCTCAAATTGAGATTGAACTCTCAAGAGTAAACTTTAATACTTGGTTTAAGAATACTCGTATTGTTGATTATAAAGATGGTGACGTTATAATCGGTGTACCAAATGAATTTGTTAAGGATTGGTTAAATCAAAAATATCATAAATTTATTTTACGTATACTTCGTACCATACATGAGGGAGTTCGTTCTGTTACTTTTAATGTTGTTAAGCCAGAAGCTCTTCAAAAGAAATCTCAACATATAACCATTACTGGACAACCTTTACCACTGGCTGATTTATATATAAATAAAGATGATGGATTAAACCCTCGTTACACTTTTGAAAATTTTATCGTCGGGCCATTTAATGAGGTTGCTTTTGCTTGTGGGCAAGCTGTTATTTCAAATCCTGGTATTGTTTATAATCCACTCTTTGTTTATGGAAATACTGGATTAGGAAAAACTCACTTAATGCAAGCAGTAGGAAATACAATAAAGAAAAAATATCCAGAAAGAAAAGTTTTTTACACATCATTAGAAAAGTTCTATATGGATCTTGTTGGCTCTATAAATTTAAATAAAATAAATTCTTTTAAAGAAAAATATAGAAAATATGATGTTTTAATAATGGATGATGTTCAATTTATAAATGGAAAAGAAAAAACTCAAGATGAATTATTCCATTTATTTAACGCTTTATATGAGATGAATAAACAAATTATATTTTCTTCTGATAAGCATCCAAACTTTATTACAGGACTTGAGGATAGGTTGCGTTCACGTTTTAATCAGGGAATGATTGTAGACGTAAATATCCCTTCTTTTGAATCCCGTTTAGCTATTTTACAATCTAAAACAAAGGAGTATAGAGAAAAGTTTCCACCTGAGGTTCTTGAATTCGTCGCAGAAACTGTCCAAGGAAATATACGTGAGTTAGAGGGTGTAATGACTACTCTTTTGGGTTATGTACAAGCAAAACAACAAGTAATTACACTTCAAGATGCTAAAACATTATTAAAAAATAATGTTCGTGCTAAGAAAAGTATATCTATACCAGAAATAGTAAAAATGATTGCAGACTATTATCATATCCCTGATGTTTATATTTATAATAAAACTCGTCGCAAAGATGTTGTAAAACCACGTCAAATTGTAATGTACATTTTACGTGAAGACTTCGATATATCATACCCAATGATTGGAGATAGACTAGGGGGAAGAGATCACACAACAGTAATTCACTCTTATGAAAAAATAAAAGGAATATTAAAAAATGATCCACATTTAGGAAAAGAGATAGAAGATATCAGAGCAATGATAGTCTAGCTAGTTTGTAGGTTTTAGGTTGTAGAAATACATGAAAAGTAACACTGAAGGTGTTGCTTTTGCTACAACCTGTAACCTAAAAACTATAACCTACCTATGTGTGTAAATCTCTGTGGATAAAACACTAATAACCTATTTATAGAGGATACACTTTTCCACAAACTTATTTAAAGGCCTATTTTATATAAACAAACCCGGTGTTGTTTTTATATTTAAATATTTAAATATTTAAATATAAAAAGCTTGTATTTCAAGCTTTTTAATATATATACACCTCATACACAGACCTATACTTAGTATTATATTTTATATATACTAAATACATG
>Ga0194060_10001052_pt1 | contig 19961 bp, 21 predicted proteins | sample SepL225m_MetaG_FD_163427 | JGI IMG/M metagenome (GOLD analysis project Ga0194060, IMG submission 163427) | Anoxic zone freshwater microbial communities from boreal shield lake in IISD Experimental Lakes Area, Ontario, Canada - Sep2016-L222-5m | ecosystem: Environmental > Aquatic > Freshwater >... | reverse complement strand
TCCAAACATGTCATGATTTCCCGGAGGTACGATTCGCTATTACTCAAGGCAGGAGCCGTATGCGGTAGTCCCGCACGTACGGATCTGCGCGGGGGGTGTCAGGTAACTGGCATTCCTACCGCGACTAGCAACACAATTTGCCATCTCGACCGGCGAAAAAAAGAACCAGTTCAACATTATTGCCGGATGGATGGAGCCTTCGGACATGCGTGAAATCAAGCGCATTGCCCAGCTTCTCGGTGTCAACATTGTGCTTTTTCCTGACACTTCGGATGTGCTTGATGCACCGCAGAGCGGCAAGCATCTCTTTTATCCGAAAGGCGGCACAACCATTGCTGAGCTGAAAAGCATCGGCGACAGCCTCTCGACCCTGGCACTAGGCAGCATCAGTGCTGAACCTGCGGCCATAGCGCTGGAGAAGAAGTGCAAAGTGCCATTTGAAACGGTTGACATGCCCATTGGCCTCTCGGCAACCGACCGCTTTATTATGGTGCTCAGCCAGAGAGCAGGTGTCAAGGTTCCTGATGAAGTGACGGCCGAAAGGGGACGACTGGTTGATGTGATGTGCGACATGGAGCAGTATCTGCACGGTAAGAGGGTCGCGCTGTTCGGCGATCCCGATCAGCTTCTTCCCCTCACCGAGTTCCTGCTTGACCTGAATATGAAGCCGGTGCATATTGTCAGTGGCACACCCGGCCAGCAGTTTGACAAGCAGATGCGTCTTTTGCTGAATGAGAGGTCGCCCGAAACAAACTTCCGGAATGGCACTGGCGCCGACATGTTCCTGTTGCATCAGTGGATGAAAAATGAGCCGGTTGATCTGCTGATTGGCAACACCTACGGCAAGTATATGGCCCGTGACGAAGATGTGCCTTTTATCAGGTTTGGATTCCCGATTCTTGACAGAATTGGCCACAGTTACTTCCCGAATGTCGGGTACAGTGGTGGCTTGAGACTGGTGGAGAAGATTCTCGGTGTCTTGATGGATCGCCAGGATCGTGATGCGCTTGAGGAGAAGTTTGAGCTGGTGATGTAGGGAAAAGAGTAAAGAAGAGAGGAATAAATGGCACCAAACCTGATGGGGTTGGCAAGATACATTCTTCAGCCCCGAAGGGGTGCCATACGATAGCCCAGGGTGAAGCCCTGGGACACGGGACACGGGACACGGAGGATACACATCCCGCAACAATATTAAGGGGTTATGGCTATGGATCATATCGGGATTCTTGAGGGAAGAGGGAGGCAGGTTTTGGAAAAGAACAGTGGTGTGGCTCAAGCCGATATTGCTTGTGACACCTCAAGCCTTTCAGGATCAGTAAGCCAGCGCGCCTGCGTCTTCTGCGGCTCCAGAGTGGTGCTCTATCCGGTGGCTGATGCCATTCATCTGGTTCACGGTCCTATCGGATGTGCTGCCTACACCTGGGATATTCGTGGTGCTGTCTCATCAGGCCCCGAGCTGCACCGCCTCAGTTTTTCCACCGATCTGCAGGAGATGGATGTCATCTACGGCGGTGAAAAAAAGCTCTACAAGTCGTTGATGGAGCTGATTGAACAGTACAAACCAAAAGCAGCCTTTATCTACTCAACCTGTATTGTCGGCCTTATCGGTGACGATATTGAGGCGGTCTGCCGAAAAGTGGCTCGTGAAACAGGGATTCCAGTGCTTCCAGTCCATTCAGAGGGTTTTAAGGGCACCAAAAAAGATGGCTATAAAGCCGCCTGTCATGCTCTGATGCAGTTGATCGGCACTGGTTCAACTGAGGATATCAGCAAATACAGCATCAACATTCTCGGTGAATTCAACCTTGCCGGTGAAGCGTGGATTATCAGGCAGTACTATGAAAAAATGGGCATTGAGGTGGTCGCGACCCTGACCGGTGACGGACGTATCGACGCTGTCCGACGCGCTCACGGCGCAACACTCAACGTTGTGCAGTGTTCAGGTTCAATGACCTGGCTTGCCAAAGAGATGGAGGAGAAATACGGGATTCCCTACATTCGTGTCTCCTATTTTGGAATTGAAGATATGTCGAAATCGCTCTATGATGTGGCCGTCAAATTTCCTGACCGGCCTGATATCATGGAAGCAGCAAAGCGTATTGTCAGTGAAGAGGTGAAAACACTCTACCCTTCACTCCAGAAGTTCAAAAAAGCGCTGACGGGTAAAAAGGCCGCTATCTACGTTGGTGGCGCATTCAAGACCTTTTCGCTCATCAAGGCGCTTCGTTCCATCGGAATGTCAGTCGTTCTGGCAGGTTCACAGACCGGCAACAAGGATGACTATGCCAGACTCAAGGAGATGTGTGATGAGGGAACGGTGATTGTGGACGATTCCAACCCGGTTGAACTCTCAAAGTTTATTCTTGAGAAAGGGGCCGACCTGCTTATCGGCGGTGTCAAGGAGCGACCAATTGCCTTCAAGCTTGGTATCGGCTTCTGCGATCACAACCATGAGAGGAAGATCCCTCTCGCCGGATTCGTCGGCATGTACAATTTTGCACTGGAGGTCTATCAATCGGTCATGAGTCCGGTCTGGCAGTTCGCTCCGAGAAAAGGAGGATCCCTATGAAACACGAACACGCAAAAACCGCTACGCAGAATGCCTGCAAGCTCTGCAACCCCCTGGGAGCCTGCCTGGCCTTCCGTGGTATAGAAAACTGCGTTCCCTTTCTGCACGGTTCGCAGGGGTGTGCGACTTATATACGGCGTTATTTGATCAGCCACTATAAAGAGCCGATTGATATCGCCTCATCAAACTTTCATGAGGAGAGTGCGGTCTTTGGCGGGAGCCATAACCTGAAGATCGGGCTGAAAAATGTGAGCGAACAGTATAAGCCGGAAGTTATAGGGGTGGCGACCACCTGCCTGAGCGAAACCATTGGCGACGATGTGCCGATGATTTTGAGGGAGTATAAAAAAGAGTTTAAAAATGGCTCGCCCATGCCAATTTTGATTCACGCCTCAACTCCGAGCTATCAGGGCAGCCATATTGACGGGTTTCATGCTGCGGTTTATGCAACCGTCAAAGCACTGGCAGTGAAGGGGGCGACGCAGAGGCTCATCAACCTCTTTCCAAACATGGTCTCACCTGCTGACATGCGTTATCTGAAGGAGATCTTCCGCGATTTCGGAAGAGACTGCATGATGATGCCCGACTATTCACAGACCATGGATGGCGGACCATGGGGTGAATACCATCGCATTCCACCGGGTGGCACACCGGCAAGCTCCATCGCCTCAGCAAGCAGTGGGATGGCAAGTATTGAGTTCGGTTCAACCATCGATAGCGCCAAATCTGCTGCCGATTATCTGGATGTGATGTTTGGAGTTCCTGCCTATCACCTCCCTTTGCCAATCGGCATCAAGGGGAGCGACCATTTTTTCAGTTTGCTGGAGAGGCTGAGCGGAGAGAGGCGGGCTGAAAAGTATGAGGATGAGCGCCGTCGGCTTGTTGATGCTTATGCCGATGGCCATAAATATGTTTTTGACAAAAAGGTGATCATCTACGGCGAAGAGGATCTGGTGATCGGGATGACCGCTTTCCTGCGGGAAATTGGTGTCGTGCCAGTGCTTTGCGCCTCGGGGGGCAAGAGCGGCTTGCTGAAAAAACGGATTGAAGAGTTGGTTCCCGATATGGATGAACTTGGCATCACTGTCCGTGAAGGGGTTGACTTTGTCGATATCGAGGAGGAGGCAAAGATGCTTCAACCAGATTTTCTCATCGGCAACAGCAAGGGCTATACCATGTCAAGAAAAAACAAGATACCGCTGATCCGGCTTGGCTTCCCGATTCACGACCGTTTTGGTGGCCAGCGGATGCTCCATCTCGGCTATCGCGGTACCCAGGAACTCTTTGACCGGATTGTCAACACCGTTATCGAACAGCGGCAGAATGCTTCATCAATCGGCTACACTTATATGTAAAGGGAGGATACCATGACACTTAAAATTGCAAACCACCCCTGTTTCAATGATGCCTCTCGCCACAAGTTCGGGCGGATCCACCTCCCTGTTGCACCAAAATGCAATATCCAGTGCAACTACTGCAGCCGTAAATTTGACTGCATGAACGAGAACAGGCCCGGAGTCACCAGTAAAGTGCTGTCGCCAAAACAGGCGCTTTACTACCTCGAACAGGCGATGATACTCACGCCAAACCTGGCGGTGGTCGGCATTGCCGGCCCAGGAGATCCCTTCGCCAACCCGGATGAAACCATGGAGACGCTCCGGCTGGTAAGGGAAAAATATCCTGAAATGCTGCTCTGCCTGGCAACCAATGGCCTTGAGTTGCTTCCCTCTATTGATGAGCTTGCCCGACTGCAGGTGAGCCATGTTACCATTACCATCAATGCCATTGATCCTGTCATTGGCGCTGAGATCTACTCGTGGGTACGATATGGCAAAAAAATGTACCGTGGTATTGATGCGGCCAGACTCTTGATCAAGAACCAGCTTGAAGCGCTGAAACGGCTGAAAGAGGTTGGAGTAACGGCAAAGGTGAACTCCATCATTATTCCAGGGATCAACGATACCCATACTATCACTGTTGCCTCAAGAGTGGCTGAACTGGGGGCTGACATCCTGAACTGTCTTCCCTATTACAATACCAGGGAGACGGTTTTTGAAAACATTGAGGAGCCATCTGCGGATCTCGTCAAAGAGATCCAGAACGCAACCAGCGAATTTCTGCCGCAGATGAAGCACTGTGCCCGTTGTCGGGCAGATGCAGTGGGCATTATCGGAGAAATCAACAGTGATGCCATCATGCAGAAAATGGCCGAAGCGGCGGCCATGCCCAACAACTCTGCGGAGTGCCGCCCATACGTAGCGGTCAGCAGTCTGGAGGGGGTACTGATCAACCAGCATCTTGGTGAAGCCGAACGTTTCCTGGTCTATGGCATGGACGATAGCGGCGAGTGCATACTGGTCGATTCCAGAAAAGCTCCCCCCGGCGGCGGAGGGCAGCAGCGGTGGGAGGCACTGGCCGATACTCTTGGTGATTGCCGGGCGCTGCTGGTCAACGGAGCTGGTGATTCTCCCAAAAAAGTGCTCAAGGCAAAAGGAGTTGATGTGCTCGTGATTGAAGGGGTTATCGAAGAGGCGGTGCATGGTCTCCTTACCGGTCAGGATCTGAAACATCTGATGAAGAGCAGCCAGATTCACGCCTGCGGGTCAAGTTGTTCGGGGACTGGTGGGGGGTGTGGGTAGAGGGTTCAAGGTTCAAGGTTCAAGGTTCAAAGTTCAAGGTTCAAGGTTTAGGGTTCAAGGTTCAAGGTTCAGGGTTCAGGGTTCAGGGTTCAGGGTTCAGGGTTCAGGGTTCAGGGTTCAGGGTTCAGGGTTCAAGGTTCAAGGTTCAAGGTTCGAGGTTCAAGGTTCGAGGTTCAAGGTTCAAGGAGTCATCAATAATGAATTAATTAATGATCTGGAGGGAGATTATGGATAAACCGAAGCATCACATTCTGGTCTGCGCGAGTTTTCGGGCGCAGGGGACACCACAGGGGATTTGTCATAAAAAGGAGTCGATGGGGCTGATTCCCTATCTTGAGAGCGAGCTTTCTGATCGCGGCATGACTGATGTTACTGTCTCAGCGACGGGCTGCCTCAATCTTTGCGAAAAAGGGCCTGTGCTTGTTGTCTATCCGGAAAGTTTCTGGTACGGAGAGATTGACAGTGAGGAGAAGCTGGATGAGATCCTTGATGCTCTTGAAGAGGGCGAGGCTTGTGAGGCGCATTTGATCAACTAAGGTTGTGCGGGCCATCCTTATCCTGTTGCATCAGGGGTGCCCGCACGGTTTGTTATGGAATTGCTGCGGGGCCTTTTTATTGAGGTTCTGCTTTTTCACGTTATTCTCCCCCCATTTCTGTTGCGGGCGTGGGGAGGAGAGCGTTTGAGCGGTCGAAAGGGTTAAAAATACATCATTCCCTGAACCCAGAAGCGGTTATTCTCTTTTTTGCCATCAGAGTTGTTCTCTGTTACTTTTGTTCTGCCTGCATTATCTCCAATGGTATGCGCCCAGCAGAGCTGAAGGTTAAAGTTGGTGCCAAAGGTATAATTGAGCCCAACTCCTGCGCCCTGCAGCCAGTATTCATTCAGATTGGTGGCAGTATTCGGGTCTATGGTTGTTGCTACCCGGTTTCGTTTCAGAAACCCTGCATCGTAAAAGAGGCTGGCCTGCAGGTCGCCCCATGTTGGCGGGGTCTTAATTTTATAGCGATACTCGGCACTATACAGGTGTCCATCATCACCGCTCCCTTCACCGACCGGATATGCTCTTACTCCATAAGGACCTCCGAGGGTGAATTTTTCACTGCTGTCAAGGTTGCTGATAGCGGCCTGTCCTCTCCATGAGAGATTCAGGATTGATCGCTCAGCAAGTCGTTGCACACGCGTAAGAGCAAAATTCACATGAACGAAGTACCCCTCTGTTTTTGTGAGGGTTATGTCTGTTACGCCTGAGTGACGATAGGTGCCTGATGTCAGAGAAGCATTCCAGTTGGTATTGCCTCCGCCCAGCAGTCTGTCCTGCAGATCACCGCTGCCACTGAAGGTGAGGTTCTGAAGCTCTTTGTCATGAAGCACCGTCTCAGCCTGTGAGTCAAGCAGGCTCTTGTAACTGTAGGAAATTGATGTCAAGGCGTTTGATCTTCTGCTGCGCAGTATGGGGTTGGTGATCCCGATCTCAAAGGTGTTACTTTTTCCGGTGTACTGCGACGGAGCAAGTTCCGCGACCAGTTTGTAGTTCATGGTGGTAAAGGCAAGGTTCCCCTTGAGCCCTTCATACAAAATGGGAAAGGTGTAGGTGCCACGTCCCTGCATCAGCCCCTCGGCGCGAGTCAGCATCAGCGACATCTGGTCTCCATACTTGAAAGGATCGTTGGCTCCAACCATAACGCTCCCTCTCCAGGTGCCGGTATAGCGGTTGCCATAATTGTCACCCAAAAGAAAACCGCGCAAGAGCGGCCCCTCGACCACCGAAAACAGCACAGCACTGGTGCCAGTTTCACTGCCCGGAGCAATTGATGAACGGGCAGAAATTCCTGGCAGATCATTCATCAGCAGCACGGCATGAGCCAGACTTTGTTCATTGATAGGCTCATCAGTGTGCACGGTGCCGTCAGCGATGCACTCCAGGATGCACTCTTTGATCCGGACGCTCTTGTCGCGCTTGATTGAGACGTTTCCGTCGCTTTTTCCCGGGTTGATCTCAATTTGAACGGTGCCGGAGGTTACATCCTGCTTCGGAAGATAAGCTCGTGCAAGAAACCATCCTTTTTGCTTCAGATAGGCGGTGGTCACCTGGGTCACTCTCTGTAAATCAGCATAAGATTGCTCTTTTCCCAGAGAGTCTCTGGTCAGATCTTGCAATTCCGACTCACTGAGCACCTCTTCATATCCCTTGAAAATAAATTTTGTTATCATCACCTTCACGCCGTCGTCAGCTTTTTTCGCAGACGACGAGGCAACTTTCTCCTCCGGGGGGAGCATTGGCACAGTTTTGGGAAGCTGTGGACGTTGATCCCTGAGAATACTTCCTGCATCAGGAATAACTTCAGCTTGTACAATGGCAGAGGTCAGCTCCCCTTCAAGAGCACAAAGCATGCTGCAAATCAACACTAAAGCGTACCTTTTCATAATATTCAATATCTTATTTAGGGCACAATTCGGTAGTGATGCTGATCAAAAAATAAAAACAACCATTGAGCCCAGTGCGTGACGCAGTTCTCAATGAACGGAAAGAGGATGAACCAGATTATTTTCAACCCGTGCAAATTAAAAAAGTGAGCTGCATCAGTGACTCATTGCCCATTGCTGCAAATTATTTACATTGCAAGTGACAAAGGAGGGTTTTTTTCGGGATGATACCAATAAGAGCTGAAAAATGGAGCACATTCCCCCAAAATATAGTTAAAACCGGCACCTTAACCAAAATCCATTTTTTGACAAGGGGGGGGTAAGCTCTCTTTTGTTCAATTTTTTAACCAGGTTAATGCAATAAAGTCATGAAACGATGTATCAGTGCCCTTCTTATGGCAGCATCACTCTCTGGTTGCATGAGCGCAGCAGATCATGCCGCTCAATTACCTCCACCATCCGGCAGAGAGCTGACAGCCGGAACTGTTCAGAGAGAGATTCGCAAGGGGATGAGCCAGGCAGCAGTGGCAGATGCTCTCGGATCTCCCAATATTGCTGCCAGGGACCTTGATGGAAAGGAGAGCTGGATCTACGACCGTCTTGCCACTGAGGCAGCCTACTCCACAGGCGGCAATGGAATTCTCTCAATTCTTGTCGGTTCGCGTCATGCCGGAGCGGTCTCATCAACGCAAAAAACCCTGACCGTGATTATCAAGTTTACCAATGGGGTGGTGAGCGACTACTCCTATCACAGCAGTAAATTTTAGGGAGCAAGCATGAAACATCCGATACTTCTCTCTGCTGTGGCAGCATCACTTCTCCTTGGTGGATGTGAGACGGTTCAACCGGTTGCCCAGAAAACCCAGCTCCAGGTGCGTGAAGCACAGTCGCGTCTCTATGATGTCAGCGACATGAAGCTGGTGATGAAAGCGCTCATGAACACCTTGCAGGACGACAACTTTATTGTGCAGCAGGCCAATGTGGATCTGGGGCTCTTGACCGCCCAGAAGGAGCTGGATATTGAAAATCCGACAGAATCATTTTTTGCGCGGGCATTCACCGATCGACCGGAATACAAAAAAAACAGTATCACCGAAGCCTCGGCCAATATCAGTGAATTTGGTAAACAGATCAGGGTGCGCATCAACTTCAGATACAAGGTGCTCAATAACAAAGGGGCAGTCATGCGTGTCAGCCAGATTGATGATGACCGCTACTATCAGGATTTTTTTGCAAAAGTTGATAAATCGCTCTATCTGGGAAAACAGAAAATCCAGTAACGTTTTTTAATGGAGGGAGAGCATGTCGGAGAAGAGTAACAGTGGATGCTGCTGTTCAGGCGACGGGAGAGCTGATGGTTCAGCTCCACAGAAGCGGCTCGGTTGGCACGAATACTTCATGGGTGTTGCTCACCTGATATCGGGGAGAGCCACCTGTACACGGGGCCATATTGGCGCGGTTATTGTTCGCGATAACAATATTCTCTCGACGGGCTACAATGGAGCGCCATCCGGGCTGCCCCATTGTCACGACAGTGGCAGCGCCTGCCGTATTTACAAGAGTATCCATCCTGATGGCACCGTTGAAGAGAACTGCGTCAACACCATCCATGCCGAAATCAATGCCATCGCACAGGCGGCCAAGCATGGTGTCTCCATCAGTGACTCCGATATCTACATTACCGCCAGCCCCTGTATCCACTGTCTGAAAGTGCTCATCAACGTGGGAATCAAAACCATCTACTATGCCAGCCCCTATAAAATGGAGCACATCGCAGAGCTGGTCACCCTCTCGGCCATTCGACTGGAGCAGGTAATCCTTGACCGTCATCAGCAGGAGGAGTGATGCCGCACCACGATGATGCGTTCTATATGCGCCGCTCTCTTGACCTTGCAACGCTTGGGGAGGGGAGGGTCAGCCCCAATCCACTGGTAGGCGCACTCCTTGTCCACGACGGGGAGATTATAGGGGAGGGTTATCACCACCATTTTGGCGGCCCCCACGCAGAGGTGGAGGCCATCGCAGCAGTTGCCGATGAGCAGCAGCTTCGTCGGGCAACACTGTATGTGACGCTGGAGCCCTGCTGCCATGTCGGCAAAACTCCCCCCTGCTGTAACCTGATTCTTGAAAAGGGAATTCCCCGTGTTGTCATTGGCTGTCGTGATCCCTATCCCGAGGTTTCCGGACAGGGAGTTGCACAACTTCAGGCAGCAGGTGTTGCCGTTACTGAAGGAGTACTCGAAGCAGAGTGCCTGAAAATCAATGCCCCATTTATAAAAAGCCATACCGTCGGGCTTCCTTTTGTAACCATCAAACTTGCCCAGACGCTCGATGGCAAAATTGCAACCTCCCTTGGTGCCTCCCGCTGGATTACCGGGGCTGAGGCAAGGAGAGAGGTGCATCGTCTTCGCTCTCTCCATGATGCCGTTCTTGTTGGTGAGGCAACCGCACGAGCCGATGATGCGCACCTCACCGTCCGCCACTGTTCAGGACGCAACCCTCTTCGGGTGGTGCTTGACCGGCAGATGCGCCTCCCGGTTGAGGCAAAAATTTTTGATGCCGAAGCGCCAACCATCCTTTTTGCAGCTTCGTCATGGGAGAGGTTGGCGAAAGCGGAGCTGTTGCGCCAGCAGGGAGTGAGCGTGCATTTTGTTGATGAACATGCCGGCAGGCTTGATCTTCGCCAGGTGCTGGAGGAGCTGCATCGACGGGGAGTACATTCAGTGATGGTTGAAGGGGGCAGCCGGTTGGCCGCCTCATTTCTTCGGGCAAAGCTTGCCGATAAAATGATGATCTTTATCGCACCGAAACTTTTTGGAGGCGATGGCTTGAGCACTTTTGCCCCGCTTGGCATCAACCTGCCGGAGCAGGCGATCACTCTTCGCTTTGAGCCACCACACTTTTATGGGCACGATATTCTGCTGGAAGCGTATATTGACTGTTGAGGGTTTTGTATATGTACCCGAAGAATTACACGAAGAATCTTTCAGAACCACAAATAATTACTCTATGTCACAGATCACCCTGAAGGGAAACCCCTTTGAAACAGTCGGAACTCTCCCCGCCAAAGGTTCCGAAGCACCATTTTTCTGTCTGGTGAAAACCGACCTTTCTGAGGCCGGTCCGGCCGATTTTGCCAGCAAAAGATTGGTGCTCAACATCTTCCCGAGCCTCGACACGCCAGTCTGCGCGGCCTCGGTCCGGCGCTTCAACCAGGAGGCATCATCGCTCGACAACACCGTTGTTCTCTGTATCTCCGCTGACCTTCCCTTTGCCCATAGTCGCTTCTGTGAAACTGAGGGGCTGAAAAATGTTGTCTCACTCTCTACCTTTCGCTCTCCCGAGTTTGGTATCCATTATGGGGTAACCATCACCAACGGTCCACTGAAAGGGCTTCTCTCCCGCGCCATTGTCATCGTTGATGCCGACGGGATTGTTCTTCATACTGAACAGGTTCCTGAAATTGTGCAGGAGCCGGATTACAGCGCAGCACTCAAGGCACTCGCCTGAATCTCTTTTTCAGAGTCTCTATGGTACCATGAAGCCGGCACCTTGAACGCCGGCTTCATGACAGAACAGCAGAACCATGTTTACAGGAATAATCAAGGATGTCGGTCGGGTGAGGGGGGTAACAAGGCGGCAGGGTGGGCTCCGCCTCGGTGTGGCCTTTACCAACCCGGCAGAGTTCAGCAACCTCGCCGTCGACGAAAGCATCAGTATCAATGGAGCCTGCCAGACCGTCGTTGTGTGTGGTGACGGATGGTTTGAGGTTGACAGTGTCGAAGAGACTCTTGCCAAAACAACCCTTGGTTCACTGCGGCGTGGGGATCTGGTGAACCTTGAACGGGCAGTTCGTCCCGTCGATCGCCTTGGCGGCCATTTTGTACTTGGTCATGTCGATTGTCCTGCAACCATTCAGGAGGTGAGGGAGCTTGGCACCAGCCGGGAAATCCGGGTGGCCTATCCCGACCATTACTCACCGTTTCTTGTTGCAGCAGGTTCCATAACCATTGATGGCATCAGTCTTACGGTGGCAAAACTGGAGCCGGGCTCTTTTGCCGTGGCCATTATTCCCTTTACCTTTGCCCATACCACCATCAATAACCTGAAAGCAGGAAGCAGAGTGAACCTTGAGTTCGATATTCTCGGCAAATATGTGGCTCGTCAGCTTGGCAGCCTGGCAACAATCGCGCCTGCAAGCTCAAAACTTACCGAGGTGTGGATGCTCCAGCAGGGATTTTGATGAGGGCCAGGGAGAACATGCAGTCCGATCTTTTCGGTTCTCTTCCTCCTGCTGCTGAGAAGGGCATCACGTTTCAGCCACTGGCCGAGCGAGTTCGTCCCCGGAGCCTCGACGATATTGCCGGTCAACAGCACCTCGTCGGCCGTGACGGTCCGCTCCGTAAATTTATTGCCAGCGGGCAGATGCCCTCCATGATCTTCTGGGGCCCTCCCGGCTCAGGAAAAACCACTCTTGCGGTGATCTGTGCTGCATCACTGCAGTGCCGTTTCGAGCAGCTCTCGGCCATCGACTCCGGCGTCAAGGATGTGCGCAAAGCGCTCGATAATGCTGAAAAAGCGAGAGAGAGAGGGGAGCGAACCATCCTCTTTATCGACGAAATTCACCGTTTTAACAAAACACAGCAGGATACCCTCCTTCATGCCATTGAACAGGGTATCATCACCCTTATCGGAGCCACCACCGAAAATCCCTCTTTTGAGGTGAACGGAGCACTGCTGAGCCGAATGCAGGTCTACACGCTTCAACCCCTTGGCTCCGGCGATATTGAGGCGGTCATTCAGCGTGCGCTCAGGGAGGACTCTCAACTCGGGGAGCATTCCGTTGAGATAAGCGACCTTGATTTTTTATTGCAGTTTTCAGGGGGGGATGCCCGAAAGGCACTGAACGCCGTCGAGGCGGCGATCTCCCTTTTGCCGAAAGATGCAACCCCAAAAGTGCTGAATCGTGCCCTCTTTGAAGCGGCCCTGCAGCACAAAGCGCCCCTCTACGATAAAAAGGGGGAAAACCACTACGACATCATCTCAGCCTTTATCAAATCAATGCGCGGCTCCGACCCCGACGCGGCGCTGCTCTGGCTTGCCAGGATGATCGAAGGGGGTGAAGATCCAAAATTCATTGCCCGCCGGATGGTTATTTTTGCAAGCGAAGATATCGGCAATGCCGACCCCTACGCCATAACCCTTGCCATCTCTGTTTTTCAGGCTGTAGCCATGATTGGTATGCCCGAAGCACGAATCAATCTGGCCCAGGGTGTCACCTACCTCGCCTCAGCGCCAAAATCCAATGCAAGCTATCAGGGCATCAACGAGGCGATGAGAGAGGCAAAAACCATGCAGGATCTTGCCGTTCCACTCCATCTGCGCAATGCTCCGACAAAACTCATGAAAGCGGAAGGGTATGGCGCAGGGTATCGCTATCCTCACAACTACCCCGACCATTTTGTGGCGCAACACTATTTTCCTGAAGGGGCAGAGCCAAAAGCCTACTACCGTCCCGGAGAAGAGGGGCGCGAAAAGTATATCAGGGAGCGCCTCACTCGCCTCTGGCATGAACGTTACGAGCCATGATTGTTGATGAAACAGCAATCACTTCGTATATTGGGGAGAGCAACCGCCTTGCCGATGGGGCAGGAGGCATCTTTTTTTCATCAAGCAAGCGCTTTTTATGAACAGAATCAAGCACCACCTCCTTTTTCAACTTTTTATCCTTCTCCTCTCAGGGTCAGCAGTGCTGCATGGTGCCGCTTCACCCAAAATCACCCCGCTCACGCTTGATGATGCGGTGCGTATCGGGCTCGAAAAAAGCCGGACTCTTGAAATCGCCCGCCTTGATCGCGATATGGCAGGGGAGAAGATCAGGGAGACCTGGTCAAATGTTTTGCCCCAGATAACAACAGGGCTCTCCTATACCAGAACGCTGCAGCCATCAGTGATGCTGATGCCGCCAAATGCGTTTTCTCCAACCGGAATACTTGAAATAAGCTCCGATAATGCCGTTCGAGCCTCTCTTGATCTTCGCCAGCCACTCTTTAACGGATCAGCATTTGCCGGCATCAAGGCTGCCGCCATCGTCCGCAAAATGAGCGACGAAGCCTACCGCAGCTCCGAAGCAGGGGTTATCTCAACGATAAAAATCTCCTATTTCGATGCACTGATTGCAAAAGAGCATCATCAACTCATTCAGCAGAGCATTGCCCGCTGGGAGCAGTCCAAAAAAGATACACGGTCGATGTTCCTGCAGGGAGTTGCCGCCGATATCGACACCCTCAAAGCCTACCTCTCCGTTGAAAATCTTCGCCCCGATCTTATCAGAAGCGAAAAAAGGGTGGAGAACAGTATGACCATGCTGAAAAATGCCATGGGGCTGCCCGCCGAAACCACTCTTCTGCTTACCGGAAAACTTGAGCGCTCGCCAGCATCCTCTCCGGTCGACCTTGCCGCAGCATACCGCGAAGCCGTTGCCCAGAGAGCGGAGCTTCACCAGCTCGATTATCAGGTACAGGCTGAGGGTGAAAAGATCAATGCCGTCAAGGCAGAGTACTATCCGGTGCTCAACGCTTTCGGCAAACTCGAGTCACAAACCGCCTTTAATGATGGCGTTCGCGTTGCTGATTCCCGCTGGCCAACCTCATCATCCGTCGGATTGCAGCTCTCCATGCCCCTTTTTACCGGGTACCGCATCAACTCCCAGATTGAGCAGGCAAAAATTAGCCAATTCCAGACCCGCACCAGGCTTGACGATATGAAGGCCAACATCAGGGCTGAAATTGAGGTGAGGATGGCCAATGTTGATGATTCGAGACAACGAATAGAGGTGCAATCGCGAACGATTGGTGTTGCCGAACGGAGCTTTGCCATATCGGCCCTGCGCTTTAAAGAGGGGATTGGCTCCCGTCTTGAGCTGACCGATGCCGAGCTTCAGTTGAACACCGCCAAGACCAACTATCTGCAGGCAGTTTACGACAATCTTGTGGCCACCACTCTTCTTGAAAAAGCGTTGGGGCGAAGAGTGATACAATAGATTATCCCTTCAGCCTCATCGGGGTTAACCACTCCTCTGCAGCACTCAACAACTCCCCGGCAAAGCGCTTTGGCCTGATGCCAGGCTCCAAAGGGGCGGCCATAGGCTTTTGCCGCAAGTTCCTCACTGGAGAGTGTATTATAGAGAGCATCAGGAGCGTAGGGTTGCTGCCTGACAATGGTTAACCCATGCATCTCCAGCAACATCGAAAGCGTATCAGGCAAAAAATGGTAGAGATGTCGGGGAGCATCCCAGGCGACCCAGTGCTCACAATAGAGTCGCGCACCCCTGCACGAAAGATTCGGCAAGGTAATCACCAGCCTGCCATCCGGCTTGAGCAGTCTGGCAACGGCATCCAGCGTTTCATGAAGAGCGTGAAGATGCTCCAGCGTATGCCACAGCACAATGCGGTCAAATTTGACAGGGTAGCTCTCCGGCAGTGAAGGTGAGAGATGCAGTTGACCATGCTCCATGGCATAACGGGCTGAGGGGGCATGAGGCTCAACACCGTAAAGATTTTTGGCCGGCACCCCTTTTCGCCGAAAAACATTCAGAAGTTCACCGGTTGATGCCCCTATTTCAAGGATGGTAAGCTCTCCGTAAGGTCTCTGCACATCTTTCAGGACGAGATGTGCCCTGTAGTGCAGCAGCAGAAGGCGGGCAGCCATCAGGGCTCTCTCCCTCAGGGTGACGGCACTCCTTTTCGAGAGATAGGGGTCGTACCCGCTCAGGGGATAATGGGAGGCAATTTCAGAGGAGTCAGGCCGGGGATTGAGCATCACCAGGCCGGAAACGGATGACTTGACGAGCTGCCAGCGCACCTCTCCTGAGCCGTCAAATCGATCAGGTACTTCGAGCCAGGGAGTAAACTCCGTAGAGTTGCTTATGGGGCATGCAACACTCTCCATGGGTGGCAGAGAGCTCTACCGCTTCCCGGTCGGGGCAAGCTCAGCCAGGGCTCTGCGGAGATTCTGGTAGGTAGAGGTCATATCATTGCTCAGCACCTTGGCATCAGAGAGCACCGGCATAAAATTGGTGTCACCCTCCCATCGAGGCACAATATGGAAATGAATGTGGTTGTCAACACTGCCCCCAGCAACTCGGCCAAGATTGGCCCCGACATTGAAACCCTGGGGTCTCAGGGTAAGCTTCAGCGCCCTGATCGAAAGATCGGTCAGCTCCATCACCTCAAGTTTTGTTTCGCCGTCAAGTTCCGAAAAGTCCGCCGTCTGGGTATAGGGGATCACCATCAGATGGCCGCAATTGTAGGGGTAGAGGTTCATGATGATAAAACATCTCTTCCCCCGGTAAAGCACAAATCGTTTCTCATCCTCCTCGGGAGGAATATCGGCAAAAACCGACTTCCCATCCTGCGCTGCAGGCTTGTCATCCTTGAAGGATTGCATGTACACTTCACGCCAGGGTGAGTACATTCTGTCCATAACGAAGAGGCTCCACGTTCTGTTGAATGTTTTCGGAGTAACAGTACCAAAGATGGGAATCGAACCCACACGAGTTATTCACTCACTGGATTTTGAGTCCAGCGCGTCTACCAGTTCCGCCACTTTGGCATACCTTTTCCTGACAAAAGAGCAGTGCGAGAGAAGGGAATCGAACCCTCACGCCTCACGGCACCAGTTCCTAAGACTGGCGTGTATACCAATTTCACCACTCTCGCATCCTCAGGTCGATAATATACGTGGTTTTTATTCTAATAAAAACTATCTTTAGAAAAACAGTTGCGGCGTATGACGCTATAATATTCAAGAGTATCGACGTTTGGAGCCTATGCCGTACAGTGTACATCGTGCAGCCAATATTCTTTCATGGCTCTTCAGCCCGGTTGCGGTTGCTCCTGCAGTCTACGCGGCCGTTGTTCTGCTGGGCTTTGCAAACGATCATAACGGCATCTACTATCTCATGGTGCTCTTTTTTTCGAGCACACTTGCTCCGGTTCTCCTGATATCGGGTCTCAAAAAAACAGGGAAAATTTCAGATTACAATATCACCTTCAGAGAGCAGCGCTTTCTCCCTCTGCTGGTGCTTGTCGCCGTCAACGCCCTTGGTTACGAATTTATTCAGGAGGTTCATGCACCAAGGCTTCTGACAGGAATTCTGCTCTTCAACTCCATCAACATGATCCTTATTCTCCTGATCACCTTGCAGTGGAAGATCAGTATCCACCTCTTTACGCTCACCTCGTCAATTGCTCTGCTCTTCATGCAGTTTGGCACCCCGGCATTATGGTTTCTGCCTCTTGTGCCGCTGCTGATGTGGTCCAGAATCTCTCTGAAAGCCCATAACTTCATGCAGACCCTTGTCGGGGGAGTTGTCGGTTTTCTGGTGATGTATGCTGAGTTAAAATGGTGGACATGCTTGTGAGAAAAAAAAGGTACGCTGTTATTGTTACCACTTATGGAGAGGTTGAGCATGTTACCGTAAAGAACCTCTGGCCAAGTTCAAGAAAAATTCTCAGGGCGGTAACCCGCCAGATTGTTACCATACCTGAAGCACTGATCTGCTTTATTGCTGATTATCGCTCAACACGGCACTACATCAAATGGAAACTCAACCGTTATCGCTCTTCACTGCTTGCTGTTAACCGTGCCCAGACCAGGCATCTCAGCGAAGCTCTTGCTTCCTCAAGGAGCCAGTTTCTCTCAACCATCGAGCTAACGGTGACCGATGCATACTATTTCGTTCCACCCTATCTTGAGGAGAAACTTCAGGAATTACAGGAAGATTATGACGGTATTCTCATTGTGCCCATGATTCCGGTTGAATCAGCATTTTCCTGTGGAGTGGCCTGCCAGATGGCCATTGATGTGTATGGAGAGAGTATGTTTGGCAAGGTCAAGGTGCTCAGCAAACTCTGGGACGATGAGCATCTTCATCGCCTCTACGCCGATTACCTTTTCAGATCAATCTCCGAAGAGATACGGCAGCAGAGAGGGGGGAAAATTGGACTGCTGCTGGTTATTCATGGCACCCTGGTCAAAGATCGTGCAGGGAATGAACCGACAGTTTTTACGGGTCTTGCCGAGACCACGGCTTTTTTTGAGGCCATGAAACAGACCATTATGGCTGATCCGGAGAATATCTTTCGTGATGTTCGTCAGGGCTGCATTAACCACTCAAGAGGAGGGGAGTGGACCGCCGACACTATTGAAAAAGCGCTGACAGAGTTCAAGGCTGAAGGGTATGACGGGGTGGTGATGTTTCCCTGGGGCTTTTTTGCCGATAACAGCGAAACTGAATTTGATGCCCGCAAAAAACTTGAGGAGGCAGCCTTTCCTCTGTCGCAGTATGTACGTTGTATCAACGATACGCCTGAATTTTGCAACTGGCTTTCACAGAGGGTACTCAATGCCCTTCACTCCCTTCACAACCTCCAGGGTGCCACGGAGCACCTTGAGGCTCAACAGTAATGATCAAAGAGAAGATGGTACAAGAGAGAGAAAAATCTGACCTTTCGCAGCAACAGTATGAAGAGGCGCTGATTGCACTCGTTGAGCAGCGCCATGGCGAGGCTCTGGAGCTGCTCAACCGTTGCCTTGAGGTGCAGCGTCGCAATCCTGAAGTGCTCTATGCCCGTGCAGTCACCAGCATCTCTCTGGGAAGCTACCGGAAAGCGGCCTGCGACCTGCTGAAAACCATTGCTCTCGACAGAGACTTTCTTGATGCCTACAAACAGCTTGGATTTGTGCAGTTTATGCTTGGCAAAGAGGAGGATGCCCTGAAAACCCTTGCAAAAGGGCTGGAGATTGATCCCGGATATACAGAAATTTACTGTGTTCTGGGAGATATCTATATTGACCTTGGAGAGTTCGACAAGGCAAAGGAGACGTTTGAAAAAGCACTTGAGCTTGAACCTGAAAATCCGGAACCTCACAGCAAATTAGCCTTATACTATCTTGCCCGGGGTGATATGAAAGGTTTACAACGGGAGTATGAACTTTTGAAAACCCTTGATGCAGCACTTGCTGAACAGATCGGAACCCTTTTTTTTGACACACCATGAAACTTATTCCTGATGCAGAGAGCAGAAAGCGGTTGATGAAACACACTCTCCGCTCTCTGCTTGGTATCGCCTGGTCTCCAATCATCGGGCTGGTTATTATCGCTCTTTTTGGTAATCCCATTGCCTTACTGATCGGCTGGCAGTCCACGTTTATAGTTTGCGCTCTCCTGACACTGCTGGCAACCGTTCTGTTCGTGAGGGTTTTTAACACTTCAGGTAAAAAAATTAATGGTAAAAGAGGATGAATGGCTCATAAAATTATTTTTACCTTAAAAAAAGATTAAATTGCAGCGGAACGAAAAAAAGAGAAAAGGGCAAGGTTCGGAGAGGATTTTTTTTCTGTGTTCAAAGAAATTTTTTTTATATATTTGCGCACCTGCAAGATGCTCTCCTCTTCTTCAACAAGGAGTCATTTTCAGGCATGTTGGCCCGGGATTAAACAAGAAAATGGTGCTCCATGGATCAGACACTGAGTAATTTTGGTAATGTTTTTGTCTTTCTTTCCCTCGGTATAGTTTTTGTCGCCGGTGGATTTCTTACCGCCCGTATGCTGCGTCCGCGAAGGCCTAACCCTGCCAAAAACTCAACCTACGAATGTGGCGAAGTGGCTGTTGGAAGTGCCTGGGTAAAGTTCAATATCAGGTTTTACGTTGTGGCTCTTATCTTTATCATCTTTGATGTTGAGGTGGTTTTTCTCTACCCCTGGGCAACCGTTTTCAAGCAGCTCGGAGCGTTTGCTCTTGTTGAGGCGCTTGTCTTTGCAGGGATTCTGATACTCGGTCTCGCTTATGCCTGGGTCAAGGGCGACCTCGACTGGGTAAGGCCAACCCCGAATGTGCCAACCATGCCGAAGATGCCGGATGCCCCCTCAGCAAAATCATCATCATTCACCATTCAATAGATCGTTATGGGTTTACATGATGCCGCAATAACAAGACACAACCTCCTGGTGACATCAGTTGACAATGTTTTGAACTGGGCTCGACTTTCGTCGCTCTGGCCGATGGGTTTCGGTCTTGCCTGCTGTGCCATTGAGATGATGGCCACCAACGCCTCCAATTACGATCTTGAGCGTTTTGGTATTTTTCCCCGTTCTTCCCCCCGTCAATCCGATCTGATGATTGTTGCCGGTACGGTAACCATGAAGATGGCCGAAAGGGTTATTCGCCTCTATGAGCAGATGCCAGAACCGCGCTATGTACTCTCCATGGGAAGCTGTTCAAATTGTGGCGGCCCCTACTGGGAGCATGGCTACCATGTTCTGA
>Ga0194060_10001051_pt1 | contig 19977 bp, 16 predicted proteins | sample SepL225m_MetaG_FD_163427 | JGI IMG/M metagenome (GOLD analysis project Ga0194060, IMG submission 163427) | Anoxic zone freshwater microbial communities from boreal shield lake in IISD Experimental Lakes Area, Ontario, Canada - Sep2016-L222-5m | ecosystem: Environmental > Aquatic > Freshwater >... | reverse complement strand
GTATTTCTTAGAGCCCGACCTGGTATTGCTTGATCCAGATCAAGAATGGATCGAAAGCATTCGTGCATCGTTGCCAATGTTGCCTGCTGCTCGACGCGCGCAACTTGCAACGCTGACTGGGGCGAACAAGGAAAGCGAATCGGTGTACGTCATTGTTGAGCGCGGCCAAGACGATTATGTTTCTGCCGTTGCGCAAGCAGGCGGCGACGCAGCGCGCGCGTTGGTATACGTGCAACAAGCATTCGCGGAAGAAGGCGTAACTCCACAAGTTGCAGCAAGCGATATTGCAACGCTCACACAAATGGAACGCGATGCAAAAATTACTGCCACGCAAGCAAAAACGATCTTGTCTGAAATGGTGGCCAACGGTGGAGGAGACCCAGTTGCTCTTGCAGCTGCTAGAGGTTTCGAAGCACTCGACACCAGCGCAGTTGAAGCAATGGTTGATGCAGCAATTGCGCAGCAAGCCGATGCCTGGGCGAAGTATTGCGCCGGAGAAGAAAAGGCCATGGGCGCTCTTGTCGGCGCCATTATGAAGTCTTCACAGGGCAAGGCAGATGGCAAGGTAGTTACGGCCATTCTGCAGGCTCGCCGTGCAAAATAAGCCTTTTGTGGCCCGAGTTGCATCATCTGTTAGGTATGCCTAACATCTTTTTATGACCTCCAGCTTCCTCATCACCCTGCGCGAAGGACTCGAAGCTTCGCTCATCGTCGCCATCTTGCTTACGTATCTCAGCAAGACCAACCGCAAACAAGATGCGCGTTACGTATGGATTGGTACTGCATCTGCAGCTCTTGCATGTTTGGTTGCAGGAACCGCGATTTATCTTGCAGTCAGTGGTTTGAACGGCAATGTTGAAATGGCTGTTGAAGGAACTATTGCGCTCGTTGCTGCTGCAGTGCTCACACAAATGATTTTCTGGATGAAAAAGAATTCGCAGCAACTCAGTGCAGAACTGCGAGCCAAAGTAGACAAGTCGGCAAAGACCGCATTGTTCACCATTGCATTTGTTGCAGTAGTTCGTGAAGGCCTGGAAACAGTGCTGTTTTTGCTCAGCGCAGAAACCACGTCCGCATCGGGTGTATCAGTTGTGGTTGGCGGATTAATCGGTCTCGCGGCATCGGTTGCTCTAGGCGTTGCCATTTTTGCCGGTGGACGCAAAATTGATCTCAAGAAATTCTTTAACGTCACCGCAGTTCTGCTTATTTTGTTTGCGGCTGGTTTGGCAGGCAAAGCAGTGCACGAATACCGCGAACTGATTGGTTGGGAAAACGGTTGGCTGGTTCAGCCGGCATGGGACATCAAGAATGGAATGTGGGCATCGGGCACGTTCTACGACTTCATGAAAGGTTTCTTCGGTTGGCACTATGCAGCCGAAAACATTCGAGTCATTACCTATTTCGCATTCCTGGTGCCAGCGTTGTACTTCTACCGAAAGCCAGTGAAGTCAGCCGCATAAGTTGCGCAAGTAGCCTTAGGTCTAATGACTAAGCCAACGGAAACCCCAGTAGACGTCAAGCCACGTAGTCGCGATGTAACCGACGGAAATCAAAAAGCTGCAGCGCGCGCCATGTTGCGCGCAGTTGGCCTGACTGACGCCGACTGGCAGAAGCCACAAATTGGTATCGCGTCATCGTGGAACGAAGTAACACCATGCAACGCATCGCTGCGTCGCCTTGCCGACAGCGCGAAAAAAGGTGTGCGTGCAAATGGTGGAGTAGCACTTGAATTCGGCACTATCACGGTGAGCGACGGAATCAGCATGGGCCACGAAGGCATGCGCGCAAGTTTGGTCAGTCGCGAAGTCATTACCGACAGTGTTGAAACAGTGGTGCACGCAGAGCGTTTTGATGGTTTTGTTGGTCTTGCAGGTTGTGACAAGAGCATTCCCGGAATGCTTATGGCTGCCGCACGACTGAATTTGCCAAGCGTGTTTGTATACAACGGCTCAACAATGCCTGGCGTACACAACGGCAAAAACATTGACATCACCACAGTGTTTGAAGCAATTGGCGCATGCGCTGCAGGCACTATGTCGCAAGAAGAACTTGGCGAAATTGAACGTGCAGCATGCCCAGGCGAAGGCGCATGTGGCGGAATGTTTACTGCCAACACCATGAGTTCTATTGCAGAAGCGCTTGGCATGAGCCTTCCTGGCACTGCTTCACCACCGGCAATTGACAAGCGTCGCGAAAGCGATGCAGAGCGCGCAGGCGCAGCCGTAATGAACCTTGCAATGAAGGGCATCTACGCACGCGACATCATGACGAAGAAGGCATTCGAAAATGCCATCGCCATGGTGAACGCACTGGGTGGAAGCACGAACGCGGTGTTGCACATCTTGGCAATTGCCAATGAAGCACAAGTTGATATCGACTTAGACGACTTCAATCGCATTGCAGCAAAAGTTCCGCACATTGCCGACACAAAACCGGGCGGCAAGTATCACATGACCGACATCGACCGCATTGGCGGCGTGCCAGTGGTGTTGAAGCATTTGCTCGATGCTGGTTTGTTGCACGGCGACGTCATGACGTGCACAGGCAAGACCATGGCCGAAAACTTGGCGGAAATTAATCCGCCAGCACCAGATGGTGATGTGGTGCATCCACTTTCTGATCCAATTCACGCTGAAGGCGGAATCAATATTCTCACCGGCTCGCTTGCACCAAAAGGTTCGGTCGTAAAAGTTGCTGGTCTTACCAAAGATCAAATGTTGTTCGAAGGTGAAGCACGAGTGTTCGACGGCGAAGACGGCGCAATGGCAGCTGTACTTGCTGGCGAAATTCAACCAGGCACGGTCATCGTCATTCGTTATGAAGGACCAAAGGGTGGCCCAGGTATGCGCGAAATGCTCGCCATTACTGGCGCGTTGAAAGGTGCTGGTCGCGGTTCGGACTGCGCACTCATTACCGACGGTCGCTTCAGTGGTGGCACGTGGGGGTTCTGCATTGGTCACGTTGCACCAGAAGCAACAGACGGCGGACCAATTGCATTCGTAAAGAATGGTGATCGCATTCGCATCGACGTGCATACCAAGAGCTTGAACTTGCTTGTTAGCGATGACGAACTTACAAACCGACGTAAGGGTTGGAAGCCAAACCCTCCGCGTTACACCAGTGGTGTGTTGGGCAAGTATGCCAAGTTGGTGCAAGGTGCCGAAACCGGCGCCATCACCAACATTATTAGCTAGTTTTCGCGTTCAACTTTCGCGAAAGTAGGCGGCCAACTGCAAGCAGCACGCCAAGTGTGATGGTGGCAACAATGATGAATGGCGTTGCAATACCGCGATCGAACACCAAGCGTCGCAACAACAAACCAATGATCACCGTGATGGCCCACGTTGCCGCCCAAGATCTGCGTGTAAATGGTTCGTTCCATGTGCGCAGCCCAACCCATGAAGCAATGAGTGCAATCAGGAACGGCGCAGCAACACTGAGCACACCAGAAATTGCGGTACCTTCGTCGTGATTACGTCGCCCAATGGCAACGAACACGACGACTGCAACAACATCAACTATCGCCGTAGTAATTACGGCGCGTTGACTAAGCCTCGTCGTAATACTCACGACCTAAGTGCGTGATCTGGTCTTCGTTCATCATCCAACGCAACGTGTTCTTCAACTTTGCAAGCTGAACGAACAAGTCGTGTTCTGGATGAAGTCCTGGTGCAACTTGTGGGCTCTTGTAATAGAACGAGAGCCACTCTTGAATGCCACCAAGGCCGGCACGTTGTGCCAAGTCCATGAACAACACAAGGTCGAGCGCAAGTGGGGCAGCAAGGATGCTGTCGCGGCACAAGAAGTTGACCTTGATCTGCATTGGGTAACCCAACCATCCGAAGATGTCGATGTTGTCCCAACCCTCTTTGTTGTCACCACGTGGTGGGTAATAGTTGATCTTTACCGAGTGGAACACGTTGCCGTACAACTCTGGGAACAGGCTTGGCTGCAAGATGTCTTCGAGCACACCCAACTTCGACTCTTCTTTGGTCTTGAAGTTGTCCGGATCGTCCAGTACTTCGCCGTCACGGTTGCCAAGAATGTTGGTGGAGTACCAACCCGACAAACCAAGAACGCGAGCCTTCAACATTGGTGCAAGCACGGTCTTCATCAGGGTCTGACCCGTCTTGAAGTCCTTACCTGAAATTGCAACCTTGCGCTCGGTAGCAAGTTGACGCAACACCGGAGTGTCGACTGCCAAGTTTGGTGCACCGTTTGCGAATGGAACGCCTTCCAAAATTGCTGCGTATGCGTACAACATGCTTGGCGCGATCATTGGGTCATTGGCATCAATGGCCTTTTCGAATGACTCAATGTTCTGGTGTTGTGGTCCTGGCTCAATAAAGATTTCGGTACTTGCGCACCAAATCATGACGACGCGATCAACCTTTTTCTCATCACGGAACTTGTTGATGTCTGCGCGAATCGCATTCAACATTTCACGCTTGGAAATCTTTCCCATGATGTTGTCGGCGTCAATGTTCTTTACATAGTTGCGCTCAAATGCTGCTTTCATTGGGCGAATAGCGCGCAACGTGTCTGAAATTGCTTCCAGATGCTTGCCGCTTTCCAATACGCCTGCGCGGGTTGCTGCTACATAAGCGTCATCCGGAAACGGATCCCATGCTCCCCACACGATGTCTTCAAGACGTGCAAGTGGCACGAAGTCTTTGATCATTGGGTTGCGATTATCGGTGCGCTTACCAAGACGGATGGTGTCCATCTGGGCAAGTGAGCCAATTGGCGATCCGAGACCGCGCTTGGCAAGCTCGACACCTGCAATGAGGGTGCTTGCAACAGCGCCGAGACCGACGGTGAGTACTCCGAGGCGGCCTTCTGCAGGCGCGACGGTTGGTGAAGGTGTGGACATGAATTCTCCTGAAAGTAGGGGCCACTGAGAGGGCCTCATAAGGCTACGCCGTGAACGGCCCATTCTCCGCAACCCCAACATTTACGGGCAATCAGGGTGCTTTCGGACTGAAGTCCGAAGTTGGGCACTGTAGTTGCATTCGTATGCCGCATTACCCGTACACGTGTCCGCAGAAATGTTTGGTACAGGTAAAAACATTTATGTCTCTTTTCTAAGGGATACCCCTTGTGTCCTTTTATTTTTCGTTGTAGATTCGCAACATATGCGGCGGCATATTCAAAAACTCACCACCATTGCGTCTGTGCTCATGTTGTTATGCGTGAGCATCGTTCATGCAGATGTAGGCGGCGGATCTACATCGATCAGTCGTGAACGTATTGGGTATCTCTCGGCGGGAGACACCCACACATGCGTGGTGCTCGTTGACAACTCGGTGAAATGTTTCGGGCTGGGCAACGAGGGCCAACTTGGCAACCAATCCACATCAAACATTGGTGATGGAATCGGTGCTTCGGTGGCCAGTTCGTCGGCGATTTCGCTCGGGCTGGGTCGCTCGGCCCGAGCGATCGCTACCGGCACGTCGCACACGTGTGCATTGCTCGACAATCTGACCGTGAAGTGTTGGGGTTACGGCGCAGTTGGCGCCATCGGTTCAGGAAGCACAGCATCACGTGGTGATAACGCAGGCGAAATGGGCGATGCGTTAACGCCTGTGGATTTCGGTAGTGGTCGAACTGCAACCATGATCGCTGTTGGTTCAAATCACTCGTGTGCGTTGCTCGATAATGCAGCAGTGAAGTGTTGGGGCCGCAGCAACTCTGGTCAACTTGGTTACAACGACACCGTTACCCGAGGCGACGGTGCAGGCGAAATGGGCAGTGCGTTGCCGGCTATTTCATTCGCTGCAGGCAGATCTGCAACGGCAATTGCAGCTGGCGCAAACCATACATGTGCATTGTTGGACAACTCGCAAGTGGTGTGCTGGGGCGACAACATGTATGGCCAACTTGGTCAAGGAAACATGGACAACATTGGCGATGGAACTGGGCCAACCGTTGCTGCAACACCAACGATCGATGTAGGCGTTGGTCGTTCAGTTGTCGCCATTTCTGCTGGGGATATGCATACGTGTGCCCTGCTCGATAACGCCACGGTGAAGTGTTGGGGTTCTGGTGGAAACGGTCGATTAGGAACTGGCGATACAAACGACCGTGGTATTGATGTAAATGAAATGGGCGACGCGTTGTTGCCGATCAACTTGGGAATCAGTGTGAGTGCGGTTGCGGTTACCGCAGGAGGAGCGCACACATGTGTACTGCTGAACACAGCAGCAGTGAAGTGTTTTGGTAACGGTGCAGATGGAAAATTGGGAATTGGATCGCAAGCTGACATAGGTGATGTTCCAAGCGAAATGGGTGACGCTCTTGCAACGGTGAATCTTGGAAGTGGTCGCACAGTGCTTGCCGTTTCCGCTGGGCTCGCGCATACGTGCACCATGCTCGATAACTCAACCGTGAAATGTTGGGGTAACGGCGGAAGCGGTCGCAGAGGCTCGGGCAATACAACACGAGTGGGTACCAGCGCAGCACAGATGGGCGACAACTTGGTTGCACTCAGTGCAGGTGCACTCATCAACACCGGCACGACGACGACAACGACAACAACGACGACAACTACGACGACGACGGTTCCACCGACCACCACAACTACGTCGACAACGACGACTGTCGCACCGACCACGACTACAACTTCTACAACTACGTCAACAACTACGACGACGGTTCCACCGACAACGGTTGCGCCAACCACCACAACTACGTCAACTACATCAACGACAGTCGCACCGACCACTACAACTTCGACTACGACGACGGTTCCACCGACCACAACGTCGACGACGGTTCCACCGACAACGACCACAACGTCGACTACGACGACAACGACTACGACGACGGTTCCACCAACGACGACAACGTCAACAACGACGGTTCCACCGACCACTACGACAACGTCAACAACAACTACACCGCGAACAACGGTGCAACCAGTCGTTGTCAATGAGTTTGATAACAGTTCGTTCACGTTGAACAGTGCGCAGAAACTGCAACTCAACAAACTTGCAACTCAGTTGCATGCCGGCGATTCGGTGTCGTGCGTGGCGTATCAAGAGTCCAATGCCCTCAATCTCCTCAGCCGGCTCACGGTGAAACGTTCGCAATCGGTTTGCACCTATCTATTAACCCGAGTTCGCGGGCTGGTGGCCACCCCAAGCGCGCAGTTCGCCCCGTCGGCCACGGTGCAGATCACCGCCTCTAAGTCAATACTCATAAGGGGTTCGGCTTCTTTGTTGCGCAAGGTGGTGGTCACCGCCAAACCGGGCTCGTGAACCCTGGCGCCGCAGTTGCCGAACGGCTATTTCCCTGACACACTGAAAAGCGTGTTTACGACGAAAGCCCGCCCATCACGCACGTGTGAAGTCGTAGTCGTAGTGATGTAGGCACGCCGGCCCTCGCCGCGTGTGCCCAAGCCTCCCGCCAGGGAGGCTTTTTTAATCCCCAAAAAAACGGAGACAGCAATGACATCCAAAGATCACATGAGAGGCCATAAGGCTGGTGAGTCCATCACCGGCGCGCAGGCGCTTATTCGTGCTTTGGAGATGGAAAACGTGGACGTCATGTTCGGTCTTCCTGGTGGTTGCATCTTGCCTGCATACGACCCGCTTATCGAATCACCAATTCGTCACATCTTGGTTCGTCACGAACAAGGTGCAGGCCACATGGCCGAGGGTTACGCACATGTAACTGGTCGTCCTGGCGTCGCCATGGTTACCAGTGGTCCTGCTGCAACCAACATGGTTACGCCGTTGTGCGATGCATACATGGACTCCATTCCAATGGTTGCTATCACCGGACAAGTTGGAACGAATGCAATTGGCACCGACGCGTTTCAAGAGTGCGACACCGTAGGAATTACGCGCAGCATTACCAAGCACAACGACTTGGTGATGAGCGCAGACGATTTGCCACTTGCAATTCGTCAAGCGTTTCACATTGCAACAACCGGTCGTCCTGGTCCAACGCTTGTCGACATTCCAAAAGACGTATTAACAAATTCAATGAAGTGGCATTGGCCAACCGATGATGAGGTTGCCGATTCACTTCCTGGTTACAAGCCGGTTTCAAAAGGTCATCCTCGAATGATCAAAGAGGCTGCGCAACTTATTTTGAAAGCGCAACAGCCAATTTTGTATGTCGGTGGTGGCGTGTTGAAGTCACGCGCTGCATCGGCATTGCGCGAGCTTGCAGAACTCACGGGCATTCCTGTTGTCACCACGCTTATGGCACGCGGTGCATTCCCAGACGATCACCCGTTGTGCCTCGGTATGCCTGGCATGCACGGAACTGCAGCAGCAGTTACTGCAATGCAAAAGAGCGACTTGCTCATTGCACTTGGTTCACGTTTCGACGATCGCGTTACTGGTCGCGTAAACGCATTCGCGCCGCACGCGAAAATCATTCACGTCGACATCGACCCAGCAGAACAAGGCAAAGTACGCAAGCCAGACGTGCCAATTGTTGGCGATTGTCGTTTGGTTATTGAAGAAATGATCAAGGCGATCAACGACTTGCTTGCCGAACAAAAGCAAACAGACATCACACCATGGCGCAGTCGTGTCAGCGGTTGGCAAGAACAATTCCCACTTACGTATGAGCCAAGCGAAGAAGGCGGCGTGTTGAAGCCGCAGTATTGCTTGGAGCAATTGCGCGACGCAGCACCAGAGGGAACCATTTTGGTTTCCGGTGTTGGTCAGCATCAAATGTGGGCCAGTCAATATTGGAAGTTCAACGAGCCGTACACGTGGGTGAACTCAGGTGGACTTGGCACCATGGGCTTTTCGGTTCCTGCAGCAATTGGCGCAAAAGTTGGTCGCCCAGACAAAACCGTATGGGCAGTTGACGGCGATGGTTGTTTCCAAATGACTGCACAAGAGTTGGTTACTGCATCACTCGAACGCATTCCTGTGAAGATCGCCATCTTGAACAACTCATACCTCGGCATGGTTCGCCAGTGGCAAGAAATGTTCTACGAAGAGCGTTACAGCGAGGTGTACTTGTCGCAAGACACGCCGAACTATGTGAAGTGGGCAGAAGCAATGGGTTGCGTTGGCATTCGTGTTGACGATGAATCAGAAGTTGCATCGGCAATCGATAAAGCCAACTCCATTAATGACCGTCCAGTTGTTGTCGACTTCCGAGTTGATGCCGGCGAAAAAGTGTTTCCAATGGTTGCAGCAGGTCAAAGCAATGACGACCTCATGTTGCATCCAAGTCAAAACTCACGAAGGGAGTTCCTCCGATGAACAGCGCTAATCCATACGGAACTGCACCAACACATCACATGTTGTCGGTGCTTGTACAAAACAAGCCTGGTGTTCTCGCGCGCGTGGCGTCGTTGTTTGCGCGTCGTGGTTACAACATCTTTTCGTTGGCTGTAGCGCCAACAGACGATCCAGAGTTCAGCCGCATCAGCATTGTGGTCGACGTGGAATCTGCTCCGCTCGAACAAATTGTGAAGCAGTTGTTCAAGCTCATCGAAGTAGTACGCATTTCAGAACTCGACCCACGCAAGTCGGTGGAGCGCGAACTGATGGTGGCCACAATTCGTGCCACCCCAGAGCAACGCGGTCAGGTAGTGGAATTGGCCAATATTTTTGAGGGCAAAATCCTTTCCGTTGGCCAGGATGCAATCATTCTGTCCATGGACGGCAGCCCAGAAAAGTTGGACGATTTTTCAGATTTGCTGCGACAATATGGAATCATCGAATCGCAACGAACCGGCCGCGTGGCGCTTCCAAAGCTCGACCGCGCCGCGAAGAAATAATCCGTTTTAATCACAAGTTCAAGAACACAAGGGAAAGGCAAGACCATGGCAGCAAACATTTATTACGAGAAAGATGCCGATCCAGCACTCATTCGTTCGAAGAAGGTTGCAATTATTGGTTACGGCTCACAAGGTCACGCACACGCACTCAACCTGAAGGAATCTGGCGTTGATGTTGTTGTTGGTTTGCGCGACGGTTCATCGTCAAAGGCCAAAGCTGAAGCCGCTGGCTTGAAGGTGATGAGCATTGCCGATGCATCGAAGTATGCAGACCTCATCATGATCCTTGCTCCAGACACCGAGCAGAAGAAAATTTACGAAGAGAGCATTGCTCCAAACCTTGTAGATGGCAAAGCAATTGCGTTTGCTCACGGATTCAACATTCGTTACGAGCGCATTCACCCACCAAAGGGTGTTGACGTCATCATGATGGCGCCAAAGGGCCCGGGCCACTTGGTTCGTCGTACCTACACCGAAGGCGGAGGAGTGCCAGCACTTATTGCTGTTCATCAAGACGCAACGGGTAAAGCAAAAGCTCTCGCATTGTCGTACGCCGATGCAATTGGTGGCGCACGCGCAGGTGTTATTGAAACCACATTCACCGAAGAAACAGAAACCGACTTGTTCGGTGAGCAAGTGGTGTTGTGTGGAGGTCTTACCTCACTCGTACAAGCCGGATTCGAAACTCTTGTTGAAGCTGGCTACCAGCCAGAGATGGCGTACTTCGAGTGCTTGCACGAAGTAAAGCTCATCGTTGACTTGATGTACGAAGAAGGAATTGCTGGAATGCGTTATTCCATTTCCGACACCGCTGAATACGGCGACGTTTCGCGCGGACCTCGCATCATTAATGCATCAACCAAGGCAGAGATGAAGAAGATTCTTGAAGAAATTCAGAACGGCAAATTTGCTGAGGAATGGATTGCGGAAAGTGACAGCGGACGCAAGCGCTTCGGCGAGTTGCAGAATGCTGGACGTAACCACCCAATTGAAAAGGTTGGCGCACAGTTGCGTTCGATGATGCCGTGGATCTCGAAGGGCAAGCAGAAGGTCAGCGAAATTTCAGGCGGCTGATCGCCACCAAACCCCATAAAGCCCAATTGTTGCAAGGGTTCTAATTCCCGAGTTGTTTAGTCGGGAATTACCCTTTAGCGTGCCTGCAATGACAAACAACTTGGGTTTTGAAACACGTCAAATTCACGCCGGCCAAGAGCCAGATCCAACAACAGGTGCTCGCGCAGTTCCTGTGTATCGCACCACTAGCTATGTGTTCCGCGATGCACAACATGCACAGAACTTGTTCGCACTTGCTGAAATTGGAAACATCTACACGCGCATCATGAACCCAACGCAGGGTGTGCTTGAAGCACGTTTGTCATCGCTTGAAGGCGGCACCGCAACTGCAGTTGGTTTGCCTGGTGCGCTCGCGGTATCGAGTGGACAGTCTGCAGAACTCCTTGCAATCCTCACACTTGCAGAAGTTGGTTCGCACATTGTTGCGTCACCAAGTTTGTACGGCGGAACATACAACTTGTTCCACTACACGTTGCCAAAGATGGGAATCGAAGTTTCATTCGTTGAAGACCCAGACAATTTGGATCAATGGAAAGCTGCAGCACGCCCGAACACGAAAGCGTTCTACGGCGAAGTGTTGGCAAACCCACGCAACAACGTGCTTGACATTGAAGGCATTAGCAAAGTTGCGCACGAAGTTGGTGTGCCACTCATTGTTGACAACACCGTTCCAACTCCTTATCTCATTCGTCCAATCGAGTGGGGTGCAGACATCGTCGTGCATTCACTCACCAAGTTCATTGGCGGACACGGAACATCAATCGGTGGAGCAATCATCGACGGCGGAACGTTTGACTTCAGCCAGAACGACAAGTTCCCTAACTTCACCGAACCAGATCCTTCGTACCATGGCCTTGCTTATTGGCCAGCACTTGGTGCAGGTTCATACATCATCAAGGCACGCGTGCAAATGTTGCGCGACTTGGGCATGGCAACAACGCCAGACAATGCGTTCAACTTCTTGCAAGGACTTGAAACATTGTCGCTGCGCATGGAACGCCACTGGGCAAACGCGCAAAAAGTTGGCGAGTTCTTGGCCAAGCACCCACAAGTTGAAGAAGTGTTCTATGCAGGTTTGAAAACCAGCAAGTGGCACGACCGTGCAGTGAAGTACGGCAAGGGTAAGGGCTTCGGTTCAGTGCTTGCGTTCAACATCAAGGGTGGCGTTGAAGCTGGTCAGAAGTTTGTTGCCGGCCTCAAGTTGCACAGTCACGTCGCCAACATTGGCGACGTACGCAGCTTGGTCATTCACCCTGCATCAACCACTCACAGCCAGCTGACGCCAGAAGAGCAGAAGTCAACCGGTGTATTCCCAGGGCTCGTGCGTTTGTCGGTTGGTCTTGAGACCATCGACGACATCCTCGCCGACCTAGAAGCCGGTTTCGCAGCAGTGAAGTAATGTTGCTGCCGCCATGGCGGTTACCACTCGAGTCACTCACGACGAACTGATCATCACGCTCACGGGCGTTGATGCACTGTGGGCGCTCAAGCGCAAGTTGGTAGTCAGTCGGTCAACGATTACTTCGGCCAAAGTGTTTGATCGCAAAGCAACTATTCGTCTTCTGAGGCTGCGGTTGTGGGGTAGTTATCTGCCAGGGGTGGTTTGTGCGGGCACCTTCTCGGTGAGCAAAAAGGTAGGGCTGCCTCCAGGCAGTCGCGCCTTCATGTCGGTTTATCGGGCCAAACAGGTATTGGTAGTAACGACTTCGGGCAAGCCAGCGATAATTGGGGTCGAAACACCTCAACCCGAGGCATTTGCCGCGGCACTTTTGGCGTAACTGTTCACCTGTCGTTCACCTAAACCTCATCTCGAAATAACCCTTCGCTGACAAGATTCGGTCGTGACAATTGCCCCGCCCATTAAGCGTGAAATGCATGTGGTGCATAGTCGTGGCGACAAAGTATTCCGCGGCATCGTTACCGCTGGCGCACTTACATCTCTTGTCATTCTTGGACTAATCGGTGCGTTTTTGTTTGGACGTGGAGCTCAAGTTTTCTCACAGTACGGACTGAAATTCATTACTGGAACAAATTGGTCTGCAAGCACTGAACCTGGAATTGCCAATGAATTTGGTATGGGACCAATGCTTGTTGGAACGGTAATTGTGTCCGTTATTGCTCTTGCCTTCACTGTTCCAATGTCAATTGCTGGAGCGTTGTATATCGAGTTTTATGCTCAACCACGCATTAAAAAATTATTGACAGCATTGCTCGACCTAGCCGCTGCAATCCCTTCATTGATCTTTGGTCTGTGGGGTATTCAAGTGTTTACCAATATCGGTCAACGCTGGGCTTCTTTCCTGGGTAATCGTCTTGGCTTTATCCCAATCTTTAATACTATTTCTGACAATTACGGTCGCAGTCCTTTTGTGGCTGGATGTGTTTTGGCCTCGCTCGTTGTGCCAATTACAACCTCCGTTGCACGTGAAGTGTATTCACGAACTCCACGCGAACTAATTGACACGTGTTATGCACTTGGTGGGACAAAGTGGGGTGCTATCAAAACTGTTGTTCTGCCATTTGGTAAAAGTGGTGTAGTAGGTGGAGCAATGCTCGGCCTTGGTCGTGCATTAGGCGAAACAGTAGCTGTGTATCTCGTATTGAATTTGAACTTCCGCTATACATTTAAAATTCTTGAATCTGAAGGTGGAAACGTTGCGTCACTTATTGCAACTCGATTTGGAGAAGCTTCCACTGAAGAACTCACTGCGCTTATTGCAGCCGGATTTGTGTTGTTCCTGATGACCCTTGGTGTGAATATGATCGCGTCGGCGATCGTTACGAGATCGACGAGATCTTGATGACTGAAATTTCCATTCCTCAGCCGACGAGACCTTGGCAGCGTAAGCGCCGCGAGCAAGTTCGCTCAGGCGCTTCATTTGCCGCTGTGGCATTTGTAGCTTTCATCGTGGTGCTGTTTACAGGGTTTGCAGGATTTGACGGATGGGCTATTGCACTGTTCCTCATTTCAGCAATTGTGTTGTTCATTAAAGGTCGAAAACTTTCTCAAAAAGAACGAAAAAATGCTGTAATTCAACTGCTAATTGCATCTGGAGCAACATTGGCTTTTCTGCCTTGGCTGTCAATTTTTGCAAGTGTTGCGATGAAGGGGCTTGCTGGACTTCGTATCAACTTCATTACCTCAGATATGCGCACAACTGTCCCAGATGATGAAATGAATATGGGTGGTGCATTGCATGCAATCGTTGGGTCATTCATGATGGTGATCTTGGCTTCAATCATCACATTGCCGCTTGGCATTTTGAGTGGCGTGTATCTCACTGAAATTAAGGGACGATTTACATTCTTGGTTCGCTTTGTTATTCAATCAATGAGCGGTGTTCCATCAATAGTCGCTGGACTTTTCGTGTTCACTACATACGTATCAGCAACTCATGGACCTACAGCATTCGGGGGTGCACTTGCACTCGGAATTTTGATGCTGCCTACGGTTGCCCGTACATCTGAAGAAGTTTTGAAACTGGTTCCGGATGAATTGCGCTCTGCTGGCTATGCATTGGGCGCTCGACAATGGCGAACAACTTTGATGGTGGTACTTCCGACTGTTCGCAGTGGTTTAACAACCGTTGCCGTACTTGGTGTAGCTCGAGTTATTGGTGAAACTGCTCCGCTGCTTCTTACTGCTGGCTCTAGTACAGCATTGCGGTTCAATCCCGTAAGTGGACCAATCGCTTCGCTCCCCATTTACGTGTTTGGTTTGTTGCAAATTGGCACTGAGTACGCGGTGAATCGTGCTTGGACAGGCGCGCTTGTATTAATGATTTTTGTTTTCGGATTGTTCATTACCGCTCGCAAAATCGGTGGCAAGGACAAGCGGTAAGTCATGAAAGTTTCTTTAGGTACTCAACGAATTGAAGGTGAAAGGACAGTTATGTCGAACACGTCAGCAGTACTCGATACTCCAGAGCAAGGTTTCGCCGGGTTGGAAACACGCGGAGTTCACGCATGGTTTGGTAATCATCATGCACTCTCCGATGTATCGCTTCAATTCCCTGCGCGCACTGTCACTGGCTTGATCGGACCATCTGGTTGCGGAAAGTCAACCTTCCTTCGCCTGCTTAACCGCATGCATGAATTCATTCCAAGTGCCGCAATGGCTGGCGAAGTGCTGCTTCATGGGCAAGACATTTACGGCGAAGATATCGATGCTGCTGCCATTCGTTTGAAGGTGGGCATGGTGTTTCAAAAGCCGAACCCATTTCCTGCAATGACCATTAGGGAAAACGTTGTTTCTGGTTTAAAGCTCGCGCACATCAAAATTGAGAACGAAGATGACCTCGTAGAAAACTGCCTCTCACGTGCCGGGCTATGGAAAGAAGTGAAGGATCGCCTTGGCGCAAGTGGAGGATCGCTTTCTGGCGGTCAGCAACAGCGGTTGTGCATCGCCCGTTCACTTGCCGTCGAGCCAGAAGTACTGCTCATGGATGAGCCTTGTTCTGCCCTCGACCCAGGCAGCACTCTTCGCATCGAAGAGACCATCAAAGAATTAGCAGAAAAAATTACGGTGGTTATTGTGACGCACAACATGCAACAGGCAAGCCGCGTCAGCGATTACTGCGCATTCTTCTTGAGTGATGGTGGTCCGGGAGTGTTGGTCGAGGCAGATCAAACACGAAAGATGTTTACGAATCCGAATGACAGCCGCACTGCCGATTACGTGCAGGGTAAATTCGGCTGATCGTTTACCCAAAATTCACTCTGTGTTCCGTGCTTGTCAACACAGGAGACATCTCTACGTAAGCCCGCCTTTGTACGGTCTTCATTGTCAGAAGACCCAAACAAAGGATCAAAAACACATGCGAAATATTCGTAAAGTTGTTGCAGCAGTCGGCGTTGCCGTTGTTGCATCACTCACTGTTTCATCGATGGCTCTTGCCGAAAGTGCAGCTGGTGAAGGCGCAACCTTCCCACAGAACTTCTTGGCAAACGCCGAAGTTGCATACAACGCAAGTCACCCAGGAAACACAGTTGCTTACAAAAACCCAGGCGGCGGTTCAGGTAGCGGAAAGACTGCTTTCTACAACGCAACTTCAACCAGTGGAACTGACTGGGCAGGTACCGACTCGGCAGTTGAAGCCGCGAAGGATCCTTCAGCAAAGTTCGACTGGACTTACGTTCCTTACGTAGGTGGCGCAATTGCAATCGGTTACAAGCTTGACGAACTTCAGGGTGCAACCTTGTCGTTGAGCGCAAACACCATCAACGGAATTTTCGCTGGTCTTATCACTAAGTGGAATGACCCAAGCATCGCTGCCGACATGAAGGCAAACCCAACCTGGACAAACATCAAGAGCAAGTCTGACTACAAGGGTGCGTCTGCACAGTGGCAGCCAGTTGGCCCATTGGCTTCAATTGCAACCGTCACGTTGAACCCTTCAGCAATGAAGAAGGCATCGGGCAAGAAGGTTGAAGTATATGACAACACAGCAAAGAAAGCCGTTGCAACTTCGGTTGTTGGCAAAAAGGGTGAAGTCACTATCACTGCCAAGGGCTTGAGCGCTTCAGCTCAGTACTCGGTCAAGGTAGACGGAAAAGAAGTTGCTAAGTACAAGCAGGGTTCAGTAACTCTTCCAGACAAGACCATCACTGTTGCTTACCGTTCAGGTACTTCGGGAACCACCAACAACTTCACCTTATTCATGAAGTCAGCAACCAACCCAGACTGGACACAGAACGATTCGTTCTCAACCGGTATGCCTGGTGGATCTGCAACTCTTGCAAAAGAAGGAAGCCGTTTTCAGGGCTTCAGCGGTACAGCAGATCTTGCTAACTACGTGAAGAGCAACAACGGAGCAATTGGTTACATGGAAGTTTCGTTCGTGAACGAGCGTGCAGCAGACGGTGTTAAAGCAGCATTGGTAAAGAACGCTGCAGGCATCTATGTTGCTCCAACTTCTGCAAACACCTCAGCAATGTTGAGCGGTTCGACTGTTGCAGACAGTGGATTCGTTACCTTCGACTACAAGCAGACGAAGAACACGAATGCATACCCAGTAGTTGCAGTTACTTATGCACTTGCCAAGAAGGCAAAGAGCACAAAGAACGCACTTGTTGCTGACTACTTCGGTTGGATCATCAACACGTACGCACCTGCCAACGCAGAAGGTCTCGGATACGCAGCCCTCACCGGGAACATCCTCACCGCTGCAAAAGCAAAGCTTGCATTAGTTAACAGCAAGTAATAATTCGGTCATCTGACCGAAACCCCCTGTTGAGAAGCCCCGGCCGGAAGGTCGGGGCTTCTTGCATTTTCAGTTACTTGTCGTCGCCGTCTTGTTGTTCGCGCAGGAATTGTTCGAATTCCTCTGCAAGTGCATCGGCTGATGGAAGCTCTGCTTCGGTGCGACGGTCATATTCGTCCTCAAGCATGGTGAGGTAGCTGACAGTTTGATCGTCACCCTCAACCGCAGCGTCGTGGAGCTCTTCCCAACGCTGAATCTCTTCGTACATTTCACCGTGACTTGTGGGAATGCCCAGTACGTGTTCTAAGTGACGCAACAATGCTGCAGAAGATTTTGGGTGTTGCGCATTAGTCAAATAATGGGGAACACCTACTCGTAGTGATACTCCTGCGATAGCTTCGCGGTCGAGTCGTTCTTGAATAACACCAACAACACCTGTTGGCCCTTGGTATTGCGGACGCGATAAGCCAAGGCGGCGGGCGAGAGATTGGTTGCTGCTGCTACCCACCACTTGTGGCGAGCGAGTGTGCGGAACTCCTTCGGCAGCCGCACCAACGGTGACCACCACTTCGCAGCCAAGTTGCTTTGCGCATTCCACGATGCAGTCGGCAAACACGCCCCAGTGCAGGTGAGGCTCGACTCCAGACAGAATGACCAAGTCGCGAGAACCTTCGGGGAAGCGCGCAATGAGGAAGTCATTTTCTGGCCAGCGAATGAGTCGCTCGCCATCTTCGTCAATAAATGTTTCGGGTCGTTCCTGGGTGAAATCGAAAAAGGGGTCGGGGTCAACCGAGGCCACCACGGTGACCGCGCGGTCTTGAATTGCCCACTCGAGGGCGCCTGTAGCCGCGCCACACACGTCGAACCAGCCGCGCAGAGCAACCACCAAAACGGGGTTGCGCAGCGTTCCTACGGCCTCCCAGTCGGCGTCTAAAACGTCGTCTACGTTCATGCCTGAACCAGCATTGTTTTCGCTTCGGCCAACTCCACTGTGTAAGCATGGCAGGCGTGACCACGCATCAAAACCCCCAGAACCGTGTTTCTGCACGCCTTGCAGCCATCGCCGAATCGGCCACTCTTGCAGTGGATGCGAAGGCTAAAGCGCTGAAGGCAAAGGGCGAAAACGTCATTGGGTTTGGTGCGGGCGAGCCCGACTTTCCAACACCAGAGCGCATTGTTGAAGCAGCAGTTCGTGCGGCGCGTGACCCAAAGTTTCACCGTTACACACCAGCGGCTGGTTTGCCAGAATTGCGCGAAGCAATTGCTGTAAAAACGAAACGCGACAGCGGGTTTTCGGTTGATGCATCGCAAGTGTTGGTGACAGTCGGTGGCAAGTACGCAGTGTTTGTGGCCTTCGCTGCGCTGTGCGATCCGGGCGATGAAGTCATTGTTCCTGCTCCGTATTGGACGACGTATCCAGAAGCAATTTCGCTCGCTGGTGGCGTTTCGGTTGTTGTTGACACCACGGAAGAAACTGAATTCAAAGTAACTGTCGAGCAATTAGAAAAAGTTCGCACGCCACGCACAAAAGTGTTGTTGTTTGTTTCGCCAGACAACCCAAGTGGTGCGGTGTATTCGCCAGAAGAAACCATTGCCATTGGCAAGTGGGCAGTGCAACACGGCATTTGGGTAGTGACCGACGAAATTTACGAGCACCTCACTTATGGGAAGCACAAGTTTTCGAGCATGCCAACTTTGGTTCCCGAAATAGCCGACAAGTGCATCATCGTGAACGGCGTTGCAAAGACATACGCAATGACGGGTTGGCGAGTTGGCTGGATGATTGGTCCAAAAGATGTGATGAAGGCTGCAATCAACTTCCAATCGCATACCACGTCAAACGTTTCTAACGTTGCACAAATTGCTGCGCTTGAAGCTGTGAGTGGAGACCTCTCTGCAGTTGCCATGATGCGTGAAAGTTTTGAACGCCGTGGAACGCTGATGCACAAAATGCTCACGGCAATTCCTGGCGTTACGTGCATGGAGCCGCAAGGCGCGTTCTATTGCTTCCCGAATGTGCGTGGATTATTTGGTCGCGATATCGGCGGCAAGAAAGCCACAAACAGCATGGAACTTGCCGACTTGGTGCTCGACGTGGCCAAAGTTGCCTTCGTTCCCGGAGAAGCTTTTGGCGCACCTGGTTACGCCCGGTTTAGCTTTGCGCTCGGCGATGCCGATTTGGTTGAAGGCATGGAACGCCTCGCCGCGTTATTTGCATAACGACCACGCACCTGCGCTAAGGTGACCACACTTCGGTAATAGCCGAAGGGCAAAACATTCAGCGAAGTCCGGTGAGATTCCGGCACTGTCCCGCAACGGTAATGCGAACGCTTTCAAACAAAAGCGTGTTCGTAAGTCCGGTCGCCTAATGCGTAGCTACATCAACCGCTCTCGCAAGAAGAGCAAGGAGAACATATGAACAAGTTAACCAAGGTCGGCCTCGCCGGTCTTTTTCTTTCCCTCACTGCCGTTATGGCTGGTTGTGGCGGATCCTCAACGAGTACTACCGATACCGCAGCAGGTACTGCAGATGTGTATCCAGTTACGGTCGGCGATCTCACACTTGATGCGCAACCAACCAGCATTATCTCGCTGTCGCCATCGGCAACCGAAATGCTGTACGCCATTGGCGCAGGTTCGCAGGTTGTTGCAGTGGATGAGTATTCAAACTTTCCAGCAGAGGCTGTAGCGCTCGGCACCAAGTTGTCGGGTTTCGAACCAAACATTGAAGCAATCAGCGGTTATTCACCAGACCTCGTCATCGTTTCGTATGACCCAGGAAGTTTGGTGGAGCAGCTCAAGACCTTGAACATTCCGGTATTTGTAGCTGGTGCAGCAATGAGTTTGGAAAATGTGTACGAGCAAATTGAACAACTCGGCGTACTCACTGGCCACAGTCAGGCTGCTATTGAAGTGTCAAAGACATTACAAACCGGCATTGAAGAT
>Ga0194060_10001050_pt1 | contig 20012 bp, 18 predicted proteins | sample SepL225m_MetaG_FD_163427 | JGI IMG/M metagenome (GOLD analysis project Ga0194060, IMG submission 163427) | Anoxic zone freshwater microbial communities from boreal shield lake in IISD Experimental Lakes Area, Ontario, Canada - Sep2016-L222-5m | ecosystem: Environmental > Aquatic > Freshwater >... | reverse complement strand
GCCTGGCGCACGCTGTCGCGCGTGGTACCTGGAACCGCGGTTACGATCGCGAGCTCCTCCCCTGCCAGGCAATTGAGCAGGCTGGACTTGCCCACGTTGGGCTGACCCGCGAGCACCACCTGCAATCCGGTGCGCAGCAGGCTTCCCTGCCGGCTTTTCGCCAGCGCAGTTTCGACCGCCTGCAACAATCTCGCCAGGCGTCCCATGGCGTCGGCCAGGTCCAGTGGATCGAGTTCATCCTCCGGAAAATCGAGCGTCGCCTCCACCAGCATGCGCAGATCTATCAGTTGCCGCAGCAATTCGTCGATTGCTGCAGAAAACTCGCCGCGCAGCGAACGCAGGGCGCAGCGCGCGGCGCTGTCAGTGGCCGCTTCGATCAGGTCAGCCACACTTTCCGCCTGCGCCAGGTCCATCTTGTCGTTGAGAAACGCGCGGCGGGTGAATTCACCCGGTTCAGCAGGGCGCGCGCCCAATTCAAGGCAGCGCCTGAGCAGCATCTGCAACACCACCGGTCCGCCATGGCCCTGCAATTCCAGCACCGCTTCGCCGGTGTAGGAATACGGAGCGGGAAAATAAAGCGCGAGACCATCGTCTATGGCGATACCGCGCGCATCCAGGAACGCCGACCGCAGTGCGCGCCGTGGCGCGGGTACCCGGCCCAGCAGGGCTTGCGCGATTGACTCTAGGTTCTTTCCCGATACTCGGACCACGCCTACGCCGCCGTATCCGGGAGCCGTGGCAATTGCCGCAATCGCGTCATCCGGCTGGGTCACGAACGAGCCCTCCAGGAAACGATTCAGGAAACCAGTCCGGTCGGTTTTGTGCGAGGTAACTGCTGCGCACTCAGCGCCGCGCCGGCGCCTTTCCATCCCCTATCATGCGGGTGATCTGCCATTGCTGCGCGATAGAGAGAATGTTGTTGACCAGCCAGTAGAGCACCAGCCCAGCCGGAAAGAAAAAGAACATGATGCCGAAGGCGAAAGGCATGATCATCATGACTTTGGCCTGCACCGGGTCTGGAGGCACGGGATTGAGCTTGGTCTGGATCACCATTGAGCCCATCATCAGCACCGGCAGCACGTAATAGGGATCCTGCGCCGCCAAATCGTGTATCCAGAAGTAGAACGGCGCATGCCGCAACTCGACGCTAGCGAGCAGCACCCAATAGAGCGAGATGAATACCGGAATCTGCACTACTATAGGCAGGCAGCCGCCCAACGGATTGATCTTCTCCGTCTTGTACAACTCCATCATCGCCTGATTAAGGCGCGCCCTGTCGTTGCCGTACTGCTCGCGCAGCTTCGTCATTCTCGGAGTCACCAGCTTCATTTTGGCCATGGACTTGTAGCTGGCGGCGGAGAGCGGGAAGAAAACCGCCTTGATAATGACGGTGAGCAAGATGATCGCCACACCCCAGTTGGCGACCCACTTGTACAGGAACTGCAGCAGCCAGAATAGCGGCGCAGCAACCACGGTCAGCCAGCCGTAATCGACCGTAAGATCCAGCCCGGGCGCGATGCTCTTCAAGGCATCCTGCTCCTGTGGCCCGGCATAAAGTGAAACTGACACCCTGCCGCTGGCATTCGGCGCTATCGCCGGCACGGGCAGAATCACGCCGACCGAGTACAGGTTATCCTCCAGACGCTTGGCGTAGTATTCGCGCGGCGTCTTTTCCTTGGGCAGCCAGGCGCTGACAAAGTAATGCTGCAACATAGCAACCCAGCCGTTGTCGCTCGTCTTGGGAAAGCTGGCCTTGTCCTTGTCCAGATCTCCGAAGGCGAGCTTCTGGAATTTCTCCTGCTCGGTGTAGATCGCGGCGCCGGTATAGGTGCTAACCATCGCACTGTCGCCAGGCGGCGCCTTGCCATCGCGCAGCAGCTGAAAATAGGCGTGCGCGGCAAGCGGTGCGGCGCTGCCATTGACGATTTCGTGCGCTATATCTATGACATAGCTTGCGCGATGAAAAGTAAGCGTCTTCACCGACTTCACCCCTGCCGGTCCGGGTGCTTCCAGCCGAACTTGCAGCTTTTCCTGATCATCTGTAAGCGCATACTCTCGCGCCTCAGCGCTATACACGGACTTGTGTGTGGGGAGTCCCGGACCGACCAAGCCGCTTTGGGCGGCATAACGGTGCTCCGGCGTAAGTAGTACAAAGTTTGCCTTTTCGTCCAGCGTATCCTTTTGCTTCAAGAACTCCAGGCGCACAATATCTCCGCCGCGCAAATCGATATCGGCGATCAGAAAATCGGTTCTGACCTTGAGCTTTTCGCCCCGTGCCGGCGCGGCCGCGCTCGCAGGAATCGACTCCCCCGGTTTTTGCTGTGGCGCAGCAGCCGTCAGTTGCGTGGGCACGCTCGGGCTGGGCACGGTTGCCTGGGCTTGGCTCTGCTGCGCAACCGTTTGAACCGGCGGGCGGCGCTCCTTCTGCCAGGCATCCCAAAGCAGCAGCAGCGAGAATGAAAACACGAAGAACAGAATCAGACGTTGCGTATCCATGGGAGCTCAGGGAACTGGGTCATAACCACCGGGATGCCAGGGATGGCAGCGGGCAACGCGCTTGAGCGCAAGCCAACTGCCGTAACCGGCGCCGTGTTTGCCGATCGCTTCTGCGGCAAAATCCGAACATGAAGGAAGAAAGCGGCAACTGGGTCCGAACAATGGGCTCAGGCAGTAGCGGTACACTTTAATCATACCGAGCAGAAGCCTGCTTACACTCATACTTTCTACCCCGCGTCCTGCTTGCACCATGCCGCAAGCAGCTTCTGAATCCCCGCGCTGCTTGGCGCGCCAAGCTGCTGGTTGCGCGCCCTGATTATATAGTCGCGCTGCTGCAAATCGTGCTGCAGCACACGGAAGGCCTCCCGCGCCAAGCGACGGAAGCGGTTGCGGTCGACCGCTCGCGGCCATGCTTGCCGCCCCGCGATTACGCCCAAACGGGGGCCGCAATCGTTCTGCACAGAGTGCAATCGTATGCCATCGGAGCTTGTGGACCGACCGCGGGTGAGCACTGACGTAATCTGCGCCTTGCGGCGCAGCCTATGCTCCCTGGAGAAGCCGAACTGCGGGCTAGACCTCAAACCGCAAGGCGGGCCCGGCCACGAGCGCGACGTGCGCGAATGACCGCTCGACCACCGCGGGTGCGCATGCGCACAAGAAAGCCGTGAGTACGTTTTCTGCGAACTACGGAGGGCTGATAAGTGCGCTTCATTTTGGAATTCTTTCTTGCTTACGACAGAACCCGGCATTTAACCCCCAAACCCCCTTTTCTGTCAACGACAAGATGAAGTTCCGGCGAATAAATGCCTGTGGATAACTTCACCATGAACGGCTAAAATGCGGCCTTGTTTCGGCCTTTAATTCCACGTTTCTCTACACATTAAACTGGGCTATGGAAAGATTCTGGCTTTCCTGCCTGAGCCGTTTAGAAAATGAGCTCCCGGCACAGCAATTCAATACCTGGATCAAGCCCCTCCGACTCGACAGCAAAACGCCTTCCGGGCAGCTAGCTATCGTAGCGCCGAATCGCTTCGTCCTGGACTGGATCAAGAACCGCTACCTCGCGCGCATCGAGGCGATGGCGGCCGAGTACTTTTCCTCGCCCATCCGCGTAAGTTTGGCTATGGCAAAAACCGAGGCCGCGGCCGCCAATCCGGTAGCCGCAATCTCGATCAGCCAGCCCGCACACCCGCGCTCCAGCCGCCACGAAAAGGCGGGCCTGATCCCCGAATTCACCTTTGACAACTTCGTCATCGGAAAAGCCAACCAGCTCGCGCGCGCCGCGGGCTTGCAGGTGTCAGAGCACCCCGGCACCTCCTATAACCCCCTGTTTGTATACGGCGGGGTGGGCCTCGGCAAAACGCACTTGATCCATGCGGTGGGCAATAACGTACTTGCGCAACACCCTACCGCAAAGGTGCGCTACCTGCACGCGGCGCAGTACATTTCGGATGTTGTGCGCGCATACCACCAGAAATCCTTCGACGATTTCAAGCGCTACTACCATTCGCTCGACTTGCTCCTGATCGACGATATACAGTTCTTTAGCTGCAAGGACCGCACGCAGGAAGAATTCTTCTACGCCTTCAACGCTCTGATTGAAGCGCACAAACAGGTCATCATCACTTGCGACACTTACCCCAAGGACATCAGCGGCATCGAAGAGCGACTGAAGTCTCGCTTTTCCTGGGGACTTTCAGTCGGTATAGAGCCCCCGGAGCAGGAAATGCGCGTGGCCATCGTCCTGAAAAAAGCCGAGGCCATATCCGTACGTTTGAACGAAGAGGTAGCGTTCTTCATCGCCAAACATATCCGTTCCAATGTACGCGAGCTGGAGGGGGCTCTGAAAAGCGTGGTCGCCTTTTCGCGCTTCAATGGAAAGGACATTTCGCTCGACTTGGCAAAAGAAGCGCTCAAAGACCTTCTCTCGGTACAGAACCGTCAAATTTCCATAGATAATATTCAAAAGACCGTGGCTGATTTCTACAAAATAAAAATCTCCGACATGCACTCGAAGAAGCGCAGCCGCAATGTCGCCCGGCCGCGCCAAATGGCGATGGCGCTGGCCAAGGAATTGACCCAGCATAGTTTGCCCGACATCGGCGACGCCTTCGGAAACCGGGATCATACGACCGTGCTGCACGCTTGCCGCACAATAGCGTCTCTACGTGAAAAGCATACGGAGATCAATCACGATTATCATGTACTGGAACAGGTACTCAAAGGATGAAAGCTTCCGCTAACAACTTTGTAACATCCTGTGCATCTTTTAGAAATTTTCCGTCGCGGCCAATTAGGTCACAAATAATAAAATACTGTCCACAGGCTTATACACGAGAAAATTCCGACTCAGATATATGAAAGAAAAGAAATATTGCGAGATATCCACGGAAACAGGCCGCATTATCATCATTATCAGGAATATATAATGAATACTATAAAGATAAATAGAGAGACTTTACTGGAGCCACTCTATGCTGTTTCCGGTATTATTGAACGTCGCCACACGCTTCCCATACTTTCAAACGTGTTGCTTGAGCGCAACGGCACCGATATAACAATCGTAGCGACCGATATCGAAATTCAAATCTCAGCGCGCGCTGTTTGCGACAATCCGGGAGACGCTAAGTCCATAACCGTTGGCGCAAGGAAACTGCTTGACATACTGCGGGCCCTGCCCGAGCAGTCGGAGGTGACGCTGGCCTTGCAGGAAAAAAAATTGCAGATTAAAGCGGGCAAGAGCCGCTTTAATCTACAAACCTTGCCGGCAGAAGATTTTCCGAAGTTGTCGCTCGTCGAGGGCGCGGGCACGAAGATGACGTTGCCGCAGAAAGTGCTGAAGCAGTTGTTCCTGTCGGTGCAATACGCGATGGCACAGCAGGATATTCGCTATTACCTCAATGGGCTGCTGTTGGTGACCTCAGAAGGTAAGATAACCGTCGTCGCCACCGACGGCCATCGACTGGCCCTGGCGAGCGCTGCTCACAAGATAGAAGGTTCTCAAGAAGTCATTTTGCCGCGCAAGACGATTATAGAATTGTCCAAGCTCATGGCCGACAGCGACGACCCAGTGGAGGTTGAGTTGTCGCCTACACAGGCACGCTTCTCCTTCGGCGGTATCGTCCTGATCTCAAAGCTGGTGGATGGAAAGTTTCCCGATTACACTCGAGTCATTCCAACGGCGCACAACAAAAAGTTGCTGCTCAAACGAATCGTGTTACTGCAGGCCTTGCAGCGCGCCGCCATTCTTACCAATGAAAAATTCAAAGGCGTGCGCTGGGTGCTGGTCGATGGCAGTCTGAAGATTATTTGCAGCAACAACGAGCAGGAGGAGGCGCAGGAGGAATTGGACGTAAATTATGTCGGAGATGTCCTCGACATCGGGTTCAACGTCAATTATCTGCAGGATGTGCTCAACAACCTGGACTGCGATGAGGTTGAGTGTGCTCTGGGTGACGCCAACTCGAGTGCCTTGATCACCGTACCCGGCAATGACGACTTCAAGTATGTGGTGATGCCGATGCGCATTTGAGGGCGTCGGTTCGAGTACAGGTGTAAGTAACCCTAAACCAGGCAAGTCCGTCACGCAGGGCAAGAGAAGAGTAGCAATGAACGACAAGACAAACCCGCAGCACGTAGGTAACGGTGACTACGAAGAAAGCAGCATCAAGGTGCTCAAAGGCTTGGATGCGGTGCGCAAGCGACCGGGCATGTATATCGGCGATACCTCCGATGGTACCGGCCTGCACCACATGGTGTTCGAGGTGGTGGACAACGCCATAGACGAGGCGCTGGCCGGCTATTGCGACGACATCACGGTAACCATACACAGCGACAACTCGATCAGCGTAACCGACAACGGCCGCGGCATTCCCACCGGAAAACATCCGGATGACGAGCAGGGGCGCTCGACGGCTGAAATCGTCATGACCGAACTGCACGCCGGCGGCAAGTTTGACAACAATTCGTACAAGATTGCCGGGGGCCTGCATGGTGTTGGGGTGTCCGTGGTCAATGCCCTGTCGGAGTGGCTGCGTCTCACCATCCGTCGTGAGGGCAAGACTTTCAGCATGGAGTTTCGGGACGGGGTAGCCGTCGCGCCGCTGCAGCAGACCGGAACGACGGAAAGGCGCGGCACGGAGGTTCACTTCCTCGCGAGCACCGCCACCTTCAGTGCAGTCCAATTTCACTACGACATCCTGGCGAAGCGCCTGCGCGAACTGTCCTTCCTCAACAACGGCGTCAAGATCCGGCTGGTGGACCAGCTTGCGGGCAAAGAGGAGAATTTTGCCTTTTCCGGTGGCGTAAAGGGGTTTGTAGAGTTCATCAACCGCAACAAGGCGGTGTTGCACAGCAACATCTTCCATGCCGTCGGGGAAAAGGACGGCATCATCGTGGAAGTAGCGATGCAATGGAACGACTCCTACCAGGAACAGGTGCTCTGCTTCACCAACAACATACCGCAGCGCGACGGCGGTACACATCTCACCGGATTGCGCGCGGCGATGACGCGCACGCTGAACCAATACATTGAAAGCCAGGAACTGGCGAAGAAGGCCAAAGTCGAGACAACCGGTGAGGACATGCGCGAGGGACTGAGCTGCGTGCTTTCGGTGAAGGTACCGGAGCCGAAGTTTTCCTCGCAGACCAAGGACAAGCTGGTGAGTTCTGAAGTGCAGCCGGTGGTGCAGGAGGTGGTCGCAGCCAAACTCTCCGAGTTTCTGTTGGAGCGGCCCGGTGACGCGAAGACCATTACCGCCAAGATCGTCGACGCCGCGCGGGCGCGGGAGGCGGCAAGGAAAGCACGCGAAATGACGCGCCGCAAAGGCGTGCTCGATGGCATGGGTTTGCCGGGGAAACTGGCCGATTGCCAGGAAAAGGATCCAGCGCTGTGCGAAATCTACTTGGTGGAGGGGGACTCAGCCGGCGGCTCGGCCAAGCAGGGACGCGACCGCAAGTTCCAGGCGATCCTGCCGCTCAAGGGCAAGATCCTCAACGTGGAGAAGGCGCGCTTCGACAAACTCATCGCGTTTGCCGAGATCGCCACTTTGATCACCGCCCTCGGAACAGGCATCAAGGACGACTACAATCTCGGCAAACTGCGCTATCACCGCATCATTATCATGACCGACGCCGATGTCGACGGTGCGCACATACGCACCTTGCTGCTGACTTTCTTCTACCGGCAGATGCCGGATCTGGTCGAGCGTGGCCACATCTATATTGCCCAGCCGCCGCTGTTCAAAGCCAAGATCGGCAAGGAAGAGCGTTACCTCAAGGACGAGCACGAGTTGTCCCAGTACATGCTCAAGCAGGCATTGGTAGGCGCGACGCTGCTGCCAAGACAGGACGGCCCACCGGTCGCGGGCGAGGCGCTGCAGCAACTGGCGAGCTCGTATTTGCTCGCGCGCGCGGTGATCGACCGCATTGCGCGGCTGATCGACCGCGACGTGCTGGTCGCCATTCTGAGAAATGCGCTCAAACTGGACCTGCGCGATGCCGAATCTGCGCGCGCGAGCGCGGAGCGCCTCGAGCGCGTCCTCGCTGATCAGGAAATGGTCGTGACCCCGCGCTTTGACGAAAAACACGAGCGGCATCGGCTCCTGATCGAGCGCAACGTGCATGGCAACAGCCGCAGATGCGTCATCGACGAGGATTTTCTGCTCTCCGGCGATTATCAGCAATTGCTTAACACGGCTCAATTGCTGGAGGGCCTGATCGGGCCCGGCGCCTCCATCAACCGCGGCGAGAAACGGCAGGCGGTGAGGGATTTCGGCGAGGCTATGGCCTGGCTGCTGCAGGAGGTGGAGAAGAATGCGGCGCTGCAGCGCTACAAGGGCCTGGGCGAGATGAACCCGGAGCAGCTGTGGGAAACCACCATGGACCCGACCAAGCGGCGCTTGTTGCGCGTGCAGATCGAGGACGGCATCGCCGCAGACGAGATCTTCTCCAAGCTCATGGGTGACGATGTCGAACCACGGCGAGCGTTCATCGAGAGCAACGCGCTGATCGCGCGGCTCGATATCTAGAGGGCCCTGCTCGCATCGTTGCCGGGCCGATGGGCGTCGCGGCCTGGCTCAAACGATATTCAGGTGCTCGATGCCGGCGTTCATGTCTTTGTTTTTCGATTCCTTGCCGTGCAGTTTGATGTTTAGGCGCAGGTCGTTGACAGAGTCGGCATTTCTGAGCGCGTCCTCGTAGCTAATCTTGCCTTCCTCATAGATGTCGAACAGAGCCTGGTCGAAGGTCTGCATGCCGAGCTCGCGCGATTTCTTCATGATCTCCTTGATTTCGTGCACCTCGCCCTTGAAGATCAAGTCGGCGATCAGTGGCGAGTTGAGCATGATCTCGATCGCGGCGGCGCGTCCCTTGCCTTCCTTCAGGGGGATCAGCCGCTGCGACACCAGCGCTTTGAGATTGAGCGACAGGTCCATCAGCAATTGAGCCCGGCGTTCCTCAGGAAAGAAGTTGACGATGCGATCCAGCGCCTGGTTGGCGCTGTTGGCGTGCAACGTGCCCATGCACAGGTGGCCGGTTTCGGCAAAGGCCACTGCATGCTCCATGGTCTCCTTGGAGCGGATCTCGCCGATCAGGATCACGTCCGGCGCCTGGCGCAGGGTGTTGTGCAGCGCCGCCTCCCAGGATGCGGTATCCACGCCCACTTCGCGCTGGGTGATCATGCAGTTGACGTGCGGATGCACGTACTCCACTGGATCCTCGATGGTGATGATGTGACCGTAGCTGTTGTGGTTGCGATAGCCGATCATCGCCGCCAGCGTGGTCGATTTGCCTGAACCGGTGCCGCCCACCATGATCACAAGGCCGCGCTTGTTCATAACCACGTCCTTGAGTACCGGTGGCAGTCCCAGGTCTTCGAACTTTGGGATGGACGTGGTGATCGTACGCATCACCATGCCGATCTTGCCTTGCTGCACGAAGCAGTTTACGCGGAAACGTCCAATGCCCGCGGGCGCGATGGCGAAGTTGCACTCCTTGGTCGCTTCGAATTCGGCCGCCTGCTTGTCGTTCATCATCGCGCGTACCAAGTCGGCGGTGTGCTGGCCGGTGAGCTTCTGGTCCATGACCGGCGTCATCTTGCCGTCCAGCTTCATCGCCGGGGGGAAGTCAGCGGTTATGAACAAGTCGGAACCCTTCTTGCTGAGCATCAGCCGCAGCAGGTCGTACATAAATTTGGTTGACTGGCCGCTATCCATCTTTCACCTCGCTGACTGTTTCGTCCGAATATACCTGCACATTGTATTGAAGCCGGTTCCTGGGAGCTTCGTGCAACCCGGACCTTTGGGGCATTCAGTCCAAGCATGCCCATGGTCCTTGCCGCTCGGCGCCGCTACCCGGGGAAGGTGTCCTTGTTGGCGGCCTTGCTGCGCGCCTCTGCGTTGGTGATCACCCCCTTCTTTACCAAGTCCGTCAGGTTCTGGTCGAGTGTTTGCATGCCGAACTGCTGGCCGGTCTGGATGGCCGAGTACATCTGCGCGATCTTGGCTTCCCGGATCAGATTGTTGATGGCCGGTGTGCCGATCATGATTTCGTGTGCAGCGACCCTACCCGCGCCATCCTTGGTCTTCAGCAACGTCTGCGAAATGATCGCCCGGAGCGAGGTGGAGATCATGGCGCGTATCATGTCCTTTTCGGCTGCGGGGAACACGTCGACGATGCGGTCGATGGTCTTGGCCGCCGAACTGGTGTGCAAGGTGCCGAACACGAGGTGACCGGTCTCGGCACCGGACAGCGCCAAGCGGATGGTCTCCAAGTCGCGCATTTCTCCCACCAGGATAACGTCCGGATCCTGGCGCAGCGCCGAGCGCAGCGCATTGTTGAACGAGAGCGTGTGCGGGCCAACCTCGCGCTGGTTGATGAGGCATTTCTTTGACTCGTGCACGAACTCGATCGGATCCTCGATCGTGAGGATATGACCTTCCTCGGTCTCATTTTTGTGGTTGACCATCGCCGCCAGCGTGGTCGATTTGCCCGAGCCGGTCGGCCCCGTCACCAGCACCACGCCTCGCGGCTGGTCCGCGATCTGCTCGAAGATCTTCGGGCATTTCAGATCGGCGAGCGACAGTATTTTCGACGGAATGGTCCGCATTACCGCCCCGGCACCGCGGTTTTGAACAAATGCATTGACGCGAAAGCGCGCGAGACCCGGAATGGCGAAGGAGAAGTCGCACTCGAGGTTTTCCTCGTAGAATTTGCGCTGGCCGTCATTCATGATGTCGTAGATCATGCCGTGTACGTCTTTATGGTCCATTGCCGGCAGGTTGATGCGCTTGATGTCGCCGTGTACGCGGATCATGGGCGGCAGGCCGGCCGAAAGGTGCAGGTCGGAGGCTTTGTTCTTGACCACGAAGGCAAGCAGTTCAGAGATATCCATCTATAATCGCTCCATGCTCAGTGACGCGCCGGGTGGCAATGCAATTGACCGAGGGGGAGAGATTCCTCGCTGTCTACCCGCGTTCACGCCAGCGCCAAATTATGTCCACAATCGAGAGTAACTTGCAAGTCGTAAGAGCGCGCGTCGCCGCTGCGGCGCGTGCCGCCGGACGCGAACCCGGCGCTATCGCCCTGCTGGCGGTCAGCAAGACCTTCGCGGCGGATGCGGTGCGCGCCGCGCACGCGGCAGGACAGCGCGAATTCGGCGAAAATTATGTTCAGGAGGGGGTGGAGAAGATAGCTGCTGTGTCGTCTTTGCCGCTGATCTGGCATTTTATCGGCCCGATCCAGAGCAACAAGACGCGGGCCATCGCCGAGCATTTCGACTGGGTGCATTCGGTAGCGCGCGAAAAGATCGCGCAGCGGCTGGCGCAAGCGCGGCCGGAGCGCCTGGGCCCTCTCGATATATGCCTGCAGGTGAACGTGAGCGGAGAGGCGAGCAAGAGCGGTGTTGCGCCGGGGGAGGCGCGCGCGCTGGCCGAAGCGATACGCACGCTGCCGCGGCTCAGGCTGCGTGGTCTGATGACCGTGCCCGAGCCCAGCGAAGACGCCGCGCTGCAGCACCGGCGGTTTCGCGAATTGCGCGCCCTGTTGGAGCGGCTCAACGCCGCGGGTTTCGGCCTGGATACCCTGTCGATGGGAATGTCGCAGGACCTGGAAGCGGCGGTCATGGAAGGCGCCACCATCGTTCGTGTAGGTACCGCCATATTCGGCGAAAGGAAACTAGCGTGAACATTACCTTCATCGGCGGCGGCAACATGGCCGCAGCCCTGATCGGCGGGCTGATCGGCAAGGGCCATGCATCCGGCGCCATCCGCGTGGTAGAGATTCAAGCCGAGGCGCGCGCGCGGCTTGCCGCCCAACACGGCGTTATTTGCGTAGATGGCATGAGCGCCGTCGCGCCGCTTGGAGAGGCGGTGGTGCTGGCAGTCAAGCCGCAGCAGATGCGCGCCGCCGCCCAGGCGCTGCGACCGCTGTTGGCGCGCGAACTGGTGATTACCATCGCTGCCGGTATCCGCCTGGCGGATTTGTCGCGCTGGCTCGGCGGCTATCATACGATGGTGCGTGGCATGCCCAATACACCTGCGCTAGTCGGTGCCGGGATCACCGGCTTGTACGCAAGCGCCCTGGTCGGCGCTGACCAGCGGGCGCTGGCAGAGTCGATATTGGGTGCGGTGGGCTCCACACTTTGGGTTGCCGATGAGCTCATGCTCGATCCGGTTACCGCAATATCGGGCAGCGGTCCGGCATACGTATTCTATTTTATCGAGGCGCTGCAGCAGTCTGCGCAGGAAATGGGTTTCTCCGCCAGCGACGCCAGAAAGCTCGCGGTCGAGACTTTTGTCGGCACGGCCATGCTTGCTGCGCAGAGCCCGGAGGATGTGACGACGCTGCGCGCGCGCGTGACTTCCAAAGGCGGAACCACCGAGCGCGCGCTCGCCAGCCTTGAGGCAGACCGGGTCAAGGACCTGATCGTGCGAGCACTGCACGCCGCCAACCAGCGCGCCCACGAACTGGGCGAGCAAATGGGTGCGGACCATGATTAGCCAGATTCTGCGATTTCTGCTCGACACGGTTTTCGGCTTCTTTGTGTTCGTACTGCTGGCGCGTTTCTATCTGCAACTTCTGCGCGCGCCGTTTCGCAACCCGCTGGGGCAGTTCGTTACAGCCTTGACCAACTGGCTGGTACTGCCCGCGCGGCGCTTGATTCCAGGCATGTTCGGCCTCGATCTTGCAAGCCTCCTGCTCGCCTGGCTGGCCGAAGCGCTGCTGCTGTTTCTACTGTATCTGCTGGGCCCGGGAAGCATCGGCGGCGCATCGGGCATGGTGCTGGGCATATTTTTCAGCCTCGCCCTGCTCGAGCTGGCCCGCTTCAGCCTGTATCTGCTGATAGGCGTCATCCTGATTCAGGCGGTGATCAGCTGGGTCAACCCCTATGCGCCGCTGGCGCCGCTGTTCAATGCGCTTACAAGCCCTTTCTTGCGCCCGGTCCGGCGCTTGATTCCACCCATAGGCAACGTCGATTTGTCGCCCCTGTTTGTCTTGGTCGCAGCGCAACTGCTGCTGATCCTGCTGGAGCACCTGGCGCGCTCGGTTGCGCTGCTGCATTGAGCTGGTATCAGCTGGGCCGAGACGGCCTGACCCTCCATATTCACGCCCAGCCCGGGGCCAAGCGCACTGAAGTTGTCGGCCTGCACGGCGATTGCATCAAAGTCCGCCTCGCTTCGCCCCCGGTGGACGGTAAAGCCAACGAATGCCTGGTTGATTTTCTTGCGCGCCGCCTCGGCGTAAGGAGGGGTCAAATAGTGGTCGCGCGGGGGGCGAACTCGCGCCGCAAGGATGTGTTTGTAGCAGCAACCGGACTAGAGCCGGCGGTCCTGCTAGAGAACGAAGCCAAGACCTGATCCGGCGTGCCCCGAGCGCGCCGTCCCCTGAGCTTGGCAAGCTTCGCGCCTTGCGTGGATCAGCCGGTTCCGGCGTCGTAGACGACCTGGCCTTGCACTAGGGTATAGCGCACCTTGCCCGGCAATTCGATTCCGAGGAAGGGTGTGTTCTTGCCCTGGCTCTTGAGATCGGCTGCACTCACTCTTCGATACTGTTCCGGGTCGAATATGCAGACATCAGCGGCGTATCCCATGGACAGGTGGCCGGCATCCAGGCCGAGTACCCGCGCCGGCTGCTGGGTGACGCGTGCGAGCGCTTGCGCCAGCGTCACCTTCATTTCGAGCGCCCACTTCAGCGTCAGCGGCAGCAGCAGTTCCAGCCCCGTGGCGCCGGCCTCGGATTCGCCGAACGGCAGCAACTTCGAATCCTCGTCCACCGGCGAATGGTCGGAGCAGAGCGCGTCTATGGTGCCGTCCTTCAGTCCCTCGCGCAGGGCGTCGCGATCGCGCGCGCTGCGCAGCGGCGGCAGCAGGTGGCAATGCGAATCGAAATAGCCCAGATCCATTTCCGACAGGTGCGCGTGGTGGATGCCGACATCGCAGCTCAGGGCGAGGCCTTCGCGCTTGGCAGCGCGCACCATGGCCACGCCTTCTCGCGTCGACAGGCGGCACAGGTGCACGCGCGCACCGGTGGCGCGCATCAGCTCGACGATGGTGGCGATGGCGATGGTCTCGGCAAAGGCGGGGATTCCCGGCAGTCCCAGGCGCGTGGCCATTTCGCCGTCGTGCGCCACGCCGTCCTTCGCCAGGTATCCATCCTGCGGTCGCAGCCAGACGCAAAAACCGAAGGTGGCCGCGTACTGCAACGCGCGCCACAGCACCTGGTTGTCCTGCAGCGGAATGTCGGCATGGGAAAAGCCCACGCAGCCGGCATCGCGCAGTTCCGCCATCTCGGTGAGCTGCTCGCCGGCGAGGCCGACGGTGAGCGCGCCGATGGGGTATACGTGGGCCAGGTTGAGCGTCTTGGCGCGGTGCTTGAGCATTTCCACCAAGCCTGGCTCGTCCAGGGGCGGATCGGTATCGGGCGGGCAGGCGAGGCTGGTGACGCCGCCTGCAACCGCGGCCATCATTTCCGATTCCAGCGTCGCCTTGTACTCGAAACCGGGCTCGCGCAAGCGTGCCGACAGGTCGATCAGTCCCGGGCAGACCACCAGGTCCGTGGCATCGATTACCCGGTTGGCGCTGAAACCATCGGGCGCTTTGCCCACGGCGGCGACCTTGCCCGCCGCGATATACAGGTCGGCTCTGGCATCGGTGCCGCTTTTCGGGTCGATCAGGCGGCCGTTCTTGATATGAATTTTCATCGAATTTAATTCCCCGCCAGTATGCTCATCACGGCCATCCTGACGGCGATGCCGAAGGTCACCTGCGACAGGATCACCGCATGCGAGCCGTCGGCGACCGCGGAATCGATTTCCACGCCGCGGTTCAACGGACCCGGGTGCATGACGATGGCATCGGCTTTGGCCAGCGCCAGCTTTTCCGGGGTAAGGCCGTAGTATTTGAAGAATTCCTGCGCCGAAGGCAGCAGCGCGCCGCGCATGCGCTCGCTCTGCAAGCGCAGCATCACCACCACGTCGACGTCGCGCAGGCCGCGTTCCAGATCGTGAAACACCGCGACGCCCAGCTTTTCCACGCCCGCTGGAATCAGGGTCATGGGCCCGATAACGCGAATATCGGGGGTTCCCATGACCGTGAGTGCGTGAATCAGCGAGCGCGCCACGCGCGAGTGCAGCACGTCGCCGACGATGGCCACCGACAGCCGGGTGAAATCCTTCTTGTAGTGACGGATGGTGTACAGGTCAAGCAGGCCTTGGGTCGGATGGGCGTGGCGCCCGTCACCGGCGTTGACCACGTGCAGGTGAGTCGCTACATGGCGCGCGATCAGGTGTGGCGCGCCGCTTTGCGCGTGACGTACCACGAACATGTCCGCATGCATCGCCGACAGATTGTCGACCGTATCCAGCAGGGTCTCGCCTTTGGCATGGGAGGAGACGGCGATATTCAGGTTGATCACGTCCGCCGACAGACGCTTGGCCGCGATTTCGAACGTGGTGCGTGTGCGCGTGGAGTTCTCGAAAAACAAGTTGAACACCGATTTTCCGCGCAACAGCGGCACCTTCTTGACTTCACGCGCAGTCACGCCGACGAAGGAGGTGGCGGTATCCAGTATATGGGTAAGCGTTTCCCGTGGCAGCCCTTCGATGGATAACAGGTGCTGCAGTTCGCCCTTGTCGTTCAGTTGTGGGTTACGCATCGAATTTCAGCCTGAGTTTTCCGTTTTCATCACGGTCCAGCACGAGCATGCGCGCCGCGGGAATCTCCAGCCTGGCGCCGAGGAACTGCGCGGCGACCGGCAACTCGCGCCCGCCGCGGTCGATCAGCACGGCCAGGCTGATCGAAGCCGGCCGGCCGTAATCGAACAATTCGTTCATCGCCCCGCGCACCGTGCGACCGGTGTAGAGCACATCGTCGACCAGGACGATGTGCCGGCCGTCGACGTCGAACGGGATTTGCGTCGGCTTTATCTGCGGATGCAGCCCGGTTTTGTCGAAATCGTCGCGGTAAAAGGAGATATCGAGCAAACCCAGCGGCAGCGCGATGCCCAGCGCCGAGTGCAGCCGTTCTGCCAGCCAGACGCCACCGGTATGGATACCGACCAAGGCGGTATCGGCGGTGACCTTCGGTTTGAGCTGCCGCACCAGCTCGGCGCACAGGGATTCGGGATCAGGAAGAACCAGGGTCATCGAAATAGCTCTGCAAAATAATTTGTGCCGAAACCTGGTGGGCGTGCAACTTGTGCCTGCGCCCACCCCTATGCGCCGCGCGCAACGCCTCTTCGGCTGCGGCCGAACTCAATCGCTCATCCACCAAGCTGACCGGCAGGCCGAAATGCGACTCCAACTGGCGGGCAAAGCGGCGGCAGCGCCGCGTCATTTCATGCTCCGCACCGTCCATCGAAAACGGCAGGCCCACCACGAGTGCACCAGGTTTCCACTCGGCTACCAGCACGGTGATTTCGTCCATGCGCGCGGTCTTGCTCTCAGCTGTGATCAGCGCCAAGGGATGCGCGATGCCGACGCTGGACTCGCCGACAGCGACGCCGGTGAACCTTTCCCCGAAATCGAAGGCCAGTATGGTTGCGTTTGCCGCCCGAGGAGAAAGCACTGCGGGCCTGACGCGGGGTGCGGGCATCGCCTTCGGCACCGCCTTCTCGCTGCAGTTCACCGTCGCCCCTTCGCGCCCTTCAAGCATGCCCCGCTTCCTCGGATAAGCTGGCGAAATCGACGCCCAGCAGTTCCATTGCCGCCGGCAGCTTTTCCTCGGCGGGAAGATCGAAGATGATTTGCTCGCCCGCTTCCACGCTCAGCCAGGCGTTCTGCCCCAGCTCGTGCTCGAGTTGCCCCGCAGCCCAGCCGGAGTAACCCAGGGTTACCAGCATCTTGGCTGGACCGCTGCCTTTGCCCACTGCTTCGAGTATGTCTTTGGATGTGGTAAGGCCGAGCTTATCGCGCACCTTCAGCGTCGAGTGCCAGTCGCCCACCGGCTGGTGCAGCACGAAGCCGCGATCAGTTTGCACCGGTCCGCCGAAATATACGGGAAGGTCGTGCAGCGCGCGTGGTTCAAGCTTGAGATTGATGCGCTCGAACAGCGCCTGCAAGCTCAGATCGATGGGGCGATTAATAACCACGCCGAGCGCGCCCTGCTCATTGTGCTCGCAGATAAAGGTGAGCGATTTTGCAAAATACGGGTCCACCATATTCGGCATCGCGATGAGAAAATGGTGGGTGAGATCGATCGCCACCTGGCTATTTTAAACCTTCTGGCGGAACCTGCACAATCTTGCCTCGGAACCAAGCTTCGCAATGGCGCGGACATGCCCAGTTAGATTAATCGTATCGACAAGAGGTGCAGATTGCTCTGCAGCGGTGTCTGCACCCTGCCTAGATTTCGACCATCTCGAAGTCTTCCTTGCGCGCGCCGCATTCGGGGCAGGTCCAGTTGATGGGAACGTCGTCCCAGCGCGTGCCTGCAGCGATGCCCTCATCAGGGGCGCCGCGGGCTTCGTCGTAGATATAGCCGCAAATCAGGCACATCCATGTCTTGAATTCGGTGCTGGCGGAAGTCGCGGTCATGTCCCTGGGCCGGGTTTGCGCTAAAATAGGGCTGCATCTTACCTTGTTGCCATGTCTTGTTCCAGCGTGGCGCCCATCATGCCCTCCTCACTGCCCCCGATCGTCCTCAGCTTCGCCGGTACCGATCCCACCGGCGGCGCCGGTATCCAGGCCGATCTGCTCACGCTGTCCAGCATGGGTTGCCATGCGCTGACCGTGGTCACCGCGATTACGGTGCAGGACACCGCGGGACTGGAGGACGTGCTGCCGATCGAAGCCGATTGGGTCAGCGACCAGGCGCGCGTGCTGCTGGAAGACATGCCGGTGGCGGCGTTCAAGATCGGCATGGTGGGCAGCGTCGAGAACTGCGCCGCAATTGCCGAGGTGGTATCGGACTACCCCGAGGTGCCGCTGATCCTGGACCCGGTGCTGGCTTCGGGCCGCGGCGACGAAATGGCGACCGAAGACGTAATCGAGGCCATGCGCGAAATGCTGATACCGCAGACTACCATCATCACGCCGAACAGCCTGGAGGCCCGGCGCCTCGCCGACGACGGCGGCGACGAGCAGCGGTCATTGGCGGATTGCGCCAAGCGCATACTGGAAATGGGGTGCGAGTACGTGCTGATCACCGGGACCCACGAGAATACGCCCGAAGTGATCAACACCCTCTATGGCCAAGGCGGGGTGATTCGGAGCGACAGCTGGCAGCGCTTGCCCGGCAGTTATCATGGTTCCGGCTGTACCCTGGCCTCCGCGATCGCCGCCACGCTGGCCAACGGCCTGGACGTTCCAGAGGCAGTGCGCGAGGCACAGGAATACACCTGGCAAACGCTCAACGCCGGTTTTCGCCCCGGCATGGGGCAGCATATCCCCGATCGATTCTTCTGGGCGCGCGAAACAGAAGATGAGGAGAAGACACATGAGGAGTGAGGCGTGAAGCGCAAACTTGCCGGGCTCTACGCCATTACCCCGGATGAGTCAGGCACCGAAATCCTGGTGAGCAAAGTCGCGCGAGCGCTTCGCGGCGGGGCCTCGGTGGTCCAATACCGCAACAAGACTGCCAGTCCGGCCCTGCGCCGCGAGCAGGGGCGCGCGCTTGCCGCATTGTGCCGAGAGGCCAATGCTTGTTTCATCGTCAACGACGATCTCGGGCTCGCGCTGGAGCTCGATGCCGATGGCGCGCATCTGGGCGCAGAGGATGGCGATTTGGACGCCGCGAGAAAGCTGCTAGGCCAAGGAAAGCTGCTGGGTGCGTCCTGTTATGACCGGATTGAATTGGCGCGGGCTGCGGTGCTGGCGAACGCCGATTACCTGGCTTTCGGCAGCGTTTTCGGTTCCGTCACCAAACCCGCAGCGGTGCGGGCGCCGCTGGCCCTATTTGCCGAGGCGCGCCGCAGATTTTCCCTGCCGCTGGTGGCAATCGGCGGCATTAACCTGCAAAATGCACCCCAGGCGTTCGCCGCGGGGGCGGACGCAGTAGCGGTGATCAGCGCGCTGTTCGACGCCGACGATATCGTCGAGCAAGCGGCCGGTTTTACCCGACTTCATCAACAACAGAGGATGCAGCAATGAGCAACGAATCTCTGTTTGCCAAGGCACAACAGTACATTCCCGCCGGAGTCAACTCCCCGGTGCGGGCGTTTCGCGCTGTGGGCGGCGCACCAAGATTTATCGCCCGAGGCCAGGGTGCCTGCATGTGGGATACCGAAGGCCGGCGCTACATCGATTACATCGGCTCCTGGGGAGCAATGGTTGCCGGCCACGCCCATCCCGATGTGGTCGCAGCGGTGTGTGCGGCAGCCAAGAACGGTTTGTCGTTTGGCGCACCGACCGAAGCCGAAATCGAAATGGCCGAGCTGCTGTGCAAGCTGCTGCCCGGAATGGATCTCGTGCGACTGGTGAGCTCGGGCACCGAAGCCACAATGACGGCACTGCGGCTGGCGCGCGGTTATACCGGCCGCAGCCGCGTCATCAAGTTCGAGGGCTGCTATCACGGCCATGCCGACAGCCTATTGGTGAAAGCCGGCTCGGGAGCGCTCACTTTCGGCCAGCCCAGTTCCTCCGGCGTTCCGCCCGAGATCGCAGCGCACACCTTGGTGCTCGATTACAACGATGCCGGACAGCTCGAGCGTACTTTTGCCGAGTGCGGCAAGGAAATTGCCGCGGTAATCGTGGAGACGGTCGCAGGCAATATGAATCTGGTCGCGCCCAGGCCGGATTTCCTGCGCGCCATGCGCGAACTGTGCACGAAATATGGTGCAGTGTTGATTCTGGACGAAGTGATGACCGGCTTTCGCGTTGGACTGACCGGCGCGCAGGGCCGATACGAGATCGAGCCCGACCTCACCACGCTGGGCAAGGTCATCGGCGGCGGGATGCCGGTGGGCGCTTTCGGCGGACGGCGCGAAATCATGCAGAAAATCGCGCCGCTGGGGCCGGTTTACCAGGCGGGCACGCTCTCAGGCAATCCGGTGGCGGTCGCGGCCGGCCTGGCCACCTCGAT
>Ga0194060_10001049_pt1 | contig 20049 bp, 13 predicted proteins | sample SepL225m_MetaG_FD_163427 | JGI IMG/M metagenome (GOLD analysis project Ga0194060, IMG submission 163427) | Anoxic zone freshwater microbial communities from boreal shield lake in IISD Experimental Lakes Area, Ontario, Canada - Sep2016-L222-5m | ecosystem: Environmental > Aquatic > Freshwater >... | reverse complement strand
TGTCCCCCCCCGCAAGCGGGGGGGAACCAACCAATGCATTGTCCCCCCCCGCTTGCGGGGGGGCTAGGGGGGGTGATTCAAACTACAACTGTAGTACTACACGTACAAGTGTATCACAGCCCTGCGCCGCTTCACGCGGCGTAGGGGAGCGTCTACCGCCAGGGTGAGGCCGCACAAGCCCCATTCCTCCCACCCGTAAACGGGCGGGTTTCCTGAGGCTAATTCTATGAAACATGTGTAGGTATAGGTGTAGCGATCCGCTCGTGCAGGCGCATAGGAGCGCCTTCTAGGAGGGTCATATGCGACGTACCAACCGTGCGCTGCTGGCGATTATCGCCGGGGCGATTCTCCTCATCACTATCGCGGTCGGCGTGGTGCTGGTTCGGCCTCAGCCGAGCTACCGCAGCGAAACCTCCCCCGCCGACATTGTCTCCAACTATCTGCTTGCCCTCCAGCGCGGCGATTCTGCCCGCGCCTACGGCTACCTCTCGCCGACCCTGCGTAGCTACCCGCCAAGCGCCGCCGATTTTGTCGCCGATATGGCGCACATAGAGGGCGACGCGACCAGTACGTACGAGGTGCGCGACACGCCTATGAGCGGCACGCGGGCGGCAGTTACTGTGCGCGCAACGACCTTCACCCAGGGTGGCCTGCTCAGCAGCGGCCAGTCAATTCGTACCTTCACCATGACTCTGGCGAACGAGTCGGGCGTGTGGCGACTCGTCAACAGCGATGACTGGACGGTCTGGCGTGACTGCTGGGACAAGCGGGGAGGCTGCTGATGGCTACCGTACGGCGCTGGTACATTTTTGTCACGGCGACCATCGGCCTGCACGGGCTGGCCTGGGCGCTGATCGCGCTGCTGCGCGGCGTGTTCGGCACCGATGGCCAGTCGCCGGTGGCGACCACGGCCTTTCAGATCGCGCTGGTGCTGGTCGCGCTGCCGCTCTGGCTTGTCCATTGGCTGTGGGCCGAGCGGCTGGCGCAGGCCGATGCCGATGAGCGGGCTTCGGCGCTGCGTCGGCTCTATCTGTATGGCAACCTGGCTGGCCTGCTGCTGCCGCTGTCGCTCAATGTCAGGGATATGCTGCTCGCCCTGCTCAGGCTCGGGCTCGGGCTGCCGCAGATTGGCCTGGATCGGACACCCGGCCAGGCGTTGCTGCGTGGCCTGACCGCGCTGCTGGTGCTTGGCGGACTCTACGCCTACCACGCCCTGGTCGCTCGCGACGATGTGCGGGCCGCGCCGCCCGTCGGCGCTGGTGCGCTGGTGCGGCGAATCTATCTGTTGGGCGTAGCGGCGGTGGGCGTGGCGACGCTGAGTATCGGCGCGACCAACCTGTTGCGCTGGCTGCTCTTCCAGATCGGCGGCACAGGCGACCGGGGCGGGCTGGCCGAGCCGGTCGCGGCGGTGCTGATCGGTCTGGCGCTCTGGCTCGGCCACTGGCTACGCGCCGAGCGGCTCTTCACCGGGACGGACGATGACGAGCGGGCCTCGGCGCTACGCACGTTCTATCTCTACGCGCTGATTGTGGTTGGCGCACTGAGCGTGGTGGTCGACGCGGCGGCCCTGTTGGCTGGTATGCTGCGCGTGGCGTTCGGCCTGACGCCAGAGGGCGACATCCGCGACGCGCTGCCGACGATCTTGATTGGGGGGGTAGTCTGGGGCTTCCACGCCAACGTGTTGCGCACGGATGTCGCCGCGATGGGCGGTGCCCCGCGTCAGGCAAGCGTGCGGCGGCTGGCATGGTATCTGGTGGCCGCAATCGGCCTTGCGGCGAGCCTGATCGGCCTCGGCGGCCTGCTGAGCGTGCTGATCCGCGCCCTGGGCGGATCAGCGCCGCTGGCTGATCTGCGTGATCCGCTGGCCTGGTTTATCGCAACCCTGATCGCTGGCATGCCGCCCTGGCTGATCTTCTGGCGGCGCGCCCAGGTCGTTGCGACGGTCGATGGCCCCGTTGGCGAGGCTGAGCGCACCTCGCTGGTGCGGCGGATCTACCTCTTCTTCTTTGTCTTCGTCGCCACCCTCACCGTCCTTGGTGGCCTGCTCTACATCCTCTACCGGCTGATCAGCATTGTTCTTGGCGAACACTTCGTCGGCGATCTGGTCACGGATCTGGCCCAGGCCATTGCCTACAGCCTGATCGCAGTCAGTGTACTGCTGGCTCACGGCTCCACGCTGCGCCGCGATGGACGTGCGCGGCAGGCGGCCGGAGTCGCACGGCAGGCGGCCCTACGTGTGGTGGTACTTACCGATGGTGAAACTGGTGCGGCCTTGCTCGTCGGCCTACGCGGCGCGCTGCCGGGCCTCGGTCTGATCCCGCTTGACCGCAGCGCCGATCTCGCGGGCCAGTTGGCCCACGCCGATCTGGTGGTTGGCCCGTGGGTGCCGGGCGTCGCCGGTGATCCGTTAGCCGGGGCGCTGGCGGCCAGTCCGGCGCGCAAATTGCTGCTGCCGCTGCCCGGCCCAGGCTGGGATTGGGCCGGTATTGAACCCTACGGCGTGACGGCCAGCGTCGGCCAGATCGTCGCCGCCGTGCGCCAGGCTCTCGCCGACGAGCCGATCCGGCCACAGCGGCCCCCTAGCGCCGCCACCATCGGCGGCGTGGTCGTCGGCGTCATCATCGTACTCCTGGTACTGTTCGGCGCACTCCAGTTGGCGCTGTTTGCGATGGGGGTGGCATCCTGACTTTTGCCCCAGGCCATTAGCATCGGGTATAATCTTCTCTCGTACAGCGTAAATAACACCTACGAGCGTAGGGCGTAAGCGAATCGTTGCGCCCTTGCGATGGAGATACCGATGCTCAAGTGGCTGAAGAAGGTTGTCGGTGACGGGAATGATCGGGCGGTGCGCCAGATCCGCCCGCTTGTCGATGAGATTAATGGCCTTGAGGATGCGTACAAGGCGCTCTCGGACGAGGCTCTGCGGGCGAAGACGCCTGAACTGCGCGGTCGGCTGGAGGCGGGCGAGGAGCTTGACGATCTCTTGCCCGAGGCGTTCGCCGCCGTGCGCGAGGCGGCCGGCCGCACGCTGGGCATGCGCCACTTTGATGTGCAACTCATCGGTGGGATTGTGCTGCACCAGGGCAAGATCGCCGAGATGAAGACCGGCGAGGGCAAGACGCTGGTAGCCACGCTGCCGCTCTACCTCAACGCCCTGGAGGGCCAGGGCGTGCATCTGGTGACGGTGAACGATTACTTGGCCAAGGTCGGCGCGGGCTGGATGGCCCCGCTTTACCACTTTCTTGGCATGAGCGTTGGCTTTATCGCCCACGACACCAGTGCGCTCTACGACCCCGAGTATACCGACCCGAACGCCAACCCCGAGGATCAGCGCCTCGTTCACTGGCGGCCCTGTGTGCGCCGCGAGGCATATTACGCCGATATTACCTACGGAACCAACAACGAGTTCGGCTTTGATTATCTGCGCGATAACATGGCCTACGAGCTGGAGCAGATGGTTCAGCAGCCGCTGCACTTCGCGATTGTGGACGAGGTTGATAATATTTTGATCGACGAGGCGCGCACCCCGCTGATCATTTCTGGCCCGGCCCAGAAGAGTAGTGACCTCTACCGACAGATGGCCGTGTTGGTGCGGAACCTCAAGCGCAGTAGCGTGACGGCTAAGCAGATCAAGGACGAGGGCATCGAGCCCGATGGCGACTTCCTGATTGAGGAGCGCAGCAAGAGCATCACCCTCACGGAGCAGGGGATCGAGAAGCTTGAGCGGCTGATGCGTATCCCTGACGGCGAGAGTCTGTACGACCCGGCTCACTATGAGAAGACTCACTATGTTGAAAACGCCCTCAAGGCGAACTTCATCTTCCACCGCGACAAGGACTACATGATCACGCCCGCTGGTGAGGTGATGATTATTGACGAGTTCACCGGCAGATCCATGCCGGGGCGGCGCTGGAGCGATGGTCTGCACCAGGCGGTGGAGGCCAAAGAGGGCGTGCAGATTAAGAACGAGAACGTCACCCTGGCGACGATCACCTTTCAGAACTACTTCCGCATGTACGACAAGCTGGCCGGGATGACCGGCACGGCCTACACTGAGCGCGAGGAGTTTGGCAAGATCTACAACCTGGATGTGGTGATCACCCCGACCAATAAGCCGATGGTGCGCAAGGATCTGCCCGACCAGATCTACCGCACCGAGCAGTCGAAGTTTGAGGCGGTGGTACGCGAGGTGCAGGAGATGGTCGAGATTGGTCGTCCGGTGCTGATCGGCACGACCTCGGTGGAGACATCCGAGCGGGTAAGCGATCTACTCAGACAATCTGGCGTAACGCACAGCGTACTGAACGCCAAGCAGCACGAGCGCGAGGCCCGCGTTGTCTCCCAGGCCGGTCGTACCAGCGTGGTGACGGTAGCCACCAATATGGCCGGTCGCGGCACCGACATTTTGCTTGGCGGCAACCCGGACGGCCTGGTGGACGATCTGCTGGCGGTTCAGGGAATCAAATTTGATGACGCCAACCCCGAGCAACTCCAGGTGGCCCGTGCCGAGGCGATCCGGCTCACCGCCATCGAGGGCGGGCAGGTGCGCGAACTGGGCGGCCTGCACATCATCGGCACCGAGCGTCACGAGGCCCGGCGGATCGACAACCAGTTGCGCGGTCGCGCCGGTCGCCAGGGCGACCCAGGTTCGTCGCGGTTTTTTCTCTCGCTTGAGGACGAACTGATGCGGCGCTTCGGCCCGGTGGAGCGTATCCGTAGCATTATGAGCCGCTTGGTCGAGGACGACCTGCCCCTGGAGGCGGGCATCCTCGACCGCACCATCGAGGGCGCGCAGACCCGTGTCGAGGGCTTTAACTTCGACATCCGCAAGCACACCGTCGAGTTTGACGATGTGATGAACAAGCAGCGCCATATCATCTACGCCGACCGGCAGGCCATCCTTGACGGGGCCGATATGCGCGAGCGTGTGCTGGAGTTGGTGGACGAAGAGATCGCCATCCTGGTGGATAATAACCTGCCCGATGGTAACCGCGAGGACTGGGATCTTGAGGATCTGCTACGCCAGTACCATAAGATCAACCCGCTGCTGCCAGCCAGTATCACACCGGATAGCCTCCAGAGCAAGAGCCGCGACGAGATCGAGAACTGGCTGGTCGATCAGATGGAGGCGGCCTATGTTGAGCGCGAGCGGGCGATAGGGGTTGATAAGATGCGGGTGGTGGAGCGCCGCCTGATGCTGGGCGCAATCGACCGCCAGTGGATCGACTATCTGACGGCGATGGACGAACTGCGCCAGTCGATCAACCTACAGGCATACGCCCAGAAGGATCCGCTGACCGAGTTTAAGCGGGCCTCGTTCTCGATGTTTGACGAGCTGAAGGAGAATATCACCCGCGACATTGTCTTCAACCTGATGGTTGCTTCGTTCCAGTACGAGGCGTACATGCGGCAGATCGAGGCCGAGCAGCAGCAGCGCCTGGCGACGGCCCAGCGCGCCGGTGGCAGCAGCGAAGAGGAGATCGAGCAGGCCAAGCCGACGCGCAAGCAGGTGACGATGCCTGGCCGCAACGACGTGTGCCCGTGCGGCAGCGGCAAGAAGTTTAAGAGTTGCCATATCGGGCGCGAGGACGAGATTATGCCGCTGATCATCGCTGCGGCAAACAACCAGACCGCCCTCCTTGCTCGTCCCGCCGCCCCGCCGCCTGTCATGCGCCGCGAGAACCCGAACATCGCTGCCGAGGCCGCCAAAATTCTCCAGGCCCAGCAGCAGGCTCCACAGAATACACCTAAGCCTGTGGGGCCGCCGCAGCCGCCGCGTGTGCGTAACGCCCCCCCGGCGGTGCCACGGGGCAAGAAGAAATAATCCCGCGTAGGGGTGAAGTATGTGGGCCAGTCGCAAAGCGACTGGCCCACATGCTTCGCCCCTATAACGATTTTGCAAACCCCGCCGCCGCCTGGAGCGCCGCGCTGAAGGTGCGGTCGCGGCTAAGCAGACGCAACTCGGCGGCCAGCAGGTCGGCGTCGCCGGCGCGCTCGACGTGGGCCAGCCGACTCACGATGGGCTGGCCCGCCACCTGGGCGACGGTGCGCGCACACGTCGGGCTGTCGGTGCGCTCGACGCTGAAGTCGGCCAGCACATTGTCCACGGCCCGCAAATGTAGGGCGGACAGGCCCACCAGGGCATTATCAACGGCGTCGGTCGGGCGCAGCGCGATCATCACCGTGCGCGTGTCGCCGCTGGCCGCGCCCACGCCCGGCCTGCGCAGGCGCAGGCGGACTGTGTCGCCGTCGCGCTCTGCGCCGTTCTCCCGCAGATCCCAGCCGAGGCTCGACACCAGCCAACCCGCCAGCATCAGTGCGCGCAGCAGTCCGCCCGCGCCAGCGACCGCATAGTCGATCTCTACATGGTCAAGGCGGCGCAGGTGCGGCAAGAAGGGCCGGGTGTCAAAGAACTGGGCGATCAGCTCACGCCAGGGAGTGAGCCTGGCCCAGTTCAGGTCGCTGAGAGCCAGCGACTTAGGGCCAGCACCGGGGCCAACACTGCTACTGGCCTCGTAGGCGGCCATCGTCACCAGGTCGCGCAGGGGGTCGGTGAACCCAGCCGAATCGACGATCAGCCGGTCGAGCACGCCGCGCAGCTTGCGCAGCAGCGGCAGATCGAAGGGCTGCGGGCCATCCATCCAGAGTACCACCGGCAGGTCGGGCACCAGCAGCGGGAGCATCAGGCTGACGACCTGACCTGCCAGCCCGCCCCGTGAGTCGATGGTGATCTGCTCGCCGCAAATCTGGGTTGCGCCGGGGGCGTTGAGCAGACAGTTGGCCTGTACCCACGCTTCAATCTGCGGATCACCGGTGGCGGGGCGGTCGATCAGCACCACCGCACGGCAGGGGTGGCTGGCGGTGAGTTGCTGGATCACCGCGCCCATCTCGTCGGCCTGGTTGCTATCGCCAGCGCGGGCGAGCAGGTTCAAGGTCAGGGCGCGGGTCGTCGAGTGACCGGCGGCGGCGGACTCGGCGGCGTTGTTCTTCCAGAGATCCTGAAGGTCGCGCTCGATCCGTGCGATGTCAGTGGTCATGCAACCTCCGTATTAAACCCAATATTTTTCGCACAAGGGGTCTGTCGCCGCTCAGCCCTCACCCCCCAGCCCCCTCTCCCCGTGAGGGAGAGGGGCCGGAGGTGAGGGCTGAGCGGCGCTGAGGCCGCTTATTCGAACAGTATTGGTATTAAACCCGCCGCCAGGCGCGCCCGTCGCGAGCCATAAACTCGTCGGCGGAGGATGGCCCCCAGTCGCCGGCCTCGTAGTTGGGGAAGGGCTGGCGTGGCCCGGCGGCCCAGCCCTGGTGGATCGGCGTGATCAATGACCAACTGGTCTCAACCTCGTCGCGGCGGGTGAAGAGCGTGCTGTCGCCGAGCATACAGTCGAGCAGCAGGCGCTCGTATGCTTCGGGGGATGCCACGCCGAAGGTGGTGCCGTAGCGAAAGTCCATCGTCACCGGGCGGATCTGGCCCTGGCCAGGCACCTTCGAGCTAAACTTGAGGGTGATGCCCTCGTCGGGCTGGATCTTGATCGAGAGCACGTTCGGCTCGATATCGTTGGTCGGCGTGTCGTCAAACAGCAGGTGCGGCGCGGTCTTAAACTGCACGGCAATCTCGCTGACCCGGCGCGGCATGCGCTTGCCGGTACGCAGGTAGAAGGGCACGCCAGCCCAGCGCCAGTTATCGACATAGAGCTTGAGGGCCACGAAGGTCTCCGTCTGCGACTCGGGGTCGATGCCCTTGCCGGTACGGTAGCCTACCGCTGGGGTGCCGCCCATGTTACCGGGGCCATACTGGCCGCGCACGGTATACGTGGCCACATCGACAGGAGTGATCGGGCGCACCGCGCGCAGCACCTTCACCTTTTCGTCACGCACCGCGTTGGCGTCATAAGCCACCGGCGGCTCCATCGCGGTGAGGGTGAGCAGTTGCATCATATGGTTCTGGATCATGTCACGCATGGTGCCGCTCTTGTCGTAGTAGCCGCCGCGCTCCTCCGCGCCCACCGTCTCCGAGACGGTGATCTGCACGTGGTCGATCTGGCTGCGGTTCCAGATCGGCTCAAAGATCCCGTTAGCGAAACGGAAGACCATCAGGTTCTGCACCGTCTCCTTGCCCAGATAATGATCGATGCGGTAGACCTGGCTCTCATCGAAGACCGAGAGCACCTGGGTGTTGAGGTCGCGGGCGCTCTCCAGGTCGTGGCCAAAGGGCTTCTCGATGATGATCCGCGTCCAGCCGCCGCTGGGCGACTGGGCCATGCCGTGGGCACCGAGTTGCTGAATGATCACCGGGTAGGACTCGGGCGGGGTGGCTAGGTAGAAGACCCGGTTGCCCCCCGTGCCGCGCTCGTGGTCGATGGCGTCGAGGCGCTCCTTGAGGCTGGCGTAGCCCTCGCTCTCGTCAAAACTGGCCTGGTGATAGAAGATCCCGTTGGCGAAACTGTCCCACAGCGGGTGTTCAGCCTTGCCGCTGCGCGAGTTCGCGTTCAGGCCATCGAGCAGAGTCTGACGAAAGAAGTCGTCGCTCCAGTCGCGGCGGGCAAAGCCGAGTACACTGAATCCGCCGGGGATGCGCCGCTCGCGGGCCAGATTGTAGAGGGCCGGCACCAGTTTGCGGCTGGTCAGGTCGCCGGTGGCCCCAAAGATCACCATCGTGCATGGCTCGGGCGTGCGGCCGAGGCGCAGCCCCGAGCGCAGCGGGTTCTCAAGGGTGTGGGGGTCAATCATAAATGTTGAATGTTGAATATTGAATGTTGAATGCCTGCATTCAACATTCAACATTCAACATTGATTATTCTGCCTTCTTCACCGCGTGTCCGCCGAACTGGTTGCGCAGGGCGGCCAGCACCTTCGCGCCGAAGCTGTCGTCCTGCCGCGAGCGGAAGCGGGTCTGGAGCGAGAGGGTGATGATCGGGGCGGGCACGTCGAGGTCAATCGCCTCCTGCACCGTCCAGCGGCCCTCGCCGCTGTCCTGCACGTAGCCACGGATCGCATCGAGATGGCCGTCGTCGGTGAAGGCGCGCTCGGCCAGTTCCAGCAGCCAGGAGCGCACCACGCTGCCCTGGTTCCAGAGGTGGCTGACCTTCTGTAGATCGAGGTTGTAGCGGCTCTTCTCTAGAATCTCGAAGCCCTCGGCGTATGCCTGCATCATGCCGTACTCGATGCCGTTGTGAATCATCTTCACGAAGTGGCCCGCGCCGTAGGGGCCGCAGTGCAGGTAGCCATCGGGCGGGGCCAGCGTCTTGAGGATCGGCTCGATATGGGTAAAGGTCTCCGGCTCGCCACCGACCATCGTGCAGTAGCCAACCTGGAGACCCCAGATGCCGCCGCTGACCCCGGCGTCCATAAAGTGCAGGCCCTTGGCGGCGAGCTGTTCGCCGTGGGCGATGCTGACCTTATAATTGTTGTTGGCACCATCAACGAGGATGTCGCCCTTATCGAGCAGCGGGACGACGGCGTCGATATATTCATCGGTGGCGGTGCCAGCGGGGAGCATCAGCCAGACGATGCGCGGGGACTGAAGCGACTGTACCAGTTCCTCGATCGAGGTGGCGGCAACGCCCCCGTGCTCATTCGCCAGATCCACAGCCTTCTCGACGGTGCGGTTATACACAACCACGCGGTGCCCGCCCTGGAGCAGGCGGATGGCCATGTTCGCGCCCATGCGACCGAGTCCGATCAAGCCGAGTTCCATAGTTGACCTTTCGTAACTAGCGATGTCTGCGTGCATTATACTCCCGGTGGGGTGTCAGGCAAGGCAGATTCGCATCACAAACGACAGATGGTGGTGCGCCCCTTCTCATGGGGGCGGCCAGTCGGTCTGGTAGTGTACGCGAAATCTTTACCTTTTGGTTATCGCCTGAGACAAGGTTTCACGTGCCAGGTTTCAGCTTTACAGTGTGGCGATGAGGCGAGGATGCGAGGATGCGAGGATGCGACGAGGCGACGAGGCGACGAGGCGATGCTATCGCATCCTCGCGTCCTCGCGTCTCCGCCACACTGTAAAGCCGTTCTGAACCATGTCTGACAACAAAGTCGATGCTATGCTCGATAGTGTACGCGAATTTGGATCGCGAAAGACGCGGACACGAAGGGCGCGAATGAGGAGTCCACTGTGTCAATGAACCCTGATCCTGTCCAGCGCGACGCCTACACCGGCGAGACGGTGGCGGTACGTTCACCACTTCGTCCACGCCCCGGTACGCTGTGGCGACGGGTGCGCCTGGGACTGGGCCTGGCCCTGGTGGCGGTCGTGCTGGGCGCAGGCATCCTCTACTGGCAGGTTCACCGGCTGGCGGCGGCGATCACGGTGTCTGAGGTGCGGGCCAACCCGCCCCTGGCTACGCCGCTGGTGGGGGCCAACCTGCTGCTGATCGGCGTGGATGCGCGACCGGATCACCCCGAGGAGGGCGTGCGCAGCGATACCCTGATCCTGGTTCGGCTCGACGCGGTTGGGCGCTGGGTGAGCCTGCTCTCTATCCCGCGTGACTCGCAGGTGGATCTGCCTGACGTGGGCACCACCAAGATCAATGTGGCCTACGGCCAGGGCTACGCCTACGCCGAGGAACTCTACGGGAAAGGTACCAGCCCCGCACAGGGCGGCATGGCCCTGGCCGCCCAGACCGTCGAGCAGTTGCTCGACCTGCACCGACGCGGCATGCGCGTGGACTACACGGCCCAGGTGAACTTCGATGGTTTTGCGGGGGTGATCGACGCTCTCGGTGGGATTACGCTGGATGTGCCTGCGCCGATGGTGGACGAGGAGTACCCTACGCCTGACTTTGGCACAATGCGGGTGGAGTTCGCGGCTGGCCCGCAGCGTATGGACGGTGCCCGTGCCCTGATCTATGCGCGCACTCGCCACGCCGACAGCGATTTCGGGCGGGCCGAGCGGCAGCAGCAGGTACTGCGGGCCATCCTGCACGAGTTCCAGACGCGGAACTGGCCGAGCCGGGTGGGCGCCGTGCCCGCCCTGCTCGGGTCGGTGGCTGGCACAGACGGGGCCGCGCCGCCGGTACTCACGACGATGCCGATTGACCGGATCGATGTGCTGCTTGGCCTGGTGAGCCTGGCGGGTGGACTTGACCCCGAGGCGATTGGGCAGTTACGGATCACCCCGGATGTGGTAGGCATGACCGAGGACGGCTCGAACTTGATCTGGAACCCCAACGACATCCAGACCCTGCTTGACGCCTTTATGGCCCCGCCGAGCGAGGCCAGCGAGAAGGCAACGGTGCAGGTCTTCAACGCCACGGGCGAGTCCGGCCTGGCCCGCACGGTGAGTCTGGAGTTGGAGGCGGCTGGTTTCCGCATCCTGGTGCCCGACAACGCACCGGTTGGCGACTACCCGCGCACCACGGTCTATGATCTGGCCGGGAAACCTGCGACCAGCCGCCGTCTGGCCAAGACCCTGAAGGCGGATCTGGTGCGCGGGGCAGCGCCGGGACTACAGAGCCAGGCCGATGTGGTTGTGATCCTCGGGGCGGACGCCGGGAAGTAGGTTGGCGTTCTGGTGTGCAAAGGCCGCCTACGCGGCCTTTGCACACCAGAACCCGCCCGTTTACGGGCCGAGCGCGTCCTACTCGCCGCTGATCACGACGTAGAGTCGGCCATGGGCGACGCCCTTGTCGTCGATGCCGGGGGTACCGGCGGCGGTGATTGCCTTAAAGGGCTTGAGCCGATCTGCCACCGTTGGGTCGCTGAGCGCGCCCTGAGCGTGGGCGAGGGTGAGAATGTCTGGCAGATTGACATACATCAGGCCACCGTTTGGCGCAGGTACAGCCTTGAGACCGGCCTGGTACACCGTGCTGCCGCTCAGGGGAGACTTAGGGCTAGGGATTGCGGCCAGGGTCTTCGGGCCAACTCCAATTACCAGATCGTCACCGACAAAGGTATAGCCCACGGCAACCTGCTGCATGGGGCCGAAGACCTGCCATGCCACGCCGCCGATTTGCTCCTCGCGCAGAGCGAACATGCCGCCGCCGGCCTTATCGATGGCAGCCGCGATCCGCTTCATGCCTTCCTGGGCGGCAGCTTTGTCATTCGGCTTGAGCGCGAAGTAGCCAGTCACCGGCGAGGCAGAGCCAAGAATCTCCTCACCCGGCGTCAGTACAATTGTGGCCTCGCCCTGGAGCCAGTTCAGCAGATCGCGGTTCAGGTCAATGCCGAACTCCTGCTCCATCGCGGCAACCTGGGTCTTGGCATCGGGCGTGCTGTCGATGGCTTCGCGGATCTGTGTACCCAGGCTGGCCGGTAGGCGGAAGCTCAGGGCGGTCAGGGCATTACTGCCGATCCGGCTCACCCGCTCGGCGCTCACCGGGTCAGACAACTCCTTGATCTGATCAAGGCTGGCCTGGCTCAGCTTGGTGCGATCAACCTGGGCAAGAGCGTCGAAGGCGACACCATCAGCGAGGACACTGATCGAGAGGCCGATGCCCTGGAGGGCCGCTGCGCTCGTGAGTTGCTCACGGAGCCGGTCGGCGGTAGCACCCTTGATTTGGCCGACAATCTTATCGCTGTTGGCACTCACGGCGCTGGCGAGGGGCGCGCCGTCGATGAAGATGAAACCCAAGTGACCGGCGGGAAGGGCAGCGAGTACCTGCTGGAAGCGCGTGTTGGCGGCCAGAGTCTCCTTGCCGTTGGGGTCGCGGGCCGCAGCGGCGGCGATCAGGTCGGCGCTGGTGGCGAACATCACACTACCACGCACAATGCCGAACGCCACGATTGGACTGGGATCGCCGCCCTGCTGGGCGTAGATCGTCGTGCCCTGGGCCTGGCTGCTGGTGAACTTCTGGCCCTTGCCCTCACGGTGCGTGCGCTGCTTGTCGAGGAATGCCTGAGCGGCCTTCTCATCACGCGAGGTGATGACCAGAGTCACCAGGGCCTTTTCTACCTGGGTTGTGTCGCCGGAGACACTCGCGCTGCTCAGGTCAAACAGCGTGTTGAAGGGTAGGCCGCCCACGGCTACGGCCATCTCCGTACCGATCCAGGGGGCAATGTCGGCCTTAAAGTCAACTCCCAAGAGATCCGTAAGCTGGGTGGTCGTGGTGATGTTATTCTGATAGTCAATCGTCTCGGGGAACGCCTTGCGTAGTCGGTCGATGTTTGGCAGGTCGCTCAGGTTCGGCGTGATCGCGGCATAGATCTGCGTGTCGCCTGCGAGCAGTTGGGGGATGCTGTTCGGGCGACTGCCAAGCAACGTCCATGCCAAAATTGCCACACCAACCGCGATGACGACCAGAGCGGCCGCCCCGCCGCCGATCAGCAGCATGGTGCGGCGACCCCCGCCTTGAACTGGTGTGTCGGACGGGAACTGGCTTGTGGGTGGTAGTTGCATCTTCGATCTCCTTCTTGCGTGATTGGATGCCTTGCGCACCCTCCTATTATACGATCTCGGATGTAAATTGGTAGGGGCAAAGGAGTGTGATATGCGCCTTCGGCGCACATTACACTCTTTCATCCCCTACTTGACAATATCGGGCGACTTTGTTACTATCGTTTGGCACATAGATAACCTAGCGCGCAGTTCATCCAGAGCGACAGAGGAACCGGCCCGACGATGCCGCGCCAACATACCTACGTCCTCATCGCACACCGGTGGGGGCGTTTTTTGCGCCCTCGATAGACATATAAAGGAGCAGCCCGATGTCCGACGTGCAGTTTACCGGCTTTGAGACACTCGCCCTCCACGGCGGCCAGGTTCCCGATCCGACCACCGGCGCCCGTGCGGTGCCGATCTACGCGACGACATCGTACCAGTTCAAGGACACCGAGCACGCGGCACGGCTCTTCGGCCTTCAGGAGTTCGGGAATATCTACACCCGGATCATGAACCCGACCACGGATGTCTTCGAGCAGCGTATCGCGGCCCTAGAGGGCGGCGTGGCGGCCCTGGGGGTTGCCTCGGGTCAGGCCGCCGAGACTCTGTCGATCCTGAATATCGCTGGCACCGGCGATAACATCGTGGCCTCCACCGACCTCTACGGCGGCACGTATAATCTGTTCCGCCACACCCTGCCCAAGCTCGGCATCACCACGCGCTTTGTGGACGCCCGCGATTACGACGGCTTTGCGGCCGCGATTGACGGCAACACCAAGGCGTTCTTTCTTGAACTGGTGGGCAACCCGCGCCTTGATATTCTCGATCTGGAGCGTATCGCGGCCATCGCCCACGCACAGGGCGTGCCGGTGATTGTCGATGCTACCACGGTGACGCCTTACCTCTGGCAGCCGCTCAAGTACGGCGCAGATATTGTCGTTCACTCGGCCACCAAGTATATTGGCGGCCACGGCACCAGCATCGGCGGCGTGGTGGTAGACGGCGGCACCTTCGACTGGACGCAGGGCCGCTTCCCTGGCCTCACCGAGCCTGATGAGTCGTATCACGGGCTTGTGTACACGCAGGCGTTCGGCAACCTGGCCTTCATCCTCAAGCTGCGCGTACAGGGTCTGCGCGACATCGGTGCCGCCCTGAGTCCTTTCAACTCGTTCCTGTTCCTCCAGGGCCTTGAGACGCTGCCCCTGCGTATGGAGCGCCACAGCAGCAACGCCCTGGCCGTGGCCACCTACCTCAGCGCGCACAGCAAGGTGGCCTGGGTGAACTACCCCGGTCTGCCCAGCCACCCCAGCTACGAACTGGCCAAGAAGTATCTGCCCAAGGGCCAGAGCGGCATCCTTGGCTTTGGGGTCACGGGTGGCCGTGAGGCCGGAAAGACCTTCATCAACAGCCTGAAGCTCTTCTCGCACCTGGCCAACATTGGTGACGCCAAGAGCCTCGCCATCCACCCGGCATCCACGACGCACAGCCAGCTTACCCCCGAGGAACAGCGGCTCACCGGCGTCACCGATGATTACATCCGCCTCTCGATCGGCATCGAGACGATTAGTGATATTATTGCTGACTTAGAGCAGGCGTTAGGGCGCGTGTAGGATGAAGATCCAATGCAAAATGCAAAATGCAAAAGTTAGACCGGACGCCATTTTGCATTTTGCATTTTGCATTCAATGACCGCATACCAGTACGAGACCAAACCCGGCATCGGCATCGTCCGGCGCCAGCAGATGACCTGGGCCGCCCCACTGCACCTGGAGGGAGGCGACTCCCTTGCGCCCGTCACCCTGGCCTATGAGACGTATGGCCATCTCAATGCCGACGCCAGCAACGCCATTCTGTTGCTTCACGCCCTCTCGGGCGATGCCCACGCCGCTGGACGCCATAGCCCCACCGACCGTAAGCTGGGTTGGTGGGACGTGATGGTCGGCCCCGGTCGGGCCTTCGACACCGACCGCTACTTTCTCATCTGCTCGAATGTGATCGGCGGATGCCAGGGATCCACTGGCCCCTCGTCGCGTGACCCGGCCACGGGGACGAGTACGCCGCCCCACCCCTACGGGGCGCGGTTCCCGGTGATCACCATCGGCGATATGGTGCGTGCCCAGGCTCGCCTGCTTGACGCCCTCGGCATTGAGCAACTGCTCGCGGTTGCCGGTGGCTCGATGGGTGGGTTTCAGGCGCTTGAGTGGGCCACCGCCCTGCCCGAGCGCGTGCGCGGGGCGATCCTGCTGGCCTCCAGCGCCCGCTCGGCCACCCAGACGATTGCCTGGAACAGCATTGCTCGCCAGGCGATTATGCGCGACCCGCGCTGGCGCGGTGGCGACTACTATGGCCATGAACCCCCCGCCAACGGTATGGCTGTGGCGCGGATGATCGGCCATATCACCTACCTCAACGACGCCTCGCTGGAAGATCGCTTTGGTCGGCGGCTCCAGTCCAGCAATGCCCCCGCCTTTGTCCTCGGCCCCGAGTTCGCCGTCGAGAGCTACCTTGACCATCAGGGCGACATCTTCAACGCCCGCTTTGACGCCAACTCCTACCTCTACATCACCAAGGCGATGGACTACTGGGATCTCCCGAGTCGCTACGGCTCTCTGGACACGGCCATGGCTCGTGCCCACGCCGATTTTCTGCTGCTCTCCTTCGATAGCGACTGGCTCTACCCCACCGCCGAGTCCGCAGCTATCGCCGCGTCCTTGCGGCGGGTTGGCCGCCGTGCTGAGCATATTGATCTGCACTCCGATGCGGGCCACGACGCCTTCTTGCTCGATCACGTCGCCCAGGAGCCGATTATCACGGAGTTCCTCGCTCAGCTCTAGGTCTGCTACTTTCCCCCCGATGGTACAATACGGCTGCCGAACAGCTACGCATGTGGCTCGTATTGCGCTGCGCAACACTAAGGAGAATCCCCATCTAAGGCATGGTTCAAACCAGCTTAACAATTCAGCGACGAAACGATGACGCGGTGAGGCGCTCCGTATCGCCTCATCGCCTCATCGCCTCATCGCAAGACGGTCACGCTGAATGTGCCCATTTTGCTTCAGCCGGCTAAAGCCTTGACTCCTCTTCACAACCGGAATGGGACTGCTATATTCTTCTAATCCCCATCATCCATCGGCACCAACCGCTTGCGCAGCGCGTATATCGCCACCTGCGTGCGGTCTGCGAGATGAAGCTTGGAGAGAATATTTGACAAGTGAGTCTTACTTGTCTTCTCTGAGATGATCAGCGTATCGGCGATTTCTTTGTTCGACATGCCTTTGGCCACCAGGCGCAGCACGTCCATTTCACGCGGGGTGAGATGATCAACCGGGGCTTCGGACGAGCGCGGCGTGCTGAACTCCTGCATCAGCTTGGCCGCCACCTCGGGGTGCAGCACCGCCTCGTTGCGCTGCGCGGCGCGGATGGCGTGGGCCAGTTCCTCGGGGGAGATGTCCTTGAGCAAGTACGAGATCGCGCCGGCCTTGATCGCGGGGAAGACCTTGTTATCGTCGCTGAAGCTCGTCAGCACAATCACCTTGCTGCTCGGGCTGACTGTTTTCACCTGGCGTGTCGTCTCAACCCCATCGATTCCGGGCATCACCAGATCCATCAGCACCACATCCGGCAGGAGATCACGGGCCAGTTGGACGCCCTCGATGCCGCTGCCCGCCTCGCCCACCACCTCAATATCGTCCTGTAGCTCCAGAAAGTCGCGCAGACCCTGGCGCACCACGCGGTGATCGTCGATCAGCATGACGGTAATAACGTCCATGTGGCTCCTCTGTATTCGTCAATACAGTTTCCCGAAAGTTCGTATGGAGTTCCGGGAGCGCGGGCATCCCGCCCGCCCCGGCCCGGATGTGGGCGAGACGCCCGCGCTCCCAGGACGCCCAACCCGGTACGGACTTCCAGAAGGCTGTTACTCTAGTTTCTATATAGTGCGTAATACATTATCAGAACGTCCGACTCCACTCTTTGGGCCAGCGCTCAACGACCACCTTCGTCTCGGTGTAAAACTCCACGCCATGATGGCCCTGGGCGTGCAGGTCGCCAAAAAAGCTCTCATTCCAGCCCGAGAAGGGGAAGTAGGCCATGGGTGCGGGTACGGCGATATTCACGCCGATGTTACCAGCGCGGGCTTCGTGGCGAAACTTGCGCGCCGCCGCGCCTGAACTGGTGAAGATGCAGGCCATATTGCCGTAGCGGTTGGCGTTGACTATCGCGATGGCCTGATCCAGATCATCGACGTGCATGAGGCTGAGTACCGGCCCGAAAATCTCGGTGTACGCCAACTCGCCGCCGGGGTTCACGTGGTCGAGGATGGTGGGCGAGATAAACGCGCCGGTTTCGTAGCCAGATACCGATGTGCCGCGCCCGTCCACCAGCAGCTCGGCACCCTCCTGGCGACCCATGCCAATCAGATGCTCGATCCGCTCACGGCTCTGCTGCGAGATCACCGGCCCCATTTCCACGCCCGCGTCGAGGCCATAACCCACCTTACGGTTGCTGGCAAGATCGGCGATCCGCTCGACAAACTCCTGGCGGGCCGTGCCGATGGTGATGGCGACGGAGGCAGCCAGGCAGCGTTGGCCCGCGCAGCCGAAGGCGGAGTCGGCCAGGATCTTGGCGGTCATGTCCATGTCGGCGTCGGGCAGGATGATCACCGGGTTTTTGGCCCCGCCCTGGCACTGGGCGCGCTTGCCGTTGGCCGTGGCTCGGCTGTAGATATACCTAGCCACTGGGGTGCTGCCCACGAAGCTGACCGCCCGGATAGCAGGGTGATCAAGGATGGCGTCAACCGCCGCCTTACTGCCGTTCACCAACTGGACGACGCCGTTGGGCAGGCCAACCTGCTCAATCAGGGCGAAGAGTTTCTGGCTACTCAGCGGCACCTTCTCGGAGGGCTTGAGGATGAAGCAGTTGCCGCAGGCGATGGCGTAGGGCATATACCAGAGCGGGATCATGAACGGGAAGTTGAAAGGCGTGATCGCCGCCACCACGCCGACCGGCTGGCGAAACATATGCTCGTCAATACCGCGAGCGATGTCCTCGTTGTTGTAGCCCTGCATAAGCGAGGGAATGCCAGCGGCCACCTCCAGGTTCTCGATGCCGCGCTGGATCTCGGCCCGGGACTCGCCAAGGGTCTTGCCGCACTCCTCGGTGATCGTGCGGGCGAGATCGTCGATGTTGGCCTCGATCAGCGCCTTGAGCCGAAAGAGCGGCTGGATGCGCTCGCCAGCGGGGGTCGCCCGCCAGTCGGCAAAGGCAGCCAGGGCGGCCTCGGCGGCGCGGGCCACCTCGGCGGCGGGGCTCAGCGGCACCTCCGCCAGAGTCTCGGCGGTAGCCGGGTTGACCACCGGCAGAACCTCGGCGTCGGCCTTCAGCCATGCGCCATTGATGTAGTTCGCTAGTCGTGTAACTGTGGTCATGGGAGTAGTCCTTTAGCCGCAATACCTTTCAAATAACGAGTCTACCGCCGATCAGCCCTCACCCCCCAGCCCCCTCTCCCGTTCAGGGAGAGGGGGAGTATTCCGCACCAGGAAGGGATATACTCCCCTCTCCCCGTGAGGAAGAGGGGCTGGGGGTGAGGGGGCAAGGTCGGCTCGGCTTATTCGAAAAGTATTGCCTTTAGCCGACCTCGGCCACCCGCACGGGCCGACCCTCGGCATAACTCAGTTTCGCCGCGAGGGCCACCACCAGCGCCGCCCGCGCATCGTGGCCGGTTACTGCGACTGGCTGGCTGGACGCCACCGCCGCGACGAAGGATTCGATCTCGGCGGCGAACGCCTCGACATAACGATCCATAAAGAAGTTCAGCGGCAGATCGCGGCGCACCGACTCGCCGGTGCTGATCACAGCGCTGTTCGGGTAGTTATTCTGGGCATGGATGGAACCCTTGCTGCCAAACACCTCGGCGCGCTGATCGTAGCCGTAGACGGCGCGACGGCTGTTGTCGATGCTGCCAATCGCTCCGCTGGCGAAGCGCAGCAGAGTCACGTGGGTGTCGATGTCGCCAGCCGCGCCGATGGCCGGGTCAACCATGACGCCGCCCTGGACATAGACCTCGACGATCTCGCTGCCGGTGAGGAAGCGGGCCATATCCCAGTCGTGAATGGTCATATCGAGAAAGATTCCGCCTGATGGGCCGACATACGCAATCGGGGGCGGCGCGGGGTCGCGGCTGATGATGTGTACGATCTCGACGGTGCCGATCTCGCCGTCGGCCACCGCCCGGCGCACGCGGGCGAAGTTAGCGTCGAAGCGCCGGTTGAATCCGACCTGGAGCGTAACCCCGGCGCGCTCGGCGGCGGCCACCGCCATGTCGTTTTGCTCAAGGCTGAGGGCCACCGGCTTCTCGCAGAAGATATGCTTACCGGCGGCGGCGGCGGCGACAATCAGGTCGGCGTGGGTGTCGGTGGGCGTACAGATCAACACCGCGTCAATAGCCGGGTCAGCCAGGATACTCTGGTAGTCGGGGGCAACAGTGCGTATCCGGTACCTCTCGGCCAGCGCCTGCGCCGCCGCCGGGACGGGATCGGCCACAGCGGCAAGCTCAGCGCTGGCGACGCGGTAGGCAATCGTGCGGGCGTGGACGCGGGCGATCCGGCCAGCGCCGATCAGCCCGATCTGGAGGGTACGGCTCATAGGGTATTCTCCTTCACAAAATTGACATAGAGTAGATATTTTATTGTTGTGAAAAATTATATTGTTTTGATGGGGCCAGCCAGGATAGC
>Ga0194060_10001048_pt1 | contig 20049 bp, 21 predicted proteins | sample SepL225m_MetaG_FD_163427 | JGI IMG/M metagenome (GOLD analysis project Ga0194060, IMG submission 163427) | Anoxic zone freshwater microbial communities from boreal shield lake in IISD Experimental Lakes Area, Ontario, Canada - Sep2016-L222-5m | ecosystem: Environmental > Aquatic > Freshwater >... | reverse complement strand
CAACAGACGCTGATCAGCGCCACGGATCTGAGCGACTTCGGGGCCGAGTTTCTTGAGGAGATCACGCGGCTACGTGTGGAGGGGGGGATGATCTATCCGGGGTAGGAGAATCTTCTCTTGCAATAGGTGTGGTTCAGATCGGGCCATTCCAGCGTAACAGTCTTATCTTGCCCTCACCCCCCAGCTCCCTCTCCCTGAACGGGAGAGGGGGAGTCGGATGCGTTCTGTTATGGAATTTCCCCTCTCCCCGTGAGGGAGAGGGGCAGGGGGTGAGGGTCGTCCGGCAGCAAACTGTCAAGCTGGTTTGAAACATGCCTTATGCTTTGACCTACCTGATCTCGATAATCCGGCGTGCATCCTCCAGCGCCTCCGCGAGATGATCGAGGGCACGCAGGAAGTCCCGCGTCTCGTCGTCAAGCTGGTCCCAGAACTGGGACGCGAAGCGTTCGTGGGTGACGCCGTGCCACTGTTCTTGTACCTGGTGCCACTCGCCGTCCAGCCATCGCCACGCGCCGCGTCCCTGTTCCACTAACTCGTCCATTGCGTTTATCCCCGCTGCTCCGGCCCGCCCTCGCGCCGCTCAGCACTTTCGCTGCGCTCTGGTGAAGACCCTGATCGTGGTGGCCCGCCGTCGGTCGGTGGGCTATCGGTACTTGGCCCTGGTGGCGCTGACTCGCGCAAGTTGGCGTTGAGGGCCGGGTGCGTGTGCAGCGGTGTCGCGGCGACGGCGGAATAGAGATCAATGCAGGTATCCAAGTAGGTGACGGCGCGAGGCAGGCCATCCTCCAGAATCGCGCCGTAGCGCAGCGATGCGCTGCGGTACCAACTCACCACAGTGTCAAAGCGATACTGGGCCTCAACGACCCGCCGCAGGGTATCTTCTGCCGCGTAAAGCGCATGTTCGTAGGGCGCACAATTCACGTACATCCCCTGACTGGCGGCGAAGGCAGCTTGGGTAAAACATGCGCTGGCCTGGGCGCGGCAACGCTCGACCTCGCGGCGCCAATGATATTCAGTTGCCTCAAGGGCAGCGCGGGTGCGCTCGATGGCGCGGTCGGCGGCATCTAGGGTTGCGGCTTGGCGCGATGGGTAGGCCCGCAGCGCCTCGGCGAAGGCGGCCAGCGCCGCGATGTTGACTTCGTGGTTGGTCATCACAGGCGGGTTTGCGCGACAGCTTCAAACAGCTCAATCAGCCGCCGTAGGTGCGCCTCGTGGTCATTGGTCGCTTCCAGGTAACGCCGAATACCCGGCCACAACTCATCAAGCTCGCGCTCGAAGGCGTGGGACTTCTCATCGTTCCAGATCTGGCGTGTCTCGTTCCAGTGCGAGCGCATACTGCCGAATTCATCTTTGAGCGTGGCGTTGAAGTGAACCAGATGCTCGCGAAAGCGGATCAGGGAGTCAAGGTCTTTGAGATTGATGTCGTGAGACATAGGGTACCTTTTGTCTTTCGCTACCCTGCAAGGGTATAATGCCGACAGAGATAAGGTTTCAGGTGCTGGGTTTTAGGTTTCAGGCGTAGCGCATCAGGATGCCTTGTGTATGCCGAAACTGTAAAGTATCCGAGAACCTTGTCTAAAGACAGACAGCATATAGCGATCTTATCCCGGTTGTGGAGGAGGAGTCAAGGCTTTAGCCGACTGAAGCCTTGACTCCCCTTCACGGTTCCAAGAGGATTGCTATAGGTGCAGCCGATGAGTGACCAGTTCTTTGAATGGAACCCGATCAAGGCAGACGTCAACCGGCAGAAACACGGTGTCACATTTAACGAGGCCAAAACAGTATTTGACGATCCATTGGCGGTGATTTTTGATGATGAAGCCCACTCAGTGGATGAGCCAAGAGAAATTATCATTGGGCACTCGCTTCAGAATAATCTGCTGCTGGTCTGCTTTACCGACCGCGATGGTTGTATTCGTCTGATTAGTGCCCGCCGGGCCACCGCAAGGGAGCGATACGACTATGAATCAGGAACCTCACCAGTCTGAAGCGGAAGATTTTGCGCGTGAAGACATGCAGCCTGACTATCAATTTGATTATACAAAAGCAAAACCAAACCGCTTTGCCCCGAAACAGCCCGACGGTAGCCTCGTTGTCATCCTGGAGCCAGATATAGCCCAGGTTTTCTCAACGCCCGATGCGGTCAAGCGCGTACTGCGCGCCTTGATTGCCACGATGCCGCCCGTAGGGACACATTCCAGAAATACCCCTGAGTGAGTAGGGACACATTCCAGAAATACCCCTGAGTGAGTACGGAGTGTTTGGAGTCGTGAAGAGGAGTCACGGCTTCAGCCGGCTAAAGCCTTGACTCCTTGTACTCGTGGAAAGCTCCTTACGAACGTACTTGCTGCCGCCGGACGAGCCAGCGCCCAAACGAGGATGCGCTCTCAGTGGATTTCTTGCCCAGCAAGAGCCCGGCTACCCCAATATCTTCATCTAGCTCTGGCCAGTGCAGCCCGTAGCCAGCGCCAGCGATCTGGACATTGGCACGTTCATCTGCGGTCGCATAGGCTAGGCGCGGATACCAACCAATCGGCACGGCAATGGTGCGCCCATCGTCCAGATCAACACTGAGCGTGTCGTCTGTTAGCGTGACCGCAACCGCCTTCGGCGTTGCCTCAAGCGTCAAAGCAGAAGGAGTCCCAGGCATGGCGCAAAACCATTTCAGATTTCAGATTTTAGATTGCAGATTGCCAAGATACCGTTAGCGCGAATAACCACCGGGTCAACCTGGGAGCGTGGGCGTCCCGCCCGCCGAGATTCTAGCGGGCGAGACGCCCGCGCTCCCAGCGCCAACCAACGTGATCCAGGATTTATTCGCGCTAAGACAGGTGTCAGGTGTCAGGTGTCAGGTTTACAGTTCGTAATGAGGGCTTCCAGCCTGCCGACGCGCATCTGGCCGCCTGGAAGGCGGCACTACGAACAGTAACCCTGAAACCTGGTACCTGAAACCTTGTCTTGGCTAAAAAGATCGCAATTCGCGTCGTAGGATGTCGCTGTATCGGCTATCGGCTATCGGTCTATCGGCTATTCCCTGAGCCGAGGGGACACCACCACCCGAAAACCGTAACTGAAGACCCTGCCGCCGGGACGATACCTGCCCCGCGCCCCGCAGCAAACAATTGTTTCTTTATCATACCAACTTCCACCCCGCAAGAGTACTTCGCCCCCCTGTGGTGTAAAGTCTTTTTGCAACAGCGCACTCTGGGACGGGTAGGCTGCATATCCGCTTGCCATCAATTCCCAAGCGTTGCCAACCAGATCCATCGCCCCACATGCCGCTGCACCCGCAGGGCAGCAACCCACCGGGGCCGGACGGGTTGCCCCATAGATGGCCCAATCCAAGTCCAGTGCGGCTGCGCCCCACGGATAGGGCTGGCGTTGCATCTGCGCGTCGAAGGCTGCCGCTGCCTCCCACTCAGCCTCGCTCGGCAAGCGAAGCTCATGACCTGACGGCAACTCATCGCCCATCTGCGCGGTAAGCCAAGCACAGAAGGCGGTCGCCTCGTACCATGTGACGCCAACCACCGGCTGGTTGGGGCCACTATATTCCGGCTTGCCCCATTCATACGGGACGGTGCGATTTCCCTTCCAACCCCAGCCCTCCTGCGTCCACCAATGGTAGGTATCCGGCCCATAGCCCGCCGCATCGAACGGCGCATACTGGGCCACCGTGACGGGGAAGCGGGCCAGCCAGAAGGCGGGCAGGGTGACATTCGCACTGCGGTGCAATTTCCCCCATCCACCAATGCGGTAGGTGCCTGGGCGAACATAGCAGAAGTAGCCCGCTGGCTTGCCAAACTGCTGGTTGTGCTGACCCAACTCACGCTGCCACTCGGCAATGGTCACGGGAATACGAGCAACCTCATGCTCGGTAGCATCACGTTGCTCACGCTGGGCACGTTCTACCAGCGCACGATGCTGCTTTGCCGCATCTCGATAGGCCGAATTCAGCTTTAAGATAACCTCAAAACCCTGGCGGGCGGCAACCCAATCTTCTGCCGCTAACGCGGCCAGCGCAGGTGCATAGTGGCTTAGGCAGAGCAAATCCCGCGCATCGGGGTAGAGCGGAGCCTGCGGATCGTCCAGTAACGGCTGCACGATGCGTCGCACGTCGGCCCAATGCTCCTCGCCCGCGTAGGCAGCGGCCAAGCGGAGCAGGGCGGTGCGTAGATCAACCTGTGCAGTATGGGCGGCACTGAAGGCGGCCGCAATGTCCTGGTCAGCGCGAAGAACGGGGGCGGCTTTCTTTTCGGGGTTTTCAAATGCGCCAATAATATGGGCCAACCCGGCCCGCTCTAGCAACGTGCGGGCGGCATTTTCCGTCTGGTCAATGGCGGCAACCAGCGCGGCGGCACGGTGCTGTTCGGACATCTCACGGAGGTGCGACGCCTGGGCTAGTTCGTAGGCGTGCAGCGCCTCGGCAATGACGGGGCGCAGGTCGGTGGGTAGAGTCGGTGGTGTGTTCGTCATAGAATACTTCGGGTAGGTTGAACCTGGCTTGACCGTGGCGCTTATGACGTTGATTGTGTGTCTTCGTCCGGGTACATTTCTTTAGCGATGGCTGCGTCTATCTCTCGATTCATATCATCAAGCGAGATAGAGCCTTCTTTTTCCTGTGATCGCTGGGCAAGAAATTCCATGAAAGCGTGGCTGTTGCGTAACAGTGCAATTTCTCGCTCAAACTCATCAGCAGCTTCGATAACCAGGGTGTGACCCTCTTTCGTAATTCGGAGTTCGAACTTCATGGGTGTTTCTGGATGATTATAGCATTCGCCCCGACTTGCATTGGGTTAGGGAATATGCAGAGCAGGGCTGATGCAATGTCAGTGAACCCCCTCTCCCCCTGCCCCCTCTCCCACGCGGGGAGAGGGGGTATTCCGCATCAGAAAGCGATCTAGCTCCCTTCCCCTCGCGTGGTTCAAAGGGGGGGGATAAGCGAGCAAACTGTCAACCATTGTTCGGCGGTGTCAGTGAAACATCTCAATTCCTGCGGTCGTCCTGCCAATGAGGGGAATCGTATCGCACGCAAGGAGGGTTATGATGGGACATATCGCCGCAGAACAGACCATCTGGACGCTGATTCAGGAGCGATTCCCGACCATGTCGCCCGGTGCGCAGCACGCCCTGGCCCGCTGGGTCTTGGGTGCAATGCTGGCGGGGGATGCGAATGGCCCCTCGGTCATTGCCGCCCTGGTCACGGCGGGCGTGGCCGGTCACGCGACCCTTGATGAGCAGTGGGACACCTGGGTGCATCAGGACGCCTTTCAAACCACCGACCCACCCGTGGCGGGTGCGCCGACGGTGGTGAGTCCGCTCGCCCTTGGGGCCGCCGTGCTGCACTGGATTGTGGATCTGTGGGCCGGTGGCCCGCTGGTCTTGGGGATGGATGCTTCGCTGCGCCGCGATGATGTCGTGCTCCTCCGCACGAGTGTCCTCTATCGGGGTACCGCCATTCCGATTGCCTGGGTCATCGTTCCCGCCAACACGCCCGGTGCCTGGGAACCGCATTGGGAACGCATGCTGCGCTGGATCGGGGGCATCATCCCGTCGGAACAGACAGTCCTCGTCCTCGCGGATCAAGGTTTGTGGAGTCCGCACCTCTGGGCGGCCATCCGTGCGCAGGCATTCCATCCGCTGATGCGCGTGCATGCCAATTCCACCTTCGCACCCACAGGGCAGCCGCGCCAGCCTGTGCGCCAGTTGGTGTCGGCTCCCGGCGCAGGGTGGATGGGGCAGGGCGTAGCATTCAAACATGCGTCTAAACGCATCGCCGGAACCCTGGTCGTGCTGTGGGCCGAGGGGCATGATGAACCGTGGGTGCTGCTGACCGATCTGCTGCCAGAGCAGATGGACGCCGCATGGTATGCGTTGCGCATGTGGGATGAAGCAGGATTTCGGCAAAGCAAATCCATGGGCTGGGAGTGGCAGCGTGGCCAATTGCGGAACCCCGATGCGGTGGCGTGGCACTATCTGGTGGTCGCGGTGGCGACGCTGTGGGCGCTGGCGGTGGGCACGCGGATCGAAGATGCGGAACAGGCCCACGTCCCTCCCGGCCAGATGCGGCATGCCCCCCACGGTGCCACTCCCCCGTCGCCACGGCGGTGGAGTGGCACCGCCCAGCGCGTGATCAGCCTGTTTCAGCGCGGCTGTCAAAAGGTACGCTGGTTGTTGGCCCAAGGGCGGCGCTGGATCGGTCTGTGGTTGCGTCCCGAACCCTTGCCGATAAGTAATGACAGAATCTTGATGCATATCCATTGCCCGTCACAATGACCAATATCGCTGTTCAGCCCCCCCCTTTGAAGGGGCTGGGGGTGGGGGTCGGGTAGCAATCTGAGGACGTTGCATCAGCCCTGTCCTCCACACGATTTCGCAGCACCGTCAGCAGATCATCCAGCGCCTGCGCGCTCGGTAGCGGGTAGGGCTTGAATTTCTCGATGACTCCTACCGCTTCGGCTTCATCACGGAAGAGGGCACGTTGATCGGCCATGCGCCCCGCTGCGGGGCTACCGATGAGCGAGTTGCTCTCGTTTTCGGGCAAGCGTAGGGCCACCCGCCGGTCGAAGGGCGCAAGCGCACTGCGTCCCAGGGCGCGTTCCAGGTTCGCGGTGCCGTCTACCCAAAGAAGGGTGTGAATGCCAACGTCCGATCCTTCCTCGGCCAGCTTGATCAGGTGCTTGCTCGCCTCCGCAGGCCGGAACGAGTCGCCGCTGCGGAGCGCCCGCCAACGCTGGATGCCAGCAATGATCAGGTAGTAATCTGGCCCTCCGGTGTCACTTGCTCCCTGACGTTGCGCCAGTTCCTCGATAAGCCGGGCGAGGGCATCGGCGCTCTGGCGCTCACTAAGGAATTCGACCGGATGCGGCAGCGCCTCAGCCACGCGCCGAAGTGCCACGGAGTCCGGCATGTCGGGACGGGCTAGGTCAATGATCACGAAGCGAACATCTGTTGGGCTACGTTGAACGGCCACACTGAGTAGTGCGGCGACGAGCAACCCATAGCCTTCGGCATCACTGCCGCCCGCGATTAGCAGATTGGCACCTGCGTAGCGCAGCGCGATCCGCAGCCCCATCTGGTTGTAGATGTGATTGTTATAGAGGCCGGTTATCTGCAACGATTGTGAGCAAAGCAGCACATGGATGCCGAAGCGGCCCTGCCCACGAGCATCAGCCAGCGGTTCATCTGCGCAACCGGAGGCATAGGATCGGCGTGGATGACCTTGTTCGCAAGCAGCGGATCGTTCCAGGTAAGCTGGTCAGGATCTACTAGATGCACAACCGTTCCCAAACTGGTCAGCGTGTCCAGCGCAAAATTCCGTGGTGGTGCAATTGATGCGTTGATGCTGGCGACGATGTAGATACCGACACGCGGGCCGTTGCGGGCGATGGTCAGCAACCGTCCCGCGCTGCGCTCGTCGAGACCAGAAGGCAGATCGGCTAGAGCCAGGATGCGGTAGGGGATCGTCAGCGCATCCGGGCTGGCGTTATAGGCTTCAATTGTCGGATAGAGGTTGGCGAGGCGCGTCTGGCTGAGGCTGGCGATCTGATCCTCCAACTCGCGCAACTGCTGCTCCATCGCCTCGGGGCGGATGATCACGTCGGGGCCACGCAGCATCGGCGGCAGATGCAGAAACGCGGAGAGTGCGCTGCCTGCGGTGACTGGATCGACCAGAGTTAGGCGCAGCATACCGGGTGGAAAACTGACCAACAGGCGCAGCAGAGTCAACGAGAGCATGTGGCGCAGCGGGGCCGGATCTTCGCCCAGGAAAAAGAGGTGGCCGTGACCAATAAGGGGTGCCAGGGCCGGGAGGTCGAGTGTGCGCGGAGACTCCAGCGGGAAAAAACGCCCGAGGCGCACAGTAGCGGGAATAGGCGCTGCCGTCTCAGGGGCAAACGTCTCCCAGATGGGATCACGCCACGGTGCGGTACTCCAACGAAATATCCCGCCTAATTCCGCCTGAGTAGACTGCGCAATAGTGTCAAGGCGAGTCGTATATGCCGCATGCACCTCGTCAACATACTGCTCGCAGGCTCCATGCGCCCGCGCCGCAGCCTGGATCACGCGAACATAGGTCGCCTCAACCTGCGAGAGACAGGTCGCGGCATCCAGCGGTTGCTGACATGAGTCCATGCGGCGTTGGCTCACGGGTTCAGAGAGGTAGGAACTAATACGTGCCCACTACAACGAACGCAGGGTCTGTTTTAGGCATGTTTCAGAATCGGGCGATCCAGGGTGATATAGCAATCCTCTTGGGGTTGTTGTGTGGAGTCAAGGCTTTAGCCGGATAAGGCCGCCTAAAGGCTCGACTCCTTTTCATAACCAATTTAGGATTGCTATAGTGTGCGGTAGCACTTCTGACCACCTGGAAGGCGGTGCTACATTCACTGCTTTGCGTCTTCGCGTCTTTGCGTCACACCACAATCATGTGTTCGACGCAAAGGCGCAAAGACGCAAAGATTCTCGCTTCGTTCAGCGTGACAGCATTACCTCTACAGTAGTGCGTATTAAGATTAAAGCTCCGTCACAGCATGCCGCGTCTCGATGCGGCCATATGCTGCGGTGAGCAGGCGCACGCCGAAGGCCAGCCCGTCGTTCAGTGCCTCAGCGCGGAAGCGCCAGTTCCAGTTGCCGTCGGGGCGACCGGGCGTATTCATACGTGCGTGCCGCCCGAGGCGCAGGATGTCTTGGAGCGGCACCACCGAGATGTCGGCCACCGACATGAGGGCCAGGCGGATGAGATCCCAAGCGATGTCGGAGCCGTCGCGACCGAGGTAGAGTCGGACAGCCTCACGCTCCTGCTCGCTGATGTCCTGGAACCAACCGACGGTTGTGTTGTTATCGTGGGTGCCCGAGTAGACCACGCAGTCTGGCTCGTAGTTATGGGGCAGGTACGGGTTATCGGAGTCATCGCCGAAGGCAAACTGGAGAACCTTCATGCCGGGGAATCCGAACTGCTCGCGCAGGGCGTTTACCTCGGGGGTGATCACTCCCAGATCCTCGGCGATGATCGGCAGTTCACCGAGAACCTCGTGCAGACGGGCGAAGAGCGCCGCGCCAGGCCCTTTGACCCAGGTGCCGTTGATCGCGGTCTTCTCATCTGCAGGCACCTCCCAGTACGCCTCGAAGCCTCGGAAGTGATCCAGACGCAGAATATCGACCGTCGAGAAGATCTGGCGCAGGCGGGCAATCCACCAGGCGTAGCCGTCTTTGGCCATGCGATCCCAGCGGTAGAGTGGATTGCCCCAGAGCTGGCCGGTGGCGCTAAAATAGTCGGGCGGCACGCCGGCAACCACGGTGGGGAGTCCCTCATCATCCAGGTAGAAGAGCTTAGGGTTGGCCCAGACATCGGCGCTGTCGTAGGCCACAAAGATCGGCGCATCGCCGATAATGCGGATATCGCGCTCGTTGGCGTATGCCTTCAGCGGCACCCACTGGCTGAAGAAGAGGAACTGGAGGTACTTCTGTACTCGGATCTGTGTGGCCAGATCTTTGCGGGCCTTGCGCAGAGCGGCGGCCTTGCGCGAGCGTAGTTCGGGCTCCCAGGTATTCCAACTCGCCCCGCCGTGGGCGTCCTTCAGGGCCACAAACAGGGCGTAGTCATCGAGCCAGGAGTCCTGCTCAACGCAGAATGCCTCAAAAGCGTCGGCGAGCCCAATCGCCACGCCGTCACACATCCGCTCGTAGCTGGCCCGCAGCAGGCCCAGCTTGAAGCTGATCACCCGACCGTAGTCCACATGATCGCTCCCGAGGTTGCCAGCGGCATGGGCGGCTGCCTCGATCTCGGCCTGGCCAAGCAGCCCGCGATCAACCAGATCGTCGAGGCTCACCAAGAGTGGGTTGCCAGCGAAGGCCGAGAAACACTGGTACGGCGAGTCACCATAGCCGGTGGGGCCGAGGGGCAGCACCTGCCAGAGGCGCTGACCGGCGGCGTCCAGAAAGTCAACAAAGCGGTACGCGGAGGCTCCAAGGTCGCCAATACCCCACTGGCCAGGCAGTGAGGTCGGGTGGAGCAGGATTCCGCTTGAGCGGGGAAAGTGCATAAAACCCTCATAATGGAGTACGTGAGCAACGGCGCGCCATTGTAGCATAATGCGTGGTCTACTATACAGAGAGCGACGTCGGTTGCCCACGGCATCACGACCCAGGGCTGTTGCAAAGTTGTATGATCGCCGATCAGCCCTCACCCCCCAGCCCCCTCTCCCTGAGCGGGAGAGGGGGCTGGGGGGTGAGGGCTGGTGCGGAATCTCCCCTCTCCCCGTGAGGGAGAGGGGCAGGGGGTGAGGACTTTGCAACAGCCCTACATCACAACCGAGTGACACCAGACGATTATGCTATACTGAACATCCCTGCTACCAACCCAAGGAACATCACCCATGAGCGCACATATCGTGGAGTACCTGCGCCGCGTCGAGATCTTCGGCGGCCTAACAGATGATGATACGCTGCAACTTGCTGGCTTGTGCCGAGTTCAGAAGATGGGCGCAAACCAGGTTGTATTTCATGAAGGCGATGATGGCGATGAACTGCTGATTATTATGGAGGGCTGCGTGCGAGTCTCGCTGATCACACGCTCGGTCCAGGGTGCAATGACCCCCAGCACGATCAACATGCTCTATGGTGGACAGAGCTTTGGCGAGATGGTTCTCCTCGGCGGGGCGACGCGATCCGCTACCGTCACCTGTGTCGATGCCTGCGTCTTCCTGGTAATCAAGGAGCGCGACTTCGCCTCGCTCTGCGACCGGAACCCGCGCATTGGCTACAGGGTGATGCGCAATATGGCCTCGGATCTCTCCTATAAGCTGCGCTCGTCGAACCTGCTCCTACGCGGCAATATCCGCTGGCAGGCCGGTGAGTTGGGGCGGCGGCCATAGCTGTGCCGCGATTGTGATCGCCATCCGCACGCGATGTGAGCGCGAGGGTTGCGCCATGATCATCACGTGGGGATGACCGCACGAAAAAAGGTATATCCCGCCCCGCTTTGTTTTGCGCGATACATCGCCTCATCAGCCCACTCGATCAGCCGGTCAATAGCGTACCCGTCTTGTGGGCACATGCTGATGCCGATGCTGGCACTGATCTCCCAGGGTTGGTCGTCGAGAACAATTGGCTCGGCAATGGCCGTGGTGATCATCTCGGCAATACGAACACACGTATCGACGCTCGACACATGCTCAAGGATGATCACAAACTCGTCGCCACCCAGCCGGGCCACCAGATCCGACTTACGCACGCTCTTGAGCAGGCGCTGCGCCGTCGCTTTAAGGACGACATCCCCTCTGCTGTGGCCGAGCGTATCGTTGATCTGCTTGAAGCGGTTCAGATCGATCATCATCACCGCCAGCATCCCGCCATCACGTTGGCAGCGGGTAATTGCGTGGGCTAAGCGACCATGGAAATGATCGCGGTTCGGTAGCCCGGTCAGTGCGTCGTGGGTGGCGCGAAAGAAGAGTTGATCTTCTGCCTGCTTCTGGAGTGTGATGTCCATGATCACACTGACGTAGTGGGTGATTTGGTTCACACTGTTATGTACCGCGTTGATCGTCAGTCGCTGAAGGTAGACCTCGCCCGTCTTGCGGCGGTTCCATATCTCGCCCTGCCAGTACCCGGTGGAGATCAGAGTCTCCCACAAGGATCGGTAGAACTGCGGATCGTGATGCCCCGACTGGAGGATGCGCGGGTTTTTTCCGATCAGATCTGACTCCTCGTAGCCGGTGATCTGTGTCACCGCCGGGTTGATGTCCACAATCCGCGCACCAACATCGGTGATCAGGATGCCCTCAGAGATCGAGTTAAACACAGCGACGTGCAGGCGTGCCTCCATCGCGCTGCGGTGACGCTCGATGGCATAGCGGATCGCCCGCGAGAGCAGCGAGGTTGTCACTTCACCTTTGATTAGGTAATCTTGCGCCCCCGCCCGCACCGCACTGAAGGCCAGATCTTCATCATTTACACCTGTCAGCACGATCACCGGGGCAGCCGAGGCGGTGCTGACCCGCACGACCGTATCCAGACCATAGCTGTCGGGCAAGGAGAGGTCGAGCAAAATAGCGGCGAAATTGCCGTGAGCTAGTTGATCAAGGGCATCGGAGAGCCGCTCAGCGATATCGAGTCGATACGCGACGCCGATCAGCAGTTCACGGATCAACCGTGCATCACCGGGGCTATCTTCAACCAGCAGAATATGGAGAGGCTCCGCTTCCATTGAATCACCGTGTTGTCAGGTATGTTGCTGGCGAGTCATACACCTGTTAAGAGACGCCGTTCGGCAGACGCACGATCTCGAACCAGAAGTCCTCGATGGATTTGACCACTTTGATAAATTGGTCGAGATCAACCGGCTTGTTGACGTAGGCGTTCGCATGAAGGTTATAGGTCTCGATAATATCCTGCTCGGCCTGCGAAGTGGTCAGGATCACCACCGGGATGCGCCGAAATTGCTCGTCACCTTTTATGTCTGCCAGAACCTCGCGCCCACTCTTCTTTGGCAGGTTCAGATCAAGGAGGATCAGGTCGGGACGAGGCACCCCGGCGTAGTCACCCTCACGGTGTAAAAAAGCCATGGCCTGGACACCATCGAGGACAACGTGCATCCTGGTACTCACCTTGGACTCACGGAGGGCCTCTTTTGTCAGCCGCACATCGCCGGGGTTGTCTTCAATCAACAGGATCTCAATTGGCACGTGGTTCATTCCCTTTCGCTCCTTGGCTCTCTATTGCCCGTTGCCTATCTGCTACGAGCGTGAAGAAGAAGGTCGTCCCTTCGCCCAGCACCGACTCAATCCAGATCTGCCCGCCGTGGCGACCAACAATCTTCTTGCAGATCGCCAGTCCGATACCGGTGCCGGGGTACTCATCACGCGTGTGCAACCGCTGGAAGATTACGAAGATTCGCTCAAAGTAGGTCGTCTCAATACCGATTCCGTTATCACGCACCGAGAAGAGCCATTCCCCATCACGCCGCTCTGCCGCAACGTGTACCTGCGGAGGGTTAGGGCCGTGAAATTTTAGCGCGTTGCCGATCAGGTTCTGAAAGAGTTGGGACAACTGTGTGTCGTCGCCCGTCAGCACCGGTAACTTGGTACGGGTCACCTGGGCAGCGCTCTCCTCAATCGCCAGCGACAGGTTCACCAGAATCTGATCCACGATTGTCCCGCAATCAACCGGCGCAAACACCTTGCCCCGCGTGCCCACCCGCGAGTAGGCGAGCAGATCGTTGATCAGCTTCTGCATTCGGGCCGCGCCATCCACCGCGTAGGCGATAAACTCGTCGGCGTCGGCGTCGAGCTTCCCATGATAGCGCCGCGCCAGCAGTTGTGTATAGCTCGAAATCATACGCAGCGGTTCCTGGAGATCGTGTGAAGCGACGTAGGCGAACTGTTCAAGCTCGGCATTTGAGCGGGACAGCGCCTCGGTACGTGTCTCGACCAGTTGCTCCAGGTTTGTGGCGTATTGCTTCAGTTCTGCCTCCTGCTCGGACAGGCTCTCGGCAAGCTGGTTGAAGCTGCGGGCCAGGGCACCCACCTCGTCCTGCGCTGTGTCGGGCAGGTGCAGGTTACGCTCGCCGGCGGTGAAGCGGGCGACCCCCGCCTGGAGGGCGAGGATCGGGCCAGTGATCGTGCGGGCCAGCAGAACCGCCATTACGAGGCCACATGCCAGGATCAGAGTGCCGATGATCAGCACTTGCCAGCCCAGCGCGTCCGACGAGGCAAAGGCATCGCGCTGATCAACTTTGACGATCAGGCAGAGTTGCCGGGCATTCAGCCACTCGTAGCGAATGATCGCCGGGATACCACGGTAGTCATCAGCGAGGAGCATCCCGCGCCCGCCGGAGAGACAGCGCTTGCTGGCCTCAGTCAGAATCTCCCGCTGCAGCACGACGGGGTCGGTGATTAGCAAAGGCTGTGTCGCCAAGAGGCTCGATGCGTTAATGAGGAACGAGTCCTCGCTGGGGCGCTGACCAGCGTGCCGTCGGACAATCGCGGTCAGTTCATCGAGCTTCAGATCTCCGGCGAGTACTCCAATCAGTTGGCCGTTGGCCCTGCGTATTGGCGTGGAGATGATCATCGTGAGCCGCTGCTCCTCGCTCGGATACTGAATATTCTGGACATAGAACGCGCTGCGGCCATGAATAAAATAGAGATCCTGTGAGTGTTCCTTCCCCTCATCGGCAGAATTTGTCGAGGCAATAATACGGCCAGTGTCGGGGTTTAGTACAAACAGGCGATTAAAGGGCTGATCCTCGCCAGTCCGAACCTTCAGTTCATCGTCTAGCCCCGTGTGGGCGACGGCGAAAACACCCACGCCATACAGTAGGTCAACCTGAGTGAGTATCGCCGATGATTGGCTGAGGCCGAGTAGAACATCCTGGCGGTCGGCAATCCAGCTTTCGATGGCAGCGCTCTTCTCAATGCTGGTCGAGTTCAGTTCCGCCTCGACGGCGTCTTTCAACGCGGCCCGGGCGCTAGCATAGGACAGCCCGCCGAGGCTGCCCAGCAGCAACAGGGCAAAGATCGCGAAGACCAGGATCAGCCGGGGCGTCAGCTTTAGCGCCATAATGATCCTTCTGGCTGTGAACACCTGTGGAGTATCGTGATCCTGGCTATATAGATTAGCACTTTTTAGCATCTCACTATAGCACGTGTGCATCGCGCTACACGCATGAGAAGCGTAATTTGGCAATAGACATGGTTTCAGGATTGGCACATGTACTTTACCGTTCTGTGCGACCCTCACCCCCTGCCCCTCTCCCTCACGGGGAGAGGGGAGATTCCGCAGCAGGACGCATCCGACTCCCCCTCTCCCGTTCAGGGAGAGGGGGCTGGGGGGTGAGGGCTGACTGGCGGCAAACTGTAAAGTATCTGCGAACCTTGTCTAAGGCATGGTTCAAACCAGCGTGACAATTCAGCGACGAAACGATGACGCGGTGAGGCGCTCCGTATCGCCTCATCGCCTCATCGCCTCATCGCCTCATCGCAAGACTGTAGAGCTGAATGTGCCCATTTTGAAACATGCCTAATGATTGAAACATCACCCCTCAATCAGTATAGAACCGAATCATCTGCAGCGCACATGCCGTATAATCGAGCGAGCATTCGCTCCCCCTCCATTCCCAGCGGGATACCTATGAAGCTCAAAGGACGAGTAGCCATCATCACCGGGGCGTCGAGCGGCGTCGGCTACTCAGCGGCCCGCCTTTTCGCTCGCGAGGGTGCCACCGTGATCGCCGCCGCCCGCCGCAGCGACCGCCTCGAACATTTGGTATCCGAAATCGCTGCCGAGGGCTACCAGGGATTTAGCATTCCCACCGATGTGACTGACTCGACTCAGGTACAGCGTCTGATCGATAAGACACTTAATCTACTCAATCAGATCGATATTCTGATCAACTGCGTTAGCGGGATGATGAAAATTTCGACCATCGAGTCGTTCAGCGACGCTGAGTGGCGCAACGTGATCGACACAAATCTCAGCGGAGCGTTCTATATGGCGCGGGCCGTCGTCCCGATCATGAAGCGCCAGCACAATGGCACGATCATTAACCTCGGCTCGCGGAGAGGCAAGATAGGCGTGGCCAACCTCGGCCCGCTCTGCGCGGCCGAGTTCGCCCTGGCCGGTCTCTCTCAGTCGATGGCCCAGGAGCTGCGCCCGCACAATGTCTTTGTTACGACCGTTTACGCCGGGCTGATCAACGCCGACATCTACCCGCTCAATCCCGACGAGGCGTTCCGCCGCCAGTTGATCACCACCGACGATGTCGCTCAGTCCCTGCTCTGGGTCTGCACGCTCCCACCAAGTCTGCGGGTGGACGAGTTGCCGATTATGCCTAGGCAGGTGGATTTTTGAAATGCAAAATGCAAAATGCAAAATGCAAAATTATGCAGGGCAATTTTGCATTTTGCATTGAAAAATATTTATGAATGACGCATCACTCCGAGACTGGTGGGAGGAACTGCTCCAGATCCACGAGTTTGCCCACTACCACGACTACGCTGAGGATCTGACCCGCCGCGAGGTGGATTTTTTGGAGCAGGCGCTCAGCTTGCGTGGCGTCGAGACGATCCTCGACCTGGCTTGCGGCGGCGGGCGCCACAGTATCGAACTGGCCCGCCGGGGCATCACGGTGATCGGCCTCGACACGGCTGCGCCGGTACTCGCCCACGCCCGTGCTCAGGCCGCCGAACTGGGCCTGAGTGTCTCCTTTGTGCAGGGCGATATGCGCGAGCTTGCGTACGCGGGCCGCTTCGACGCGGTGCTGGTGATGAACAGTAGCCTGGGGTTCTTTGACGACGCTACCAACCGGGACGTACTCGCCGGGGCCGCCCGCGCTCTCGCCCCCGGCGGTCGGCTCCTGCTCCAGTGCATCAACCCGTACCAGATCGAGGCGTACCTGCGCGATTTCCGCATTGGCTGGTACCAGATCGGGGCCGGCTATGTGCTACGCGAGGCCAGTTTTGACCCACGCGGCGCCGCCCTCACCATCGGCTACCGCTATCTCGACGCCACCCAGGGTCTCGATGTGGCTCACCCCGGCGACCGTATTCGCCTCTACGGGTTTCCTGAGATTACCGCCCTGCTTAGCGAGGTCGGTCTACGCCCGCTCAGTGTCTTCGGTGACGCGATCCTGCCCCCCGTGCCCTTCAACGAGCAGAGCGTTTGGCAGGTCATCGTTGCCATCCGCGACATTGGGTAGGGGTGCAGCAGATGCTGCGTTCCTACCTCGCCCGTTCTATCCGCGTCAGCCTCACCAGCCGCTCAACATCGGCCATGTCCAGCCTTCCGCCCCCGATTGTGAGCGCGTCGGCGCTGCCGCAGGCCACCCCCAGGCGCAGAGCCTCGGGCAGCGGTAGCCCGCGCAGCAGGCCGGTCGCCATTCCGGCGAGCAGCGAGTCGCCGCAGCCCACGCTGCTGAGCAGGGTGATCGGCGGCGGGCATGCCCACCAAGTACCGGTCGCGTCGGCGACCAGCGCCCCCTGCGCGCCCAGCGAGACGGCGGCCAGCCCGACGCCACGTGTCCGCAGCGCCGCCAGGGCCACCACCGCATCGGCGAGGTCAGTCACCTCCCCGCGCCCCAGGGTCGCCCCCAGTTCCGCGCCGTTCACCTTCACGCCGTAGGGCCGCGCCGCCAGTGAGGCGGTCAACGCTGTCCCGCTCGTGTCCACAATCACTCGCCGCCCCGCTGTGCCTAGCTGGTCGATCAGATAGCCCAAGGCTGCGGGTGCCACCCCACGCGGTAGGCTGCCCGACAGCAGGCAGAGCTGCGAATCGCACGCAGCGGACAAAACCATCGCCTGGAACGCATCCCAGTCCGCAGCGGCAAACACCGGCCCGGCCTCATTCAGCGCCGTCGCGTCGCCGCCTTCGGGATCCACCAGCAGCACGCAGGTACGTGTCTCGCCCGCGCCCTGGCGGCTCCAGCGACCCGCGAGTCCTTCGGCGTCGGCCAGACGGGCCACCATCTCGCCCGTGAGTCCGCCCAGGGGCGCACAGACCAGCGCCTTCTGGCCGAGGGAGTGCGCCGCACGGGCCACATTCAGCCCCTTGCCCCCCGCCGCGACCACCACATCCTCGGTGCGCTGCACCGCCCCCAGGCGCAGGCCGGGGAATACCATCGTGCGATCAAGTGCCGGGTTCGGCGTGATAATCAGGAGCATGTGATTTTCCTTATCTCTTTGCCAGCTCATTCGCCACCGGCAGCGTGAAGAAGAAGCGGCTGCCCCGGCCAAGCTCGCTCTCCACCGCGATCAGGCCGCCGTGCAGTTCCACCAGCCCCCGCGTGATGCTCAGGCCCAGCCCGGTGCCGCCGATGCGCCGGGTGTTGGTGTTGTCCACCCGGTAAAATCGTTCCCAGATCCGTGGCAGATCGTCGTTTGCGATACCGATCCCTTGGTCGCGCACCGACACCAGCACCCAGCGTCCCGCCGCGTGACCGGCTGGCAATTCCTCTGGTCGGGCCTCGTGGATGCCGAGCTGGATCTCGCCGCCACGCGGGCTGTACTTGATTGCGTTGGTCAGCAGGTTGAAAATAATCTGCTTTACCTTGTCGCGATCTGCGTAGATTGGTGGAAGCTCGTTGGCTATATCAATCAGCAGTCGATGATTCATCAACTGCGTATTCAACTGCGTGGTCAGCTCATAGAGCACATTCGTCAGCGAAATCACCCAGCGATTCAGCTTCACCTTACCCGCCTCGATCCGTGACATCCCCAGCAGATCCTCAACCAGATGCGAGAGCCGACCGGCCTCGGTATACACCGTAGTGATGAACTGCTGGCGCTCATCCGGCGGGAATTCACGGTTCAACAGCAGCTCGGTATAGCCAAGGATTGACGTGAGGGGCGTACGCAGTTCGTGTGAGACAATCGACACAAACTCGGTCTTCATACGATCCGACTCACGCTCGCGGGTCACATCGCTGACCGCCCAGAGCCGCCCGGTGATCCGATCCTTACTGTCGCGGGTCGGCACCGAGCGCACTTCAAGATCCTGGGCCGGATGGGTCAGGTGGACGGTGGTAATCAGATCTTTGGCTGGTGATCGCTGCATTGTGTCGCAGAACTGAGTCATACTCAGCGGATCGTGCAGACGCGGCAACAGGTGCGCAATCAGATCCAGGGAGACGTGGAAGCTCTCGCGGACAACGCGACCGTGCAGACCCCAGAGCGAGTCCCAGGCCGGGTTTGAGCGCAGCACCTTGCCATGAATGTCGATCAGGGCCAGACCCGTAGGTAGGCTGCTAAAGACTTGGCCGAGATACAGCGAACTTTCGATTGCCTCCTGGTAGTGCATCGCACGACTCAGTGGCAGCGCCGCTCGTGCGCAGAGCGCCCGCACAAACGAGAGTTGGTCATCGCCGAAGGCATTGGAGCGCGGGCTGCTGAGGATGATCACGGCGGCGGTGCGCCCGCCAATCACAATCGGCGCAGCCAGTTCGGCGCGCAGCCCCGCGCCCGCCGCGTGCAGCCCCGGCTCAACCGTTACATCGCGCACCAGCAAGGCGCGCCCGCTCTGGACAACCCTACCCGCCAGCCCGGTCTCCACACTCCAGCGTTGACGCGGGCCGCTCTGCAAGCTCGCGCCCGCCTCGTCCCCAAACCCTTCACACGTATGCAGCACCAACTCGGCCCGCTCGTGATCGACCAGGGCCACCGCGCCCGTCTCGGCACCGCTCACCTCAAGGGCGCGACGCAGCAGCAGGCTGAGCAGGGCGTGTAGGTCGATAGCTTCATCCAGGCTCCCGTTCAGCGCGACCAGTTGCTGCTTGTCCTGGGCGCGCAACGTCAGCCCGGTCGGGGTGTCGCCGGCACGCTCGTTGGCGCGCTGACCGGACGGATACTCACCTTCGCGGGCGATCACCGCCGCCAGTTGTGGCAGCAGGCCATTGATCAGTTCATCCGTCGCCACCTGCAGACCATCCACATCTTCGGCCCGCAGTTCAAAGATCCCCCAGAGCCGACCGCCCCACATAATCGGCGCACCCAGGTAGGCCGCCCGCACCGCCGGAAGCTGACTGCCGCCCGCGCTATCGCCACCAAGCGTGATCACCCGCCGTGCGATCACACCACCACGTGCCACCGCACGGGCCAGCCTATCGTCCCAGGGGTAGGGCCAGGCATCGGCCGAGTAGTACTGCTGACGGGTGCTGCCCGGCCCCACCGACTGAAGCCAGCAGGTGAGCCGCGTATCGCGGTGGTGAAGGGTATCGCGGAGCAGATCAAAAAACCGGTGCAGCCTGAGGTGCAACGGATCATCGCCCTGGAGCAAGCGCGCCGCCGTGCCAAACGCAGACAGCATCTGCGCTGATTGGTCGGGCCGTACTGTCATATGGTGTCACGTATGTATTGCTACGGTCTTCATTGTAACGTGTTGTGCAGAGCTGTCAAAAGGTAGGGCCACGTCAAGGTCAGCGTACCCGATAGGTACCGGCAGGGCATGTGCAAAGTCGTGTGGTCGCCGGACAGCCCTCACCCCCCAGCCCCCTCTCCCTGAACGGGAGAGGGGGAGCCGAGCGCATCCTGATGAAGAAACTCCCCTCTCCCCGTGAGGGAGAGG
>Ga0194060_10001047_pt1 | contig 20057 bp, 5 predicted proteins | sample SepL225m_MetaG_FD_163427 | JGI IMG/M metagenome (GOLD analysis project Ga0194060, IMG submission 163427) | Anoxic zone freshwater microbial communities from boreal shield lake in IISD Experimental Lakes Area, Ontario, Canada - Sep2016-L222-5m | ecosystem: Environmental > Aquatic > Freshwater >... | reverse complement strand
TTGCCTGTGGTGGTTGAGATTGTCTGCCAAGCTGGATCTTTCTGGTCATAGAGACAGCTGCCGTTTGTATCGACAAGTGTTTTCTCGAGGGAAAGGACAACGCCATTCATTCCTGAGTCAGCATTGCGAACCTGATCGAGGGAACAGAAATTCTGGTCGCCCTGATCGATGTTGTATTTGAATCCCCAGATGGAGGTTTTGATCCAGTCGCCGAAGTTTTGTTCGTAAATTCTGTCATTTTCACTGACATTGAAGCAAAGTTGTTCGGAGTAAGCAACTGGAGTTCTTACAGCACCTGTTGCGCTGCCTGTATCAGGGAATGGGTTTGGTAAACGGTCTGGTGTTGTGGATTGATAGCGGTATAGTGCAGGGTTGGATTCAACAACAGCATATTTTCCGGCTGGGATGCCTTCGAAGGAGTAGGAACCGTTGACGTCGGTACGGGCAACCATGGCTACTCCATTTCCGTACTGGGAAACGAAGTAGACGATTGCGCCTGAGGTGTGGGCTCTTGGTGCGTCGTTTGGTGGTGGTGTGCTGCCAGCGTTTTGGATGTCATTTCCACGGTAGTCTTTGAGGTTTAATCCTGGTTCACGAACTACACGGAGTTGATTTGCAGCTGGGATGGCGGAGATGCGCATGTATTCATCATCTACGAGTACTAGTGAGCCGAGGAGCCCAACCTGTCTTTCTGGTGTAATGGAGAAGTTGAGGTTGAGAACTGTTGTGGTAGGGTCAATGTCGTTTGCAAGTGCAAGGTCGTATACGTCTTGTCCGCACTGAACTAAAGCAACATTTACGCCGGTTAATGGCTGTTCATATTTATCAAATGCGGCGTCGCCATCGCTGTCGTTCCAGGTGAGACCAGAGATGCCTGCTTTAGCTGTATCCCAGAAGTTAAAGACGTCGTTTGGATCGGCGGAGATGACTTTTTTAATGCCGCCTGAGTTACCGATGAGGGATTGAGAAATGTCGTAGTTGGTGTCAACGGGTACTGTGTCAACTCTTGGTGTATCGGTGTCATGATGAGAATCCCAACCCTGTAGGTTGCTTTCGGAAACGATGTAGTTGGTGCGGTTAGCTGGAACATCGGTGATTGGGAGGTTGCTGAACTGGTAGTAGCCATCTTGGTCTGTGGTTGCAGTGTTGATGATAACTTTTATTGTGCTGGTTGGACCAAAGGAGAGGTATGAGTAATCAAGACATCCAGCGGCTCCTGAGCATGTGCCAGGTTTAACGTTTGGTGTCTGTGGCCACTGGTTTCCTGAAATCTGAACACGAAGAAAGCTTCCAAGGTTAACATATTCTACAAGGATGTTGTCAAACTTGGTCACTTCGAATCCACCAGCGGTCATGGCGGAAACATTGTCGAGGATGAATGTGCCATTTTCTGGAATGCCGAAGGTGGTGTTGGCAATCTTCAGTTCATTGCTTGAGATCAAGTCGCCATTGTTGTCAGCGAGTGTGATGCCGTTATTTCCTGCTCTGAATCTGTATGTTTGGGAAGGAGCTGTTGCGAGGCCAAGTGTTATTGGCACACCACGAATACCCTGTGTAACGGTGTTTGAGTTGTTGAAATCAATTACGCGGCCGGAAATGCTGCCAGGGATCCAGTCTCCAAAGTTTTGCTCAACGATGGATGCACAGCCGGAGATAGTGAAGTAGGAAAGTGGTGAAGTGTTCGGATCAGGAAGCTGATCGGACGTTGTTGATTTGTAAAATACGCTGCAGCTGCCGGCGGTGCTTGGATCGCAACCTGCTGGAAGAGATTTCGCTGGGTTGGATTCTACAAGAATGTAATTTGCGGGAGTTAATCCTGCGAAACGGTAGGATCCTTCGCTACCTACTGCTGAACTGGAAAGGAGAATCTGGTCAACAACGTACACATTGGTACCAGCTTTGTGGAGCTGACGTTGTACGTTGAATGTACCAAGTCCAGTGTATGTCAGAATGCCTCGTGTACCGGAAACGGTAATGTTTCCGTTGATGTAGTTACTGTATGCAATGATTTCGTTGTCGATTACGATGAACCCGTTGACTGGAATGTCTACCCCTGATGGGATGGTGAGTCCAACTGAACCTGTTGCTGTGGCATTTAGTTCGGCAGCAAGTTTGATTGCATCTTTGTCGAAACGGGCAAGTGCTACTGGAACACCGGTTAATCCAGGTTCTTCCGGCTGTTTGGTGCCGTTGCCGTTTAAGTCGTTCCAGACGATACCGGAGACGCTGGATGCTGTGCTGTCGCCGAAGTTTCGGTTAGTGAGACTTGGTGTTGTGTCAGATGTACTTTGATCTTGAATGTAGTCAAATTTTTGTCCTACTGCCGTGTTGTAATAATTTTGTGGTGCTGTAGGTGCGTTACTGCCGTAAGTATCGAAGTCGGCTACTGATACACCACAGTCGCCATTTGTTGAGCGGACGACGTAACGACCTGCAATTGCTGTTGCACCAATCTTACTGACTGGAAGTCTGTTGAAACTATAGTTGCCGTCTTTGTCGGTGATGGTGTCTGCAACCAAAAGTAATGGAGCTACAAATGAACGGCCGTTGGTTCCATCGAGGAGAACGAGGTTACTATTGCTTGTACTGGAACCAATTGGGGGATCAATGTTTTCGAGTTGGTAGGAGGCTGCTGTTCCTTTGTAGGAAAGATCTTGGGCGCGCATAGTGTAAGCGTGTGGAATACTGATGTGTTCAATTTCTGCAGTTGAGGAATCGTCATACGTGAGGTAAATAGTACCACGTTCTTCGATAAGCGTGTTTTCAGGGAATGTGAGGGTTGCTGTTGTAGCACCTTTTGTGGTGGCAATGGCTGAACCAGCGTGGTAGAGATGTATTGCTGCACCTTCGATGCCTGGCTCAGTGGCTGGGTTTTTGATGTTATCTTTTCCAAGATTCTGGTCTTCACTGTCATTCCACACGTAACCGGTGATGTTGGTTGGGATCCAGTCGCCGAAATTCTGTTCAACATAGCCTGAGAAAGTGTTGATCTGGAAGAATGGCTGGATGGTGGTGGTGTTTGCATCTACATGTGCTTTTGGATCGGGGAGGCGATCAACTGTTGTGGAAATATATTTTACGCTGTTTTTGTCTGTAGCCTGATCTTGTTCTACGATGTAGTATTCGCCGTCTGGAATGCCTTCGAACCAGTAGATGCCATTTGCGTCAGTTGTAGTGGTGTCGGTTGCATTTGGATATGCTGATCCTACCAAAGTTGTACAAGTGGCTTGTGGAATGTCTTTCTGACAGAGCCAGATACGAACACCTTCGATGCCTGGTTCAAATGGCTGACGGTCGCCATTTCCATTGATGTCATTGTAAACCGTACCGGAAAGGCTGCTGCCGAGTGCTCTATCACCGAAGTTGAGTAACTCGAGTGCCGGTTTGGTGTTTGTCGTGGAAAGACCTGGAATATAGTCGCAAACACCGGTTGAGCAGACAGTGCTGAAGGTGCCACCAGGGATGGTGTCAAAGTCCGCTGTGGACATAAATCCGGTGAGGTTACTTTCTCTGAGGATGTATGATCCAGCGATTGATGTGTTGCCGATTTTGCTGATTGGAAGGTTGTTGAACGTGTAGTTGCCATCTGGATCGGTTGTTGTGCTGGAAAGGTAAACGAGTGGAGCAACCTGTGCATTATTTGTAATTAGCGTTACTGCGGTATCAGGTGTACCGTCGTTATTTGCGTCACCGATTTTTGGAGCGATGTTAATGAGGTCGTAAGTTGTCTGGAGTTGGTTGAGGGATTGGAGTTTGAGTTCGTAGTTGTGTGGGACAACAACGGTCTCGGTGACCCCTGGAGCAAGGGTGTGGAGGTAGGTGAGGTACATAGTACCATGTTGTGGAATGAAGGTGGTGTCAGGGAATGTGAGTGTTCCGCTAGTGAAGTCAGTGTTCGCTGTGAAGCTGGTTGCTTGGTGGTAAAGAGTTACGGTTACGCCACCGATTCCACGTTCTGCGGATGGATTCTTTTTATTGTCACCGCCGACTATTTCTTTACCTGTGGAGCCATCGATATTTTCATCCTGCCAAACATACCCTGAAAGTGTTGCTGGGATCCAGTCGCCGAAATTCTGTTCGACATATAATGTTCCAGGCTGAATGTCGAAATACTGTGTTGGTGCAGTTGAAGGATCAGGGAGTTGATCAACGGTTGAGGAAAGGTATTTCACCCCTGCCCCATCGATTGCGGGGTCTTCTTCGGCAACAAAATACTTACCAATCGGAATGCCGGTGAATGCATAACGACCTTCGCTGTCGGTGGTTTGGAAACCTTTGAGTAGGTAAAATTTGGAATTTGCTGGATGTGGTTTGCCGTTGGTACCGTGAAGACCACGAGCGTTGATACTAATCTGTGAGGCGCTAATGGCGTTGTAGCCTACAATTTCTCCATCAAGAATAAGCTCACCGGTTTGTCCGTATTTGGTTACATCAACGCCAGAGACGGTGAATGTGCCCGTGTTATCGGAAAGAACTAATCCCTGCGTCATTGTTCCAGTTGTTTGGTAATCCCCAAGCATAACGGTTACACCAGGGATACCCTTTTCCCATGGCTGTCTGGTGCCATTTCCATCGATATCATTCCAAACGATACCGACGATACCGCCGGATGTTTTATCACCAAAGTTTACATCTTCGATATTGTAATCAACGTTGTTGTTTGGCACGTCGGATTTTGGAATAAGTCCATCAACGTAATCTTTTGCGCCGATGAATGTTGGGTTGGTAGCAGCTTTGGAAACGCCCCCTACCCCAGCGTCTGTGGATTCCCAACCTTGAAGGTTTACCGAGCGAGCAGCATATTCTCCACCGAAGGATTGCCCGCTGATCTGACCAACCATGAGGCGTTCGAATGAGTAGTTACCATCAGGGTCTGTTGCTGTGTCCGCTACATACAGGAGAATGGCGGCATTTGGATTCGCAAACGATGTTGCATTATTGTTATTACTAAAATTGTTAGTGCCTACTACATTTACAAGATCATAGCTTTTTCTAATTGGTGTGTTTGTTGTGTATGGATCTTTGAGGTCGTAGGTGAAAATAAGCGGTGTATCACCATTGCGATTGACGTAAATGGTACCGTGTTCTTCAACAAAAGTGTCTTGAGCAAAGGTAAGTGTACCAACACCAACTTTTGTATTGTCTGGAATCTGCACGCTAAGGCCTGTTGCTTTGCGGTAAAGTGTAATGCCTACACCTGGGATCCCTTTTTCGATTGCTGGATTTTTCTTCGCTGTGCCTTCTGGAGCGGTGCTATCATCCCAGACGTAACCGGAAATTGTTGCTGGAATACAGTCTCCAAAGTCTGCACCACCATAAGAAGAAAGAGGTGTAATGGTGAAGAATCGTTCTCCACTGCCTGTGCTACCAGTTGACCCGGTGGAGCCCGTTGCTCCCGTTGTGCCGGTTGTGCCGCTAGAACCAGTGGAACCTGAAGATCCTGTGGTTCCGGTGCTACCAGTTGATCCGGTTGTTCCAGAACCAATCTGGCCATTTGGCAGACGGTCGGCGGTGGTGGAAACGTATTGGTTCCGTTTGAGGTCGTGAGCAAATGTTTCTTCGAGAACGTAGAATGCATCGTTGGCGAGAGAACGGAATCCGTAGTTACCAATCGCATTTGTTGTTGCGACATCGACGGGGTTGTTTACGCAGTCTGCTTGGGTTTGGTCTTTCTTACAAAGGTATACTTTCACACCTTCGAGTCCTGGATCATATGGCTGTCTTGTTCCGTCGCACTTCAAGTCGTTCCAAACTGTTCCAGAAATGCTTGCGCCGGTAGTGCTGTCACCGAAGTTTCTTTCTCGGATATTTGGTTCGGTATCTGAAGGCTGGATGTTTTCGATCAAGTCAAGTGTGTTTGCTGGACCATCGGCATCAGCGGTGGAGTACCAGCCTTGAAGGTTGGTTTCGGTTGCAACATAGGAACCGGACAGTGATGTTGCTCCAATTTTGCTGATTGGGAGATTTGCAAACGTGTAGTTGCCGTTCTGGTCTGTGAGTGTGTCTCCAATGTAGAAGTACACGTCTTTGTTGTTATAACCGCCATCTGGAATAGCTGACTGTACGTTAAGAAGGTTGTATGTAGAATTACCCCATTTGGTGAAAGGATTGCTGCGGTTGTCGTAGCTGTAGATCCAGCTGTTGGTTCCTGTGTTTCCTGTACCGCTTGCTAAAGCTGCGAAATGCACTCCGAACGGAAGGTCGAGGTTGAAAGGGCTATTTTGTCCGCTGTTCTTAGCGTTGTATAGTACCCACTGGCTACCATCGAAACCTGCGGCGTATTCCTGTGTTGTTCCCCATTCATCTTGTGTCCAGTGATCACTTCCAGTTGGGAGAAATGCTGAATAGTTTGTTGAAATTGAGCCGTTGGTTACGGTGAGAACAACGAAGTATTGTTGACCTTTCTGAAGCGCAATTGGAGAAGTACATAGCGCGTCAGGAGCTACCAGTTTGAACTTGTTCCATATTTTTCCAGTTTTACTTTGATCAGCAAATGGAACGCTTTTATAGTCATATGCACCTTTGGCAAATACTACTGCTGTCGATGGATCACAGTTTGCATTTGAGCTACTCATTGGAGCACCTGTTGCGCCAGCTTTTCTGATTTCAACCGTCATGGTTGTAGTGTCTTTTGGAATAGTTGACCAAATTTGTACAGAATCAAGTATTCCAGTTACCGTGGCAACAAAACCTTGAGCTACCTGATTTGGATTAAGTGGAGGGTTGTCCATGGTGTTGGTGTTGGTGATGGAGAGACAGCTGTTTTCAGGTGCGCCAACTGTTGGGCAGTTATCCCCTACCCCGACGTTTGGATTCACTATCGATGTTCCTGCATCAGGGTTGCCGCTACCGTCTACAACGTAGAAAGTGCCAGTATCTGGGATATAGCTATCGTTGCCTGGGAAAGTAATTGTTGCAGCATTGCTACCGGCTGTCGCATTGATGATTCCTTTGTGGTAGAGGTGAATTGGAACACCACCGATGCCTTTTTCTGAGGTAGGATTCTTACCTGCACCACCGGAGTCATCGGAATCGTACCAAACGTAGCCGGAAATATTCCCTGGAATCCAATCGCCAAAGTTTTGTTCGATATAGGTGCGGCCTTGGCTCATTTCTAGAAAAACTATTGGTGAAGTGTTTGGATCTGGAAGGTGGTCGATTGTTGTGGAAAGGTAGATTACATTGTTGGTGTCTTTAGCTGGATTTTCTTCAATGAGAACATACTTACCATCAGGGAGGTTACGGAATTCGTACATGCCGATGTTGTTTGTTTGATTGGATGTAAGTGTGTAATCGTAGACAACATAGGCTACTGCATTCTGTGTGTGATCTTTTTTCGCAAGATAGGAACTCTTGCCTGTACCGTTACTTTGTTTAATTTCCTGTTGAAGACGATCTCTGAGTACTAAAGGTGCTCCTTCTTCGTTTCTTGCAACTTCGATAAGAAACCCTGTAGCTACACTTGAATCACCTGTTACAATCTGATTTCCAATATATTCAAATGTTTCACCGTCAACGATAAACTGCTCGTGTGGTTTGAGTGTTATGCCGGTTGGGATAAAGAAGTTAAGTTGGCAGGTTGGGTTTTGGGCAACTTTACAGACTTGATCTTTTGTCAGTGTTGTCTGGTTGTTGGCGAGGCTGAGAAATTTCATCTGGTCGTCGTCTGTTGTGCCGTTGTAGAGTGCTGCTGCGATTGCAACGTCACCGATACCAAACTCGCGTGGACTCATCGTACCGTTGCCATCCATGTCGTTCCAAACCATTCCGGAAATCAAGTTGTCAGACGCTGCACCGAAGTTAATGTTGGTTTGGTTGTAGTACACCGATGTTGGTTTAGTTGGGTCAATCAACGGATCCTGATACATGGTGCGAACAAAATCAGTGCGGTCGAATTTGTTTTTTACACCGAGGAGATTTGGGAAATCACCATCGGCGTCGTTGATACCTTTCCACCATGCTGGTGGGAAGCTAGCGATCACGGTGTAGTCACCGGCGTACTCACTGTCTATAAGACGGCTGAAATCATAGTTGCCACGGATATCAGTCATCGTCTCGTCAACTTTGAACATGATTTCATGAGAGATAGTGCTGTCTAGAGCACCTTGGTTGTTTAGAAAAAGAGCGCTGAGGTCTGAAGCAGCTTGAATATTATCAATACCAAGCACATAGGTGGCACTCATAAAGTCTGTAAGTGTCGGTGGTATGCGGTATCCGAAAGCGTGATTGAGGACGTAGAAGGTTCCTTCTTTCCTAAGGTAGGTTGGACGTTCGAAACGGATCATAAAGGAAGTCACCTGATTGTTGGTGATGTTCGCTTGTACCAGACCATTGTGGTAGAGGTGCACAGGGATGCCGGAGATACCAGGTTCACTGTCAGGGTTTCTTTTTGCTGTCGATTTTGAGAAATCATACTTCTGTGCAGCAGTTACCGGAGCTGGTGAAAGATCGGCATCCTGCCATACATATCCGGAAATGGATGTTGGAATCCACACTCCGAAATCTTGTCGAACAACTGAACCTCCAGGTTGGAGATATTCACTTGAACGAGCGTTGGTTGTTGTTTCTTCATGAGGAAGAAATTTGCTGTCTCGAACCAAGTATTTACCTTCTACAATGTTTTTGTAGGTGAGAATGCTGCTGGTATTAGGCTTAGGACTTGTTGTATCCATAACTGCAGAGAAATAATCAGCTTCGATCATTCCTGCACCGTAGAAAATGTAGTGTCCGTCTGAGTCGGCTTCACCGATAATGTTGTACTGGTCATTTTGGTTTTTGATTGTTGCTGCGGCAACTGTGTTTCGGCATTTTCCGCTTGGTACTGCTGGTACATCAACCCAGCCAACAAATTGAAAACCATCAAGAGTACTTGATGCGTTGCCACCAGTTGGATCAGGAACGCTTCCCTGGTCAGTAACAATACGAGCTGCAGGACTACAGACGTCGGAGTGTATACCATCTCGGAGACAGGCTACGTTATCGAGTGTGCCTGAGATTGTTACTTTGGCGTTGAATTTAAATGTTATTGTACCAGGAGCAATATTTTGAATAGAAGTCAGCGTTGCAGGACCAGGTAGTGGAGGACTTTGATTCAACCAGGCTGGTTGACCTGTTGGGTAACCAACAAACATCAAACCTACGGGAAGGTTATCAGTAAGGAGCACTCCGATATTTTGTGTGTTTGGGTTGGTGACAGAGATTGTGTAGGTTATTGTGTCACCCACTTTTGGAGTTGCGTTGCTTACGGCTTTACTGATAGTTAATGGGTTGAGAGCTGGAAGAGGAGTGACTACTCCTGTTGGATAATAGTTTGCAGGGATAAGATAGTGGCCTGTGTTTGATGGTGCAAACGTCTTTTTGTTTGTATTTACAAAGAAAGGAACGTCTGCAAGTGTTTCGCCTTTAACTTTGAGGTGAATTGTAACAGGGATAAGCGTTCCAGAGAATGCTTCGTTCTTGGTAAGAATAATACTCTTGTCACCTTGGCGATACTGACCAAAATCCAGAGTGCCATTATACGCTGATTCAGCCTGGTCAATAGTGATGTTTTTGTCGTTGCTTTCCACTGAGAGGGAAATATTTTCTGTAGTTGTTCCAACGTTGGAGAGTTCAAAACCAATGGTTTCTGTATTTCCGTTTTCGTTGACACTATAGTCGCTGATGGTGACGAATGGTCTTTCGGGGTTTTTCATTGCTTTGGCGATGTTGAGGCGACCGCTTCCCAGCTTGGCATCGTACTCTTTGTTCACATCCGCAATGCCATCGACTGATGTAAGAAGCTTTTCATAGAGTTGGTCTATGGTTGCGGTTGGGTATTGCGCTTTGAGTAAACCCATGGCTCCTGAAACAATGGCTGTTGATGAAGATGATCCGTTGATCGTTTTATAGGCTGATCCAAGATCAGTTGTGCGGATGTTGGTTCCTGGAGCCATGATGTCGACCGCGTGAGCACCGTAGTTTGCGAAGGTTGCTTTGGTATCGTCTTTGTAGGTTGAGGAAACGCCGATAACGAGATGCTTGTCTGTTTTGTTCTGGAGTGGGGAGAATTCGTTGGTGCCGATTTCTTTGTTGTCATTTCCGGCAGCGGTGATGACGGCAACGTTATGGTCGTACGCATACTGCATGATGGCGGTGGTAGCTTCATTGTATCCGCCGATCAAGCTGATGTTGATGACTGAGGCACCGTTGTCCACTGCATAACGAACAGCTTTCCAGAGCGCTTCCGTGCTCGCTTTTCCATCGGTACCAACTACTTTAAGTGGCATGATTTTTGCATGCCAGTCGATTCCGGCGATACCTTTACTGTTATCAGTGCTGGCTGCGATGATGCCGGCCATCTGTGTACCATGACCGTTGGTGTCCTGAACGTCTGCGTTGTTGTCTACAAAGTTCCAACCGTGGATGTCATTTGCATAGCCGTTTCCGTCATTGTCATTGGTGTTTCCGTCAGTTTCTTTGGTGTTGGTCCAGACTTTGTCTTTGAGGTCTTCGTGGTTGAGGTCGATACCGGTGTCGAGTACAGCAATCACGCTGTCACTGCTTCCCTTTTGGTAGTTCCATGCTTCTTGAAGTCCTAGTTTATCGGCATACCAGCTTTGTTGGCTGTTTTCTGGGTCGTTTGTAGCGATATCGAGGAGGTGAAGTACGGTATTGTTTTGTGCGACAACGATGTTTGGATCGCTTGAAAAGTCTTTCACTGCGGAGTCAATACTTTGAGCTGAGTCGAAACGAAGGATGTACCAGGTATCGAGATCGCTTGCTGTCTGTGCTTCTACACCAAGGCCGCTTAGTCCGCCCTGTTGTTTTGTTGTTGTCTGAGGAAAGAGTGGTTCGAGTTTAGTAACGCCATATTTTTCGCTTAAACCATCAACTGAACTTAGTCCTGTGAGTGGTTTGCCAGTATCAAGTCCTTGAATTGTACTGGATTTTTTCACCTGCTGATCGGCTTCGGGTTTGAGTTTGATGAGAATTTCACCCTGCTTGACTTCAGGAGCAATGGTCGGAACGACCGTTACTGGGGTGCTTTGCATCTGTGTCTGCGTGGATGAATCGGTGCTAAAGCTGTGGAGTGATCCGTCTGGTATTTTTCTGAATAAACCAACGCGGATGCCATCTAGCGTTTCAAGACATTCTGTGGTGCCTTCACCTGGATCCATCAAGCCGTTTCCAGTGTTGTCGTACCAGACCTGACCGGAGAATGTTGCTGGGATTGGAACGTCACCAAAGCCAAACCAGACTGAACGCTTGTTTTGGTCGTACTGACGCGCTGATTTTAGTGTCACACCTGTTGGAAGGTCAGTAGTAAGATTTAAATTTGTTGGAGCAGTTGTGCCAGTTGTCCATTCCCAATAAGGGTGGTTGTAAAGTTGGATGTAATCAATTTCTGAGTATTCAGGATTTCCTGGAGCAAGCTTGGTGTTTGAATACGATGGTATAGGTGTAGAGCTGTAGGCTGGCAACATACCTTCTGGCGTACCGACAAGTGGAGCGCTCCACCATGATGTAGCGTTGATTGTGAGGCCAAAAACTTTATTCAAAAGTGAAGGGTCATAAGGGTACTGAGGAAGAGGATTGATTGGTTGCCCAAGAGAGTCTACCGGTGCGCTTGGTGCCCATTTCCAAATTTCAGGATTTGGTGAGGGAACCTGAAATGGTGAAACAGGATCCATGTGTGTTTCGGTCGTGCCTTCGATCGCTGCATCCTGAAGACGACCAGCTCCATAGGAAACTGACTGCCATCCGGGAAGGTCTCCTGCCTGTAAACCGTATTCCCAAGGCATTTGTAACTGTGGCCATGTTGGGTTTGCTGAGGTTACGGCTAGAGAAACTGGAAGGCCAACAATCGTAACGTTTCCACCCATGAATGGTTGATCTTTGTTTACCGAAGAATTTGCAGGTGTAGGAAGTGGAGTAATGTTTGTAAGTGGTTTGGATCCAGAATTGAGAAAAGGCCACTCTTGAGTGACGTAGTTGAAATCTGTAAATGAGCTGGTTCCCCACGGTTGGTAATGGTAATCCATGGGGTATTTACTGAGGTCAGTTTTGAAAGCATCATAGAGATTTAAGGTAACTGGTACTCCTGAGAGACCATATTCTCGTTTAGCTGGATCGGGATTTCCCCAGTCGTAGTAACCATCTCGGTTTTTATCGTAAAATACGTTCGCGCTGATTTCGTGATCTGCGGCAATTCCGAAAAAGTTGGATGCCGATGAGTCATTATATACAGTTGAGTAATTGCAGCATCCACAGGCTCCATAGCAACTGTTTGGATCGCCTGCACCACAGGCGGTGCATCCGCTGCATCCTGTTGCTGTTCCTGCTCCATTACCACCAGTTGTGCCGGTTCCACCTGTTACCCCAGTCGTTCCGGTAGCTCCAGTTCCCCCTGTTGTGCCGGTTATGCCTGTTGTTCCAGTGTTTCCCGTCGCTCCACTCTGTTGGTTAAGCACTATTGGGATACAGGATGCTGGAGAAATTTGGTTTGGAGCGGTACTATTTCCGTCCTGTTTGTAAAAGTATTCAACACATCCTTGTGTTGTGCTTTGCGTTGTGTTACTTGCTGTGGTTGCTACATTATAGGTTCCAGATTGTCCTGGCTGGAGTATCAGCTTCTGTTTTTGAAACGCTACATTGTTAATACCGCAAATCCAGCGAATACCAGTACCTGTCGATGCACTCACACAAGTAGTGTCTTCTGTTGGATTTATGCTTGTTACAGCTAATTTTGTTCTATCAAAGTCGAATCTTACAATGCTAATTTCAGCTTCATACTGAGCGTTATTGGTAAATGCAACAGTTCCAACAACAGGTCCACCGACAATAGGGTTAGCATTACTGATATTGTAATTCACTGCTACAGGATTGTAATATCGTTTCGAACATTTAGTAGTTCCTACACAGGCGGTTGTGTAGTATGTTTGCGATTTACTTTTTAGCACAACAGCTGGTACAACAAATGAAATTACATTTGTAGGAAATACATTTGAAGTAAATGCGCAATTCCATTGTATTGTTCCTACAGGAGCATCTACGTTTAACGAACATGAATTGGTACCGTTGCTAGTATCTACGGTTGCTTTTGCTCTATCGACATTCAAACTAGCTGGATCGTATGTGATAGATACGGTAGTGTTGTTGCTAGCACTTGCGCCACTGTTAAGGACTGTTGCAGTTAAGCGAATGGTATCGTTAAGATTCGGTGTAAAGTTGCCTGTAAATTCCCAGTGAAGAAGCGTGAAGTCGCTATCGGCAAGTCCGTTAATACCCTTAGCAGTATTGCTTGTAGCTGCAAGAACTTCTTCTTCTGTTGCAGTATGATCGAGAATTTTTTTCATCAGGCCATCTGCTACACCTCTATCGCTAATTGGCTGAGCTGAAGTAGAATCTATTGGTGTTTCAAAGTTTGCTGCTGCTAATTTTTCGTTTTGTGAAAAAAATGGAATGCCATCTTTTGCTGTCAACACTAAATTAATGGCAATAATTGCAATAACCAAAGCAACGTACTGTAGTTTTCTTTTCGTTAGTAGAGAGATAAGGTGCTTTGTGATTGACTTTACTTTTGAAAGTACCTGGGAAATCGTGCTTTGTCGTTTGACGTCCTGATTGTATGCAAACTGGTTTGTGGCGTTCATAATATTTTTTTGTTTTTGGTTTTCTTTGTATTTACTTATATGTATTTGTATAAAGTAAATCTTCATACTTTAGCACAGTTATTACGTTGTGTCAAACCTTGCGCATTGTACGTTTTGACAATTTGTACAAAATGTACTGTTTCCTTGTGCCTAGTCCTGGTTGCAAAAAAATACCCGTAGGGAACGCAGATCTGCGTTCCCTACGGGTATAACCTCCCTCTGGATTGAAGTAAACGTTCATGCTACTATACTTGGGTAGTTGGGTGATTAGCTCAGTTGGCTAGAGCGTTTGCATGACACGCAAAAGGTCACTGGTTCGAGTCCAGTATCGCCCACCATGAATTTACTACTAAAAAGAACCTTATTTTTGTGAGGTTCTTTTTTATTTATATAGCAATTTTATTGCCATCCGTAGGAACACGGTATGCCTTGTCCCATGGGAGGTCGGATAAACGCACCACGATGGGAAAAGATTGGGGGAAACACCATGGGTTTACCGTCACCCATTCCTCATGCATGGGGTGTGGGACAAGACATGTCATGTCCCTACGCAATGCGGAAATTGCATTGCCCAAACATATGGCAATGCAATTGCCATCCGTATCCAATAGCATTTCCCACTTGCATGCATTCACATTGACTATCCTCCATGATTTTCCCTCACATTTCTGCTATATTACTATGATTATATTTTTTCACTTTTCTATAGAATAAAAATAAACAAACACCTATGCACTTTTTTCTTACAATTATTGAAAACTTTCTCTCAGGCGGGAGAGAAGTCGATCCGCGTGATCCTGAGTACCAGAAGTTACACTTCATCAACGGTATTGGGTTTGTTGCTATTGTTTTGTTGTCTTGCTTTACTATTGCAAATTTTTTATTGAACGATTTGACGTATATTTTTGAAGGATGTTTGGTTGGCTTGCTTATAGTTGCTGTTGTTGTTGCGAGAATGACTGGCAAGACTGATTTTGCTGCGTTTTCGGGTTTGTTTGTGGCTGTCAGTATGGCGATTGATAATTTTTTGTTTGGTGGGTACCACCAAACGGGGATATTGTGGCTGTTTGTAACTCCACCAATTGTATATTTCTTAACTGGCTCAAAGCAGGGTACCAGATGGATGTTTGGCATTTTTTCACTTCTTGGTGTGTTTACCGTACTTCATGTAAAAAAAGTAGTGGCGCTTCCCTATCCCGATTTCACACTGTTTATGCTTTTTGTCAGTTTGGCTGTTACCACACTGTTTATTTTTATTTACCAAAAGAACCGTGAGTCAACTGAAATTTCTCTTACTACAGTGTTAGAAGAGTTGCGTGTTTTGAATAAGATAATCACATTGACAAATTCAATAAGTGATCCTGAACAGTTGTTGAAAGAAGCATTGGCGACTTCTGTCTCCTCTGTTAATTTTGATGAGGGTGCTGTTGTTTTGCGATTCGATAAAACAAAAAAAGTTTCTTTTATTTCCTCTAACGGTGTGTTTAATCGCTTTATAGCAAAAGTGTTGTCTTCATCGCAATTTTTGCAGCAGTTTTCTAAGCCAACTTCCCTGTACCTAGAAAATCTAGAAAAGTCACTTTGGAATATTGCAATTCCGCTTGGCATCAGAAAGCTTGCTGTGTTACCGATTTCTAAGAACGGTGAAATTGTTGGCTATTTTATTCTCTACAACTCGAGATCAGCGACTTTTTCTCCAAGAAATAAAAGTATATTGGACTCTGTAATACAAGAAATCGGCTCAGCGTTGGTGAGAATAGATTCGGAAAATAGCTTAAAACGTACCCTTGCCGATCTTGAGACTAAAAATAAAGAATTGGGAACACTAAATAATCTTATGCTCGGACGAGAACTTAAGCTTGCAGACATGAAAAAGAAAATTCGCTCTCTTTCTCACGGAAGGTAGTTATCGAACTTTTACCAGATTCTCAACGTCGCACTTGGCATTTAACCTGTAATCTGTATTTGTTATAGTTGATTCAGAATTTTTATTGTGAAAAAGGATATTTTTATGGCATCAAAATTAAATGCAACATCGGAAAAATCTGCCGGACAACAGCTTTCTGAAAAGTTAATGTACAAAAGAAAAAATGCTTGGGAGCAGTTTTCTTCTCCTGCCGATCGCAAGACCATATTTGCTTTTGCTGAAGAATACAAAGATTTTATTTCTGTGAACAAAACAGAGAGACTGTGCATCTCTTCAGGCATTGATCTGTTGCAAAAAGCTGGTTTTCAAGAGATTGGAAAAGCAAAACAACTGAAGACAAATTCTTTTAAAGTCTTCACTTCTGCTCATGGGAAAAATCTCGCTGCGTTTGTGGCAGGGAAACAACCAGTGACAGAAGGTATCAACTTTGTTCTTTCTCATGTTGACTGTCCCCGTCTGGATCTTAAACCACAGCCGTTGTACGAAGAATCCCAGTTAGCATTGTTAAAAACCCACTACTATGGTGGGATTAAAAAATATCAGTGGGTAGCCATACCGTTGGCTTTGTATGGAACAGCCTACACTCAGGATGCCAAGGAAGTTTCTATCGCCATAGGTGATGGCGAAAATGATCCAATTTTGATGATTACCGATCTTCTTCCTCATTTGGGTCGTAAGCAGATGGCAAAGCCACTTCGTGAGGCAATTTCTTCGGAAGAGTTGAATGTGTTCACTGGATCGATTCCTTTCAACGACAACGGGGTGAAAGATCGGGTGAAGTTGGCAATTCTTGAGTATATCTACAACAACTATGGATTGATTGAAGAAGATCTTATAACAGCGGAGTTTCAGTTGGTACCATCAGGAAGAGCACATGATCTGGGGTTTGATCGAAGTTTTATTGCCGGGTATGGGCATGATGATCGTTCATGTTCGTACGCTGCAATGCAATCACTTATCTATGCTGAAAAGCCCGAAAAGACGTCAATGATTATGTGGATTGATAAAGAAGAAATTGGTAGCGATGGCATCACCAGTGCACAGGGGCAGTTTTTGGAGACGGCCATTTCAGAGTTACTTGTAAAATTGGGGCTTCCGGCTGATAGTCAGACGATTGCGTCGATTTTTAGGAAAAGTAGTGCGATTTCTGCTGATGTTGATGCTGTGTACGATCCAACATACAAGGCCGCATTTGATCTGCAAAATACGCCATATATCAATAATGGTGTGTCGTTCTCGAAGTATACTGGTCATGGTGGGAAATACAGTGCTTCCGAGGCTGAGGCTGGATTTTTTGCGAAAATTGTGAAGATTTTTAATGATGAAAAGATTCCGTGGCAGACTGGGGAGTTGGGGAAAGTTGATGAGGGTGGTGGTGGTACTATTGCAAAGTATATTGCAAAACGGGGTATTAATATTATTGATTGTGGTGTTGGTGTGTTGAGTATGCATGCGCCGTGGGAAGTGATTAGTAAAGTTGATCTTTATGTGACGTATTTGGCGTATAGGGCGTTTATGGAGAAGATGTAGGGGCGAAAATATCCTCACTTGTTTTTTTGCAGTCTCTTGTTTAGTAGCCAGGTATTAATATGTGGTTCACTAATTGTCCCTAGTAGTCCTCCGCCCACCATTCCAGCAAGAGCTGTAATGCCAAGAAGTGTAAGCTCTTGGTTTATTGGTGCTCTAAATGCAATGCCTGCTAAACCAGCTACTATTGCAATTTCGCCTGCTATGGCAATCGTTCTTTTTCCCAATAGTGTTTTGGGATCGTTTCCTAATCCGATTGATATTAATGCAGTAGCGAAAAGTGTGCCTCCACATAGCAGCCCAAGTGTTAAAAAATCATTATTAACAACCGCCCCAATTCGTTCAGCCAGAGTTTTTCCTACTAACGATGCTGTACGTCGAACGTACTCAAATCGCTCAGTTATTGCACTTGATCTTCCAATGTCTATTACACGCATTGCACTGTTCATGCTTTACTCTCCTGAATGTACGTTTTTTTAGTACAAGATTGGAAAATAGCATATTGGGGAGAGGGTTGTAAAGGTTGGAAACTTGTGAAACTGCTAACGTTTGTTTGAACAAAAGTTACTGCTCGCAGGGTTGCTACTCCGACGAAGCAGTATTATGCAGCAACGTACTCATTTGGGTCACATAATCCGAAGACGTATTCTGCTTGTGATCCTGCTCTTTGGTTCTTTGTGAAAAATACCGTCACTACGGCATTTTTCACAAAGAACCTATAAACGGAGGACAGCTCCGATACAGACTGTGGGTTGTTAAAGAACCCCATCAAAGTGGCTCTCTGGATCGTCAAAACATTATTCTGGCAAGCTGTGCGCACTTATACCAAACTGCAATTAATCTTGTGTGCTTTCTCTCCCCCTCCGCAAGGGGGAGTTGGAGGGGGTTGCATTTCGCAAATGCTGTCACTGTTCGTGCTTTGCTCGAAAATCCAACCCCACCCAACCTCCCCTTGGGAAGGGGAGGAGTTATGCTAAGGAATGCATTTTAGTATTACGAAGAAACTCGTTCACTTATATTTTTTTTTAGAATTCGTTACTGTTCCCTACCCTTCCCCAGGACACCCCAACACATACTCCATCAATTCCCCCATCTTCGCCGTAGCTAGGCAAATTGTGGTATCTGCTGCGCCATAGTAGAGGTGCACGGCATCAGTGTCTTTATTCCAGATTACGCCACATGGGAAAACTACGTTAGGTACATCCCCGACCCGTTCATAGAGCTCTTCGGGGCTGAATATCCATGTGGGGCTTCGATGGAGTACTTTCGTGGGGTTTTCTAGATCTAATAGCACAACACCTGTGCGGTACACCGCAGTTTTCACGCCATGATAGAAAACAAGCCATCCTTGCTCAGTTTTAATCATATTAGGACCGAGTCCGATACGCTGTGAATCCCACCAAGCTCCTCCTCGAGTCCGGAGAACCACTTTGTCATCACCCCATCGTTTAAAATCATCTGAAAATGAAATCCATATCTGACATCCATTGGTTCCAGAATGGTAAGGTCGGTGGAGTATTGCCCAGCGACCGTTAATTTTCTCAGGGAATACACAAGCATTCTTGTCTGTAGGAGGTAATATTGTTCCAAGCCTTGTGACTGATTTAAAATCTTCGGTGGTTGCCAAAGAAATTTGTGGCCCTACTGGTGAAAAGGCTGTATAGGCGATGAAGAACTTTTTTTCCGCTTCAACAAACATAATCCTTGGATCTTCCAAGCCCCATTCTTCCTCTGGAAAATTTTTTGTGTCAGCACTCATAAACGGTTCGGCATCGATACGCCAATCTGAGACACCATCATCACTTCTTGCTAGAGAAAAGTGGGAAAGTCCCCTCATATCTTCCACCCGTGCAACCATAATTGTTTGATTATCGAATCGAACAGCCGCTGGGTTCATCACAGAATTTACTTTGTACGGCCAGTCTCGGGGTTTTAGGATGGGATTTCGAGGATAGCGATGAAAGTACAATACAACCTCCTTCTTCACTCAGGCTTCAGTGTTTATGGAGACTTAAGCATCCTCTTATCTCGATAAGTTGTAAATGGAGACTTTACTTGCTTCTTTTTGCTATTAGCACACAATCTAATCGCCCCGCCATGCTTTGATTTGTGAAAGTAACTTCATGCCCATACGTTGAGCTAGCTTGTTGATCGAAAAAGCTTTGAAATGAACCATCCAGATTTCTAACTACTCTTGTTGCAATTGTTGTGTGTCCGACTACGCTATCAACAGGCGGTCCCGGCTTAAATACTACAACAGCACCTTCTACGATATTATCCAAATCACCTGACAAAACGATAAATTGCTCGCTATAGTCAGTTAGAGCATTTCCGCATACCTGATTTGAAAACCCAAAACCACGATCTGGTAAATCCAAAACTCCCGCCTCAGTCAAAACATCTCTTGTCCATTTAACACAGTCTCTTCCTAAAGCTTCAGTTTTACTAGCAATAGCAGCAATCATTTTCAAAAAACCATCCTGAGGTTCCAGTTTTTCAACTGCCTCTGTTGGAATTGCTGTCGGCTGTTCGATCGAATCAGTTGGTGCAGTACTAACAGTAGCAACAGGGTCAGTTTCTCGTGCCGAATATACTCCTCTCAGTACCTGTGCGGTTGGTACATGTGGTTCGGCTAAAGCCGTAGCGGTATTTTGTCGTGCAATCTGCTCAGGAGTCTGCAATGGCCTACCGCATCCGCTTACGGTTAGAGCCAAAAGCAATAAAGCGTAGCATCGTAATATAGGACTTTCTACTAAACGCAACCTTTCACTTGTTCTTTTATTTTCTTGATAACTCATTCTGTCATGTTGAGAAATTTGCAGTGTTGTTCCACATCTATTATTTGCGTCATTTCTTCTCGCACTCTTATGTGCTGTCTTTGGAAATTCTCTTGCCCTACTATCCAAACATCTATTTGGTTGATGTACCTGTTTTTGGTGTCGGAATGGTAAATATGTGGTTTTTTCACCTCG
>Ga0194060_10001045_pt1 | contig 20084 bp, 22 predicted proteins | sample SepL225m_MetaG_FD_163427 | JGI IMG/M metagenome (GOLD analysis project Ga0194060, IMG submission 163427) | Anoxic zone freshwater microbial communities from boreal shield lake in IISD Experimental Lakes Area, Ontario, Canada - Sep2016-L222-5m | ecosystem: Environmental > Aquatic > Freshwater >... | reverse complement strand
GGCTATAATCTTCATAAGCGTTGATTTGCCGGCGCCATTCTCTCCGACCAGCGCTACCCGCTCACCTTTTTTCAGGTGCCAGGAGATATTGGTAAAGAGCGGTTTGCCGGCGAAATTTTTTGAGAGGTTTATAAGCTGGAGCATGCGGGGAGTTGTAGCACATAAAACAATCTGACAGCAAGCGAAGGGAAAGCGATTCAGTTTCACTCATCGCAAAACACCTGCTCCCCATATTTCCTCGATTCTTTTGCCGTCATCTGGTACCTGCCCCTCTTTCCAGAGTCTGACACTCGCGGCGCCATTTGGATTTAGCGCCCATGGGTCAGGGTAGCCTGCTTCCCAACCAAAAGGATCAATCCTTGCCGGATTACCGCTATTGGTGCCGGTTCGTCTGATCACTTCAAAGTGGAGATGAGCGCCGTTCGTGCAGCCGGTCATTCCGGAGACACCTAATTGTTGACCGGATTTGACCATATCGCCTTTCTTTACGTCGATCCTGTTAAAGTGTACATATTCAGTATCAAAGATGTCACCCTGAAGAGAGGTATGTCTTACCACCACGATCAGAGCGCTAACCGTCCCGAGATCACCGCATTCGAAGGGGGGCTCCGCATCAGCAAAGACAACCTCACCATCGGCAACGGCAAGAACCGGTGTGCCTTGCGGCATCAGCCAGTCGTTTCCTCTATGTCCGTTCCAGATGCCGTAAATGCGCCCGCCCCACCAGGTCAGAATGTAATCGTTGTTTCCTCCCCCTTCAAAGCTTAAAGGAAGGTCGTGATCAAAGGGGGCGCTGTTTAAATAATCTCCTGTGAATGGTTTTTGGAATGCAATTTTATCACTGTTTTTTTCACTGGGATTATTCGCAGTTGTGGTACTGTTTGTACCGCATCCGGTAACACTTAAAAGTACCGCTGGCAGTAAAATTTTTTTTAGTGCTGATAAGATTCTAGAAGTCATTTTCGATTCACCCGTGAAATTACTGGACAGAGGTTATGAACTGAGGCATGTGAGTTTGTAGCACAAAATGCTTGATGCATTCGAATAAAAATATTAGACAACAAATCATAAAATGTAGATACCATTAGCAGCCGTACAAGCTACATACAACAAGGAGAACACCATGGAACTAATCGGAAACGCACTGACATTAAGTGAGCTTGTAGCCTATAACGAGAGATCGGTTGTCAGTAAGACGCTGATTGACAAGAAGGTCGGCACGGTGACGATGTTTTCTTTCGATTCCGGGCAGGGTTTAAGCGAGCATACCGTACCGTACGACGCATTTGTTCAGATCGTTGACGGCGAGGCCGAAGTGACCATCAATGGCGAAAAACACACTGTTTCAGCCGGGCAGATCATAATCATGCCGGCCGCTATCCCCCACGAACTAAAGGCGATCAAGCCGTTTAAAATGCTGCTGGTCATGATACGGTCGTAGAGTATGTCTGAAATAACTGCCGTAATACTGCTCCAGATGGGCGGCCCAGATTCGCTGGAGTCGGTTGAGCCGTTTCTATTCAACCTTTTTTCCGATCGCGATATCATAAAAATCGGCCCGGCTTTTCTGCAACCGTTTATTGCCAGAAAAATCGTCAAAAAGCGGGCGCCTAAAAGCGCCGAAAACTACCGTCAGATCGGCGGCAAGTCGCCGCTGCGCGAATTAACAGAGCAGCAGGCGGCGGCGCTTGAAAATGCATTGGGTGAGTCTTATCGCTGCTTTGTTGCCATGCGTTACTGGCATCCGTTCGCCCCGGAGGCTCTGGCGGTCATTCAAAGAGCGGGTATACAAAAGATCATCGCCGTCTCGCTCTACCCCCATTACTCCCGCGCCACCTCCGGATCGAGCTTTAATGATCTGGAACGTTCGATGAAGGCGTGTTCAACGAAGTTCGAGCTCCGCTCCGTACGCCAGTTTTTTGATCATCCGCTATATATCAAGGCTCTGGTCGAAAAGATTGAGCTGTCATTGGCAACTTTTGCCGACCGCTCAAAGGTGCAACTCTTTTTTTCCGCCCATTCACTGCCGCAGTCATTCATCGCCGAAGGGGATCCCTACCTTGATCATATCCAGGGAACGGTGCGGCTGGTTATGGCACAACTAGGTGGTATTTCGCACCATCTCGCCTTCCAGTCCCGCGCAGGTCCGGTCAAGTGGCTGGAACCATCAACCGGCGACAAGCTGAAGGAGCTGGCGGCTGCCGGGCATACTGATATTCTGATGGTGCCGCTCTCATTTGTCTCGGATCATATTGAAACGCTGCACGAGATAGATATTGAATATCGCGAAGCGGCAGAACATCTCGGCATTACCACGTTCCGCCGCATGGAGTCCCTCAACATCTCACCATTGTTTATCCAGTGTCTGGCAGAACTGGTGCAGGGTGCTGTTGCCTGATGTTGATTTTTAGACCTGTCTGACGTACAGTAGCCATTGAAATTTAGAAAATATCTTCGGAGGACACCATGTTTAAAAAGTTGTTGAGCGTTGTTTTGATTGTTTGTTTTATGGCGGGAGTTGCTTGTGCGGAAGGAAAGAATAACCCGGTTGTCATCATGGAAACGTCGCTTGGCAACGTCAAGATCGAACTGTTTGAGAAGGAAGCCCCTATAAGCGTCAAGAACTTTCTTGGCTACTCAAAGAGCGGTTTTTATAGCGGCACTATTTTCCACCGTGTCATTAACGGTTTCATGGTTCAGGGTGGCGGCTTCACTGCTGATTTCAAACAGAAACCGACTGAAGCACCCATTAAGAATGAAGCAGGAAACGGCCTAAAAAATGAGCGTGGAACACTCGCTATGGCACGCACAGGAATCGTAGATTCTGCCACGGCACAATTTTTTATAAATTCTGTCAATAATGATTTTCTCAACCAACGCGACAAAACTCAGCAGGGTTTTGGTTATGCAGTGTTTGGCAAGGTTGTCGAGGGAATGGACGTGATTGACAAAATTGCTGCTGTAAAAACTGTTACACGCGGTTTTCCTGATGTTCCTGAGACTCCGGTCATTATCAAATCTGTCAAAATTGTGAAATAGGAAACTATCATGGGAAAAACAGAAGAGCTTGTCAGTTGGTCGCATGAGCAGAAGTGCCGGAGGGCTGTGGCGGCGCTTGAAAAAAACGAATTCACCTCGCACTATTGTCATACTCCGCAGGATGCCGCCGACTACATCATCACCGCTGCGGCAGATGCGGTGACAGTCGGCTTCGGCGGTTCCATGTCAATTGTATCACTAGGAGTCGAGTCGCTGCTGCGGGAGATGGGCAAAGAGATTCTCAATCATGGTTCGCCAGAGTTCAGCCGTGAAGAAAAGATCGAAATCATGCGGCGGCAGTTGACTTGTGACCTGTTCCTCTCCGGCTGCAACGCGCTGACTCTAAATGGTGAACTGGTTAACATCGACGCTACCGGCAACCGGGTTGCTGCGATGTTTTTCGGACCACGGAAGGTAATTGTCGTAGCCGGCCGCAACAAGCTGGTAGACGGCACACCGCAAGATGCTCTTGCGCGGGTCAAAACCTGGGCGACTCCGCCTAATTCAAAGCGCCTCAGCTTCAAAACCCCCTGCGCCACCACCGGCTTTTGCAGTGACTGCAGCTCACCAGACCGGCTCTGCCGCGTCACCACCATCATCGATCGCAAACCGCGTATTACGGATATACATGTGCTGGTAGTCAATTCAGACCTTGGCTTTTAGATGGCCGTTGTCAAGCAACTCTTAAACGCGCTGCTTGACGTCATACTTCCCCCACTCTGCCACATCTGTCATTCTTTTATTCCTAACGCGGGCAGACTTCATATCTGCCCGGCGTGCCTAGGTGGCTTACCGCTTGTTTCATCGCCTATCTGCACCATCTGCGGCATTCCATTTATCGGAACAGGGGGTGACCACCGCTGCGGTGTCTGCACTCTCATGCCGCCTCATTTTGATGCTGCCAGAGCGCATTTCCTCTATGAAGGCGCAATTCGCGAGCTGATCCACACCTTCAAGTACAACCGGAACACTCCTCTGCGCTACCCTCTTGCTCTTCTGACACTTGAAGGAATGCGCAGAGTCCTGCAAGATTACGATCTGAACATAATCGTTCCGGTTCCGCTGCATCGATTACGTCTTAGGCAGCGCAGTTTTAACCAGGCGGTACTCCTTGGACGAGTACTTTCGCGTGACCTCGGGATGCCGATGGTGCCGGATGCTCTCGTCAGAACACGCGCAACCGAGCCACAGATTGAGCTTTCTGCAGCAGAACGGAGGGTCAATGTCAAGGGAGCTTTTGCTGTCAAGGGAGCTGAGCGTATTAAAGGTAGGAAAATCCTTTTGCTGGATGACGTGATGACAACCGGAAGCACGATGGATGAATGCGCCAAAGAGCTGAAAAAAGCCGGGGCGTCCGTCGTAATTGCAGTAACGATAGCTCGCACGGCCAGATAAGTTCACGCTTGATCAATTAATCGAGACGAGCCCTTGAATCCAGCTTCATCTTCCTGATCTCTTCCATCTGTTTTGCCGCGCACTCCGGGCAGGCACCGTGGCTGAAAAAAGCCTCGGAATGATCGGTAATATACTGCTCCATCTGATGCCAGTTTTGTTTGTCATCTCTGATTTTTTTGCAGTAAGCGCAGATCGGGATGATTCCTTCAAGCTGTTTGACACGCGCCAGTGCAGACTCGAGCAGATCTCTCTGCTCTTTTATAATAGCATTTCGCCTCTTAAGCTCCAGATGGTTTCGAACCCGCAGTCTGAGCAGAGTAAAGTTGATCGGCTTGGTTAGATAATCGATGCCGCCAAGTTCAAGCCCCTGCAGTTGGCCTTCCAGTGTGTCCAGGGCTGTCAGGAAGATAACTGGAATGTCAGCGTGTTTTTCGTCAGCCTTGATTATTTTGCAGACTTCGAACCCGCTCATATCCGGCATCATGACATCCAAAAGAATAAGATCAGGCTTCCGCTCTTCGAGAATGATAATGGCGTCGTGTCCGTTCTGGGCTGTAAGTATATCGTATTCGCCTTTGAGTGCAGCCGTCATCAGCTTTATGTTGATCGGCTCATCATCCACTGCCAGTATTGTGAAACGTATATCCATGATTTTACATAACTCCTTAAAGATCAAGTATCATAGCGTTTTCGTCGCAATCCGGGAATTTTGCGCACTTTATACAGTCACCCCACACTTTATGCGGTAATTCAGATTTATCTACAAGAGAAAATCCATGCTTGGCGAAAAAATCCGGTTTATAGGTCAGGCAGAAGACTCGCTTCAAGCCGATTGCACGTGCTTCTGCAATGCACGCCTGTACGAGACGACTGCCGACACCCTTGCGACCGGACTCCTCCATCACCGCGACCGAACGTAATTCGGCAAGATCTTCCCATACAATATGGAGCGCAGAAGCGCCAAGAAGCAGGCCATCTTCTTCAACCACATAAAAATCGCGGATCGATTCATACAGCTCTGACAGGGAGCGTGAAAGCATATCTCCTCGATTGGCAAACGTCATCAGCAATTTCTGGATATTTTTTACATCGGCAATCTCTGCTTTTCTTATCATAGACACTCCCCTTTTCCAGACCATAAAGGTTTCAAAAACCTTTATGGTCTACTCTTCTAACGGATGCCAACTAAAACCATCTGCGGCTTCAACACCCTCACCAGCTCTGAAGGCGACATCCCGACCAGATAACCACGCTTGCCCCCATTTATATAAATCCTTGGCAGAGCGAGTATACTCTCCTCCATGTACAGCGGCATCTGGTTACGGATACCGAACGGTGACGTTCCTCCGAATAGATAGCCACTCTGCTTCTGAGCGGTTTCAGCGGAGCATGGTGTGACCTGCTTCACCCCGATCAGACGCGCCAGTTCTTTTGTCGAAACCTGCAGATCACCATGCATAAGCACGAGTAATGGCTTGGAGCGCTCGTCCTCCATCACAAGAGTTTTTATCACAGCATGCTCGTCAAGGCCCAATTCACGCGAAGATGCGGCCGTGCCCCCTTTTTCCTCGTATCTGTAGAGGTGGTCACTGAACGGGACCTTTTCCTCACGCAACTGACGAACTGCAGCTGTTACCGGTACTTTTTCCTTTGTCATGTCAGCAGATCCTGGGCAATTGCTCGCCGGAGAGCATATCTACCGATCTCATTCCGCCGATCAGCGTTTCCATCTGCACACGGCCGGCAGGAGAGGGGGAGACCGTGCCGATAATGGCTGCGTTGAGTCCAAGCGGATGCTTTCTCATGGCGGCCAGAGCGGCATCGGCAGCGGTCGCGGAGACAAACGCCAGCAGCTTGCCTTCATTCGCCACAAAGAGCGGGTCAAGCCCCAGAATCGAGCAGACACCGCGTACCGCAGGCTTAATCGGCATAGCGGCTTCCTGCAGGGTTATCGAGACAGCTGACTGCTGTGCGATCTCCTTTATGGTAGTCGCCACGCCGCCCCTGGTCGGATCGCGCAAAACATGTAGTTCAGAACCTACTTCCGCAATCAGTGTGGCAACAATACCATTCAGCGCGGCTGAATCGCTCGTAATCTCAGTACTGACCTGAAGGCCCTCACGCCCCGCCATTACCGCGATGCCATGATCACCGATCGTGCCGTTGATTATGATGACATCTCCCGGCTGTGCGTTGGCACCATGAATCTCCAGCGAGTGTTCCACTGCTCCGATGCCTGAAGTAGTAATGAATATCTTGTCCGCCTTGCCTCGCGGCACGACTTTGGTGTCTCCGGTAACGATTGAAACGCCGGCTGCATCAGCCGCCGAACGCATATCCTCCAGAATGGTTTTTAAATCAGCCTTGCTGAACCCCTCTTCTATGATCAAACCGACACTCAGCCAGAGCGGCCGTGCTCCCATCATGGCCAGATCGTTGACGGTGCCGTGTACCGCCAGGCTGCCGATGGTGCCGCCAGGGAAAAAAATCGGGTCAACAACAAATGAATCGGTTGTAAAGGCGATCCGGCCCGGAATCGCCTCCAGTAGCGCTGCATCATTTTGCACAGAAGCTAGTATTCCGCTGATTATCGGTATGATCAGCTCACTTAGCAACTGATGCGAAAGGCGTCCGCCGCTGCCGTGGCCGAGAAGTATCAGGTCGTTATTCATGTGGCTAATCTCCAGAATATTGTTGCAAGGTAATAGCACATAAGCGGCTTTATGTCACGGCAGCTTTTTATGTTCACATGATGACGCAATTCATGGTAAAGAGGTAGCTTGTTAACACCGCACATAGGGGGATTGAATGACAAAATATATTGCACTCCAACAGCTGCCTGAACCGGCCGGATACAAAGCCGGCGACGTGCTGCTGCTTGTTGGCGAACTGTTTGGGCGAGGTTATGCGAACGGTCTTGTTGATGAGGCAAAGCGAATCGGTATGACTGTTATCGGAACGACGGTGGGACGCAGGGAGAGTGACGGGACTCTGAGGCCGCTTACTTCTGAAGAGCTGTCGGATGCTGAAGCATTTCTTGGGGGCAGGATAATAAACATCCCGCTGGAAGCCGGTTTTGATATGGAAAGCGTTGACGGTGTTCCTTCCATAGTGGAACAGCTGAAAAAAGCGCGTCCGGATGATTTTGCCTCAATCAGTTTTACCGACGGGGCCGTTGAAAATGCATGCGCTGCCGGTAAGGCCCGCCTCCGCTCGCATCTCGCACAACTGGAAGCGGAACTGATAAACTGCATACCGGCTGAGGCTAATATCCTGATTGCTCATTCAATGGCAGGCGGAATCCCCCGGGCCAGGGTTTTTATGCCGCTCCTGAACCGGATTTTTAAAGGTACCGGTGAAAAATATCTCTCTTCAGAAACTTTCTGGAACACACCTTTGGGTCATCTCTGCGACGCCAGCTTCAACGAAGTAACCGCAGATACTTTTCGCTATCTGATAGAGGGAACCGCTGCCCTGCGCGCCAGAAACACCGGCAGGGGTGCCAGGGTCTGCTACACAGCGTACGGTTATCACGGCACCGGCGTGCTGGTAGGCGGAGAGTATAGGTGGCAGTCCTACACACCTTACGTACAGGGTGCTGCGAAAAAGCGGCTTGAAGATATCGCCGCCGAGGCAACTGCACAGGGGATCACGGCAACTGTATTTAACTGCCCTGAAATCCAGACCAATTCCAGCGCGCTTTTTCTGGGGGTTGAAATATCACTCTACCCGCTCTTGACCGCTCTTCGTCGTGAATCGGGAGAGCAGGTTGCAGCCGCCGTTGAGACCCGCTGCCAGGCACTGCTGAAGGAGGGTGAAACCTTGGCCGGCATGCTGAAACGGGCCGATGATTATCTTTCCTCTTCGGTGCTGGCTCAGATTCTTGACTTTGAAACCTGGCCGCAGCATAACAGCCGCGAGCAGGCTGAACTTATGTTGGCGGCGTCGGCAGAACTTATGGCGATGCACGTCGATCAGAAACAGCTCGTCTGCGCTGAATTATCCAGGATAGTGTTTCTTGCCACCGGTAGACTCATTCTGCACAGCTCCTGGAACCCCTCGTCACCAACTCTATGGCTCAACCACGACATAATCGGCCGACTGCTAGCGGATGCTCGCGGGGCTCAAATCGTATAAATATGAGGATTCGTATGCAAACAACAGTGAAATTACTAGCAACCATTATTCTTGTTACCCTGCTTTTTCAAGGGTGCTCCTCTGTTCCGGTGAACAAACCTGCTGAACAGCTGTATTCAGATGGCGAGCAATTCTTTAAGGATAAAAAATATCAAGACGCTATTGCCCAATGGAAAAAAGTCAAGGAGGCGTACAAGTCTGCTGAACTTTCTACAAAGGCTGAGCTCGGCATTGCCAATGCCTATTTTATGAATGAAGATTATATTGAAGCGGCGGCAGGATATGAGGATTTCAGAAAACTGCACCCGAAGCATCCCCAATCCGATTTTGCCCTGTACCGCCAGGGGTTGAGTTTTTATAAACAGATTCATGGCATCGACACCGACCAGACTCCGGTGAAAAATGCTCAAACGGTACTTGCCTCATACCTGACGCTCTATCCGAACGGGGAGCACTTTGCTGAGGTACAGGAAAAAAATCGTGACTGCCGCGACAAACAGCTTCAGTACGAAATATACGTGGGACGTTTCTACCTGAAGACAGACGCCTATAAAGCGGCAATTGCCCGCTTTGAAACTTCACTCAAAATGTTCCCAGATACGGCCAGGCGTGACGAAGTGCTTTATTACCTTGGCAAAGCGTACATGGAAGATGGGCAGAAGGCTAAAGCACAAGAACTGCTTGGACAGCTTACCCGCGAATACCCGGGTAGCGTACACTGTGCAGACGCCAACAAGATATTGAACTCTCTCAACAAACCATGACCTTCGATGGAACTTCCATGGCGGCCCGGATTATGGTTATCGCCGTTGCCTACCTGATTGGCTCGATCCCGACCGGGCTTCTGCTTGGCAAGGTATACGGGATAGATGTCCGCAAAGAGGGGAGCGGCAACATCGGCGCAACTAACCTGTACCGTACCGTAGGGCGTAAAGTCGGTATTTTCACGCTTATTGGCGACTGCCTAAAGGGACTGTTGCCGGTGCTGATGGTAAAATCAAGCTCGTTTTCGCCCGAATTGGCCGCCTGGGTGGGGCTGGCCGCTTTTTGCGGCCATGTCTTTTCTCTGTTCCTCAAATTCAAAGGGGGAAAGGGTGTTGCAACGGCACTGGGAGTATTTCTGGCGCTGGCGCCGGTAGCCGTAGCTGTGGCGATAGCGCTGTTTGCAATTTTGATGTTTATATGGCGTTATGTTTCGCTCGGCTCAATCTCTGCCGCAGCTGCCATGCCGCTGGCGGTTTATCTGCTCGGTGGAAACAGGACTGTCACGCTGGTGACCTCTATCATTGCTATTATCGTCATTGTGCGTCACCACGAAAATATCAGCCGCCTGTTATCAGGCACTGAGAGCAGGTTTAAAGCATAAATAGTTATTATTTCTAAAGTTATTTGTTGGAGGATAGATGAAGTTTGAAAACATGGGAAAAAAAGCTGTCATATTGGCTCTGCTGTTGATCGTGGCGGTGGGCGGCCTGTTTGCCGGTTATGTAGCTATAGTGCTTAACGTCAGCTATTCAAAAGGTGAACGAGTCGGATACGTCCAGAAATTTTCTGAAAAAGGGTGGCTTTGCAAAACCTGGGAGGGGGAATTGCAGATGCTTCCGGTTCCCGGTGCCTTGCCGGAAAAGTTCCTCTTCTCAGTGCGGGATAAAAACCTGATAAGCAAAATCAATACATCCATGGGAAAAAAACTGGCACTCTCATACGAGCAGCATAAAGGCGTACCGACAAAATGTTTTGGCGAATCTGAATATTTCGCGGTCAACGCAAAACCTCTGGAATAGTGGCGACGTAATCAAAGGGAGCAAGCTGTTTATTGCAGGAGCATCAACCCCTCGGATGAATCTGCTGGTGCAGGCGTTTCAGCCGCTCTCTGGTAACATGGGTATAAATCTGCGTACTGGAAAGATCGGCATGACCCAGCATGATCTGTACGCTACGCAGGTCTGCTCCGTTTTCCAGAAGATGGGTGGCGAACGAGTGGCGCAGAGTGTGTGGCGAGATATTTTTTCGTATTCCAGCTATAAGTGTCCTTTTTTTGATTATATTCCAGAATGCCTGGCGACTCATCGGGTTGCCAAGGCGGGAAAGAAAAAAGAATTTATTCTGCCGCAGCGGATCAAGCTTAAGGCGTTCCGCCTCAAGATAGGCGGCCGCACGAACTCTGGCCGACTCCCCGATCGGCACCAGACGCTCCTTGCTACCCTTTCCGATCGTCATCAGATACCCGGAATCAAGATTGACTTCCCGCAGTTTCAGATTGACCAACTCTGACACCCGTAAACCTGTTGCGTACAGAATCTCCAGCATCGCCCGGTCTCGCATATCCTCGCTACGTTCTCCGGCGCAGGCACCAAACAGAGCGTCAACCTCTCGCCCATCCAGAAACTGCGGCAGTTTATGCAGTGTACGCGGTGCTTCGATAATTGTCGCTGGATTGCTTTCGGCGTAGTTTTCGATCATCAAAAATTTATGAAACATGCGGATGGCGGATAGACAACGGGCACGGCTGCGCGCGCCGATAGAGAGTTTCTGCAAAACAGCCATGAAGGCGGCAATATCTGCGGAACGAACATCGGACAGTTTCAGGCGTCCCGCTTTTTCGAGAAAATCGAGATAACGGGCAAGATCACGGCTATAGGCGCTCCTCGTGTTACCCGAGAGCCCTTTTTCCACAACAAGATACGATATGAATAAATCCAGGTAGTCGTTCAACCAGATTCTCCATCCATCGGAATAACCTACACCCACTCATCGATCGCGACCATCAGCTTATTGCAAATTTCAGTCAGCTTTTCAGGGGCGGAAATTTTGTGACCGAAAATGTCCTGCACATAAAAAACGTCAGCCACCTGATCAACTTTGGTGGAAATTTTTGAGACGCCGATATACAGCCCCATTTCAGCTAGAGTGCTTGTGATCAGATACAGCAACCCGACCTTGTCGTGCGTCAGGATGTCGATTACGGTGTACTCTTCAGAGACCTCATTATCAATGTCAACCTTTGTTGCAAAACGCGGCGCAGGGCGCGCCGTCAGTAGAGTCGGGCGCTTTCGTTTCGCTACAAGAGTTGCAACCTGTACTTCGCCATGGATAACCTGTCGCATATCCTGCTCGATCTTTTCCCAACGACTGGAATCGGTGACCAAGTTTCCCTGGGGAGAATTTATCTGCAGAACATCAAGAACCTTGCCGTTTTTACTGGTGTTAATCTGAGCTCCCAGAATATTTACGCCGTTAGCAGCCATAACACCGGTGATTCGTGAGAAGAGCCCCGTCATATCATGTGCGCATATGGTGTATTCGGAGTAGCCGCTCTCAGGTTGATGGGTAAGGCGGAGCAATATATCGGATTGTGACAATCCAAGCAGCAGACGTACCTGCTCCGCGATCAGCAGGGCTGGATTGGAGAGGAGCAAGCGCACCGGCATTGCTTTTAGCTCAACCCGTATCTCGGCAACCGGGAAATCGTTTTCCAGTATATCGATGACTTTTTTGATCATGGAGGTTACCCGTTCGCTCCTGGCCTCCTGTTGGAAACCGCCGCGATCAAGTATCATGAAGGCTTTTTCAAACAGTTCCTGGAAGAGTGAGGCTTTCCATGCCGTCCAGACATCGGTTCCAACGGCACGAACGTCGGCAATAGAGAGCAGATAGAGCATCTTCAGGTTTTCGCTGGTTCCCATCTGAGCGGCAAATTGGGCAATCATTTTTTCATCATTGAGATCACGGCGCTGTGAAATATGGGCAAACTGCAAATGCTGGCGCACCAGAAATTCCAGTCGTTCACTATCCTCGCGCGAGAGCCCCATCCGCCGCGCAATTGTCGGAATCATTGCGGCGCCTTTATCGGCGTGCCCCCCTCCCGAACCTTTGCCGACATCATGGAAAAGTACGGATAAAATTAGCAGTTCCGGCTTGCCAATTTCTGAAGCTATTCGGCATGGGATAGGCATTACTTCCCTATATTCACCGTTCAGCATTTTTTCAGACTGTTCAACGGCAAAAAGCGTGTGAATATCAACCGTGTAGATATGATAAAGGTCGTGCTGAACCTTGCAGTAAATATGCTCAAGTTCCGGGATAAAGTGGTTCAGAAACTCCAGGTGATGCATCATTCGCAATGTGTCGGCAACGCCTTTTGGAGAACGTAAAATTTTAAGGAAGGAGTGGTTCACATCGCGACTACGACGGAATTTATCGTTAATCAGAGCTAGGTTCTTTCTGATGAGCCCCTTTACCCGGACATTAAGGGTTACTCCATGCTTCTGAGCGAGCTCGAATATTTTAATCAGGACATTCGGATTTTTTTCAACAACACTCTCATCTGGGATAGTTAATTCTCCCTTGATAACAAAACAGCCGTCTCCGACAGACCTCCGGATGAAATAGCCCAATATCTTCAAGGCGCCCTCATCGCGCCAGATGCAGCGCGAAATAAGGTTAGAGCTGAAATGTTCCACCTTGTTACCCTGACGGTAGTAGTCCCGCATAAAATCCTCTACCGCCAGCACTTTATCTCTGACAGTGTATCCAAGAAAACCGGCCAGGTGCTCCTGGGCATCAAACGTCAACTGATCGTTTTTGCGACCGTTGAAATAGTGCAGCTCGTTGCGGATTCGCCAGAGGTAGTCAAGAGCCTCGAGATAACTTTCGAGCTCCTCATCGTTCATAATCCCCTTGATGATCAATTCACGCAGTTCGGTAAACTTGTACTTGACACGAGCAATCCAGATGGCTGTCTGCAGATCGCGCAGTCCTCCCTCTCCCTCTTTCAGATTAGGCTCCAGCAGGTATACCGTAGAGCCGTATTTTTCACGGCGAGTTTTTAAATCCGCAATTTTTTCTTTAATAAATGAATCACTCGATCTGGGCAGAATCTGGCTGAAAATGACTTTGGTCAGAGCGGTAAACAGAGGTCGGCTACCGGAGAGAAATCTGGCATCCATAAGTGCCGTTTTGACTGTCGCATCTGCTGCAGCCATCTCGACGCAATCGGCAATCATACGCACCGAATAGCCGACATCAAGACGCATGTCCCAGAGAAAATAGAGTAATTTCTGAGCAATATCTTCGACCTTGGCGGAGGGGAGAGAGCCGTCGTGAAGAAACATTATATCGATATCTGAAAAGGGATTCAGCTCACCACGACCATAACCGCCCACTGCAACAAGTGAGATATGCTCAAGCATCTCTTCACTGCCGCCTATGTCGTAAATAATGGAAAGAAATAATTTGTTATGTAATTCGTCCATCATGTCGCTTAGGAGATGTGTAACATCGCTGCCGCTGGCTCCATCCCGATGAAGCTGTTTTATCTCTTCGCGATATTTCGCCAGAAAATTTTTGCAGCCGGAAAGGTAGAGGGGACGTTTCTCATCAAAGCCGGCCATACCGGCATCGCCGACAGCATTTATGTTGTCGGGAAAATATGGGTCGATAAAAAATTGCATCCATGATCCTTGTAAAGCGATAAGTGTGAGCGGAAGACAAATAGTGGCGTCCGGTCGGGGATGGATTATACGTCAGACAACAGCATGAGTCAAAATCTATAACAGAACTATAACAGATACAATTATCCCACATCTTTAGTTAAGTAGGGTCTTCCAATTCCGTAAGCAAGCAGATAGTATGGCGCTTATGAGTCTTGAAGAAAAAATACGCCTGTTTCCGGCCTCTCCCGGTGTCTACCTGATGCGTGACGCCGCCGGAGAAATCATTTATGTGGGAAAAGCTCGCAGCCTTCGGCAGCGGGTACGCTCTTATTTCAAACAATCCGGTGATGGGCGCTATCAAATCAAATTTCTGATGGCCAAGGTCGTTGATATTGAAGTCGTACTGACTGATACGGAAAAAGAGGCTCTGCTGCTCGAGAACACGCTTATCAAGCAACACCATCCCCGCTACAATCTAAACCTCAAGGACGACAAAACCTACTTTTCGCTTCGCATTGACCCGGCAGAGGAGTTCCCACGTTTTACAGTAGTTCGTAAGCGTCCCAGCGACAAGGCACGCTATTTTGGTCCTTATTCCTCCAGCTCTGCCGCGCGTGAGATGCTTCGTCAGTTGACCAGAATGTTCCCGCTACGCCACTACCAGCTTGCTGATTGCATGAGTCGCAAGCGCCCCTGCCTGTACCACCAGATCGGCCAGTGCAGCGCCCCTTGCCATAACATGATAACCAGAGAGGCATATGCTGCGCTGGTTGATGGCGCAATGCTTTTTCTTGAGGGTAAAGGGCGGCTTCTTATTGCAGAATTTAAGCAAAGAATGAACGATGCTTCCAGGCAGATGCTGTATGAAGAGGCGGCCCGGTGGCGTAATCTGCTCCATTCAATTGAAATTACGGTCGAAAAGCAGAAAGTCATTCTGAGCGGCGGTGATAGGGACGTGATCGGTTTCTACCGCAATGCGGATAAAATCGAAATCGCGCTTCTTTTTATTCGTGCCGGTCTCCTCTCCGGCAGCCATCAGTTTTCTCTCGCATGGGAGCTGGATGATGCCGCCGCCGTTTCAGCATTTTTACTGCAGTATTATACGGGCTCTATTTTTATCCCTGAAGAAATACTCCTCCCTCTTGCCATTGAAGACGGGGGTGCTCTGGCCGAACTGCTTGGAGAGTTGAATGGGAGCAAGGTATCTATTACCTTGCCGCTACGCGGAACCAAACGGGAGCTGGTTGTCCTTGCCGATAGAAATGCCATGTCCGCATACAGGGAACGAAATGACGAAGAGACAGCGGCTGCAGCGGTTCTGGCAGAACTTTCCAGACTGCTTCATCTGAGCCGACTTCCAGAGAGGATTGAGTGCTATGATATATCAACCATTCAGGGTCGTTTTTCGGTAGGGAGTTGCGCGGTGTTCAGTTCGGGGAAGGCTGACCGGAGCAGTTATCGCCATTACCGTATCAAAACCGTTGACGGCCAGGATGATTTTGCCATGTTGAGGGAGGTTTTTCTGCGGCGCTTTGGTGTCGACAGTTATGACGATAAAAGCGGGCCGGATCTCGTAGTTGTTGATGGAGGGGTGGGGCAGTTGAATGCCGTGCAGGAGATCGTTAACGAACTGGGGTTGTCAGGTAGTTTTGACTTGGTATCGCTGGCAAAAAGCCGCGTTACCCATAATGCCGTTGCAGAGACGGCAGGAAAAAGTGATGAACGGGTTTTTCTTCCGGGCAGAAAGAACCCTGTCGTGCTTCGTCAGAATTCAAAACCGCTTTTGCTGCTGGCATCTGTCCGCGATGAGGCGCACCGCTTCGCTATCGAGTATCACCGGAAACTGCGCAGCAAAGAAGGGATTACATCTGGGATTGATCGCATCGCAGGAATTGGGCCGAAACGTCGCACCGCCCTATTAACTCATTTTGGCAGTCTTAAAAAGTTAAAGGAAGCTACCGTGGAAGAAATCGTCACCATCCCCGGATTCAGTCGGGCAACTGCTGAAACGGTATACAAAGGACTGCGTGATGAGTGAAGCTGAAAAATCGTTCGATATGATCACCGTTCTAGGTCCGACAGCGTCCGGCAAGACACGCCTGGCAGTCGCTTTGGCCGAAATATACGGCGGAGAGATCATTTCTGCCGATTCCCGTCAGGTTTTTCGGGGGATGGACATCGGCAGCGGTAAGGATCTTCATGAATATGGTGCGATCCCGTATCACCTGATCGATATTCTGGATGCCGGTGGAGAGTTCAGCGTTTTTGAGTTTCATCGCAGATTTCTGGCCGCCGTCGCAGATATTTCAACCCGTCAGGCTGTTCCGATTCTCTGCGGCGGGAGCGGGATGTATCTGGATGCGGCACTGCGTGGCTACCAGATGATTGAAGTGCCCAAGGATGATGCTCTGCGAGGCGAACTGGCATTAAAGAGTGATGCTGAACTGGCGGAGGAGTTATGGCGCCTCAAGCCGACTCTGCACAACAGCACCGATCTGCTGGATCGGGAGCGGACGGTTAGGGCGATCGAAATTGCCCGGGGGGAACTGAATAAAGGGGTGGCAAGCAGAGCGCAACTACATTTTAATTCAGTAGTTATCGGCATCCGGTGGGAGCGAGAAGCTTTGCGGCAGAGGATAACCTGTCGCCTGAAAAATCGTTTTGAGAATGGTCTGGTAGAAGAGGTTGAGTTTCTGCATGCCGGTGGAATATCCTGGGAACGCCTTGATTATTACGGACTTGAATACCGCTACATCGGTGCCTATCTAAGAGGTGCCATGAAGAGAGATGATATGATTCAGAGTCTGAACAGTGCGATCCATGTTTTTGCAAAAAAGCAGGAAAACTGGTTTCGGAGGATGGAGCGACATGGTATTGATATCAACTGGATTGATGGAAGCGGTGCCCAATTGTCTCAGGCGCAAGAAATTATCAAAAAAAGTTTGATTGTCATTTAATTTGCTTGACATAGCGTAATCGATACTGATAGGTTGGCGAAAATTCGGATTTATATCCGGGTAAATCATTATGAAGAATCAGGAGAAGTAAGCACATGGTAAACGGAACAGTGAAATGGTTCAACGACAGCAAGGGGTTTGGATTTCTTGAGCAGGAAGGTGGCGAAGATGTATTCTGCCATTTCTCCGCAATCGCAGGCGAAGGTTTTAAATCCCTTGCAGAAGGCGATAGAGTGACTTTCGAAGTAACAAAGGGTCCGAAAGGGCTTCAGGCCGCGAACGTAACAAGAATTTAAGGTCGGCTTCGAACAAACCGAAAAACCCCGGATACTCTCCGGGGTTTTTTTTTGGCTTTATCTCTATCCTGACGGGAAAGTGCATCAGCAAAACTTACGCCGTTACCCCCCGATTTTAAGGGACATGCTGATGCTGATCAGGTAATGGTAAACGGTGTCAAACACGATGATCTGAAGTACATATATTGCAGCAAACGCGACTAACGGCGACAAATCAAGCATTCCGGTATCAGGCATATGTCGCCTGATCCTGCGCAGTACCGGTTCCGTAACACGATGAATAAAATTGACAAGAGGGTTGTAAGGGTCGGCGTTAACCCATGACACGATAACACTTGCCAGTAAAATATATTTGTAAAGTGTCAGCAACCCGCTTGCCAGCTCAATCAACTTGGCAAAAGCCAACAGTATGTTTGCTAATAAAACCATTGATACGCTCCAATAAGTGCAGGGTGAAGTTGGTCACACTATGCCTTAATGATCCAGCAAAGTCAAAACAGAAACTTGGCGCTAATCGTAAAATTGAGGAGAACCGATCGTGAACAAAAAAATATCAGCTCTGCTTCTTTCCGCCCTGGTATTGCCGGGACTAGGGCAGCTCTTTCTTGGGCGCAAGATGATCGGCGGAATTTTAATCGTTCTCGTCAACCTGATACTGTTGCTGGGCCTTTTTGTCCTGCTACGGGGGCTTTCGCCGCTGATCGCTTCACAGATTGCCGATGGCGCTATCAGAATATCTCCGACAGAGGTAATGAAATCACTTGAAGACACAACCGGTTTCGGTAAAGCGGTATTAGCCTCATTTTTTCTTGTATGGACGTTTGCTGTTGTCGATATACTACGAGCCAAAGTGGAGCCGCAGGCTGATATCGAAGGCCATTCTTGACAAACGTCGTTATTTTGTGCAATGGTGGCTCGTTAATTAAAGTGAAATCTGCGTAGTTGTCAAAAAAAAAATCGGGAGAATAATGATAGTTTCAAAAATCATCGGAAGCGGCTCATGCCTGCCGGATCGAGTCATACCCAACAGTCATTTTGACTATCTGGTAGAAAATGCGGACGAGTGGATTTTCAGTCGCACCGGCATCCGCGAAAGGCGCTTTGCACATGCCGATCAGGCTACCTCCGATCTCGCCACTATTGCCGCAAAAAATGCACTGGAGGCTGCCGGGATCGACGCTTCGGAAATCGACTGCATTGTTGTCGGCACATCGACTCCTGATATGAGTCTTCCTTCGACCGGCTGCATGGTTCAGGAAAATATCGGCGCAAAAAACGCTTTCTCCTTTGATATCAACGCCGTCTGTTCCAGTTTTGTCTATGCGCTGGAAATTGCCGATAACTTCATCAAATGCGGAAAATACAAGACCGTCATGGCTATTGGTGCCGATACCTACTCTAAAATTCTTGATTTTAACGACAAAAACAGTTGCCCACTTTTTGGTGACGGTGCAGGCGCGGCTATTTTGACCAGCGGCGGTGATGCTTCGACTGGTGTACAGCATACCTACATGCGTAGTGACGGCAAGGGGTGGCCGCTGATTCAGGTTCCATCTTCGGGGTCGCGAAGTCCAGTTACTGCTCAGACTATAGAAGCTCGTGAAATTTATTTCAAGATGGCCGGTAAACAGGTCTACATTTTTGCGACCGAGGTCATTCCCGATATTATCAACAAGCTCTGCGCAAAAGCCGGGATAACTCCGGCTGATCTCGATTTCATTATTCCTCATCAGGCCAATGTGCGCATGATCGACTTTATCTCAAAAAAGAGTAGTTTCCCCAAGGAGCGCTTTCTGCTCAATCTTGACAGGTGCGGCAATACCTCGGCAGCTTCGGTGGCGTTGGTACTGGATGAAAACCTGCGTAACGGCACGATCAAACCGGGACATCTTGTTCTTGTCATGGGTTTTGGTGGAGGCCTTACCTGGGGCGGTTTACTGATAAGATTTTAGCCCTCCGATTCCCTCTCCCGCTTCAAACGTTTTTAAGCGGTTTGTTTCAAATAGTGCCCGCAGTTCCGACTGCGGGCACTTCTGTTTCCACCCCCCGTGGAAACTGTCTGCAGCAAGCATGATTCCATTCGGCGCCAGCAGCTCCTCAAGGTTGCATACTGCCAGCTCCAGCTCTTTCTTTTTATGAAGAATTGGACCGCCTAACAGGCCATTGCAGAGGATAATGTCGAAACGGCGCTGTCCATAATCTCGCAGTAAATCTGGAGGTGAGTCGGGTCTTACAATATCTCGGCAGGTGAATATGGTGCGGCGCATGTACCCTTTTTCCATGAGGGGTAAAGTAGCTGTTCTCACCTCCCTTTCTCGCTCTCGGTTGTGCGGAAAACTGCGAGCGGCTGCTGCCCAGACTTCCAACGGCTCAAGCGTCCAGCCTTCAATATAAACATCTTCAGATGAAGCCCCAGATTCAGACAGCATGAGGGCGAGTTCATACGTTCCCTCTCCAGTTCCGCACGCGGCGTCCAGGCAATGTACTGTTTCCTTCTTTCTCTCTGCAAGCCAACTCCTGATGAACTCCATCTGTTTGGGATAGCGTCCAAATCCTTTGTAGAAGCGGGATGGAAGGAATGAGGCAAACAAAAATTCTGTTAAAAGGGTTCGATCTGCGCAAAAAACCTCCAGGAGTCGCGCCGGATTAGTACTGAATTGGAAGTTCGGCGGCAGCGTGACGAAGACGTCGGCCCAACTTAATGCATTGTAAAATGGGGTGCTGGATAGAATCGGGGGATAGGAGAGCGCAGAGCGGTATAAGCTGTAGAAGTGCGAGGTAACTTCGGTAATTGGCAGATAGCATTCAGACTGGTTTCGTATCTC
>Ga0194060_10001044_pt1 | contig 20103 bp, 14 predicted proteins | sample SepL225m_MetaG_FD_163427 | JGI IMG/M metagenome (GOLD analysis project Ga0194060, IMG submission 163427) | Anoxic zone freshwater microbial communities from boreal shield lake in IISD Experimental Lakes Area, Ontario, Canada - Sep2016-L222-5m | ecosystem: Environmental > Aquatic > Freshwater >... | reverse complement strand
TCGCGCTGGCGGGTCTGACGCTCGCGCTGGCCTCGTGCGCCACAGCGCCCGAGGCACCGGTGGGCTGGACCCGGGTCTGGAGCGATGAATTCGATGGGCGCGAGCTCGACCGCAGCAAATGGGACTTCGATCTGGGCAATGGTTTCTACAACTACGGCGAGAACAAGTGGATTGCCGGCTGGGGCAACCGTGAATTGCAGACTTACACGCGCGACACCGACAACGTCTTTGTGCAGGACGGCCTGTTGCACCTGCGAGCGGTCAGGGAGTCGCGCGATGGATTCGGCTACAGCTCGGGTCGCTTGAAGTCGCAAACTCGTGCCGGAGCCAACCTGTTCAGCCAGACCTATGGCCGATTCGAGATCCGTGCCAAGCTGCCGACCGGGCAGGGTTTGTGGCCGGCCTTGTGGATGCTGCCACGCGAGCATGGTTACGGCAGCTGGGCGGCCAGCGGCGAGATCGACATCATGGAAGCACGTGGCGCGATCCCGGACGCCGTGACTGGCGCATTGCACTTCGGCTCAGCCTGGGATGCCAACGCCAGCAGTCATGCCCGCTACCCGTTTCCTGACGGACAGTCGATCGCCGATTTCCACGTTTACGCGCTGGAGTGGGAGCCGGGCGAAATCCGCTGGTATGTGGACGGCGCGCTCTACGCTCGCAAGGATTTCTGGTGGAGCAGTCCTCGCGTCCTGGCCGGCAAGGGTGCACCACCGCTCAGTGAGGCTGATCTGCATGCGTGGCCGGCACCTTTTGATCGGCCGTTCTACCTCATCATGAATCTCGCCGTGGGTGGCGATTTCGGCGGCAACCCCGATGCCTCGACACCTTTTCCGGCCGAGATGCTGGTTGACTATGTCCGGGTTTACCAACGCCACGGCGGCTACTCGCAGACACCACCTCCCCGGGGTGAGGGCACGCTGCCCTTTTGAGCGCGAGTAACTGGCTCTGCAGGCCTGAACGCCGCGCTCCCGGCGGCGCTGTTGTTGTGTTGCGACAGAACCCAATGTTTTGTTCAACAATTTCACACGATCGTCATAAGGTTAGGGTTTTCACCAGCTTTACAGGTCTTTACGCGGTGCTAAAGTAGGTCCAAATGGAAACGTTTCCATTTTTGTAGACCGAATCCAATTAGACACAAACCGAGATCTAGACCTAGGAGTTACCTCAATGAAAAGTTCTGCCACCCCGCGCAGCCAAAGCATCGCCCGGAGACATTCCGCAATGCGCATCAGCCCTGTGGCCGCGGCTTGCGCAAGCTTGCTGCTTGCCAGTGGTTCGGTCTACGCTCAGAATGCCCCAGCAACCACCGGTGCCAACCTGGGCGCGGTAACTGTCACGGGTTTCCGTCACGCCATCGAAACGTCTATCGAAACCAAGAGGAATGCGGATTCCATCGTCGAAGTCGTGACGGCTGAAGACATTGGCAAGTTGCCCGATGTGTCGATCGCCGAATCGCTGGCTCGCCTGCCAGGTGTTGCCGGCATCCGCGGGCAAGATGGTCGCGTGCAGACCATTTCAATCCGTGGCATGCCCCCACAATTTGCGACGACGCTGCTCAACGGGCGCGAAATGGTCAGCTCGGGCGATAACCGGTCGGTCGAATACGATCAATTCCCCTCCGAACTCTTCAGTTCGGCCATCGTGTACAAGACGCCAACGGCCAGCCTGGTTGGCCAAGGCTTGGCGGGTACCGTGGATATGCGTACCGTCAACCCGCTTTCTTTCGCCAGTCGTCAGATCGCTGTCAACGTCCGTGGCGAGACCAACTCCAATGGAGAGGCGATTGCCGGTGTCGCCAGCCAGCTTGGCAAGCGCTTCAGCGCGTCCTATATCGACCAGTCGGCTGACAAGACCCTTGGTTGGGCCTTGGGTTTTGCACATCTCGACACGCCAACCCAAGTGCGCCAGAGCCAAATGTGGGACTGGGCCGCGCCAGCGAATGACTGGGGTTCAAATACTGTCACCGGACTGCCCAAGGCCACCAATGGCGGCAGCGCGCTCATGCCGATGGGGATGGAAGTTACGGCCGATTCCAAGAGCAATAAGCGCGACGGTCTGATGGGCGTTCTGGAGTTCAAGCCGAACAAGGATCTGCATAGCCAGCTTGATCTGTATTACTCCAAGTTCAACGCAGCAGATCAGGGATTCAAGTTTGAAATCAGCAATTGGGGATTGTGGAATGGCCCTTCCACGATGCCTTACCTGACCAATGCCAAGACGACAGATTTTGACCGCAATACCTTCGTGACCAGCGGGACGAGCAACAACAGCCAGACCGTGCTGCAAAGCTTCAACAGCAGCCGCAGCGACGAAATCGCGGCACTGGGCTGGAATACTTCCTATAACCTCAACAAGGACTGGAAGCTGACCGGTGACCTGAGCTATTCGAAGGACACCCGCGACGAGAAATACCTTGAGACCTTTGCTGCCCCCTACGCGAGCGGTCAATGGGTCATGGGTTCATATAACTTCGTCGCCGATCCGGTTGGAACGAAGCTGATCCAGCTGAGTCCGGGTGCCGGTACCTCATTCGCTCCTTCGAGCCTGCGTCTGGGTGACCCCATGGCTTGGGTCGGTGATGACAATGGATTTGCGGGTAACATCAATTTGCCGCATGTCACCGACACCATGAAGACGCTGCGTCTGACGGCCAAACGTACACTGGACGGCATGTTCAGCGAAGCAGATTTTGGCTTCAATTACACACAGCGCGACAAAGCGGTGGCGATGAATCGTTATCGCCTGAATATTGCCAATCCAACGACCATTCAGGGCGACGGGCGTTACACCTCGACCATTCCCAACAGTGCAGTGCTGGGCTTGGTGAACCTTGACTTTGCCGGGCTGTCTGGCATGCCGCGTCTGGATGTGCAAAGCCTGGTTGACAACAAGGTCCTGGTTCCGCAGCAGGTCTTCTGGGGCAAGGCGGGTGATGATTCGACCGTGCACGAGAAGATCAGCACGGCTTATGCCATGGCCAAGATTGATACCAATATCGGCATTGTGCCGGTCAGTGGCAACGTGGGTGTGCAGTTTGTGCGTACCGATCAGTCCTCCGAAGGTTGGGTGTATCTGGGCGACACGGCCAACCCCGATCCAGCCAAACTGTATGCCGTTACCGGCGGCGCGTCGTACAACGATGTGCTGCCAAGCATGAATCTGCGTTTCGACCTGCCAGATCAGACAGTGATGCGTGTGGGCGCCGGTCGTCAAATGGCTCGCCCGGACATCAACAAGATGCGCGCTGGCGCGAGTGGCCCTGCCGTGAACACCACGCCCGGCCCCGACTACGCCACCTGGTCGGGCGGCAGCGGTGGTAACCCTTCGCTGGAGCCTTGGCGCGCCACGGCCTATGACTTCTCGCTGGAAAAGTATTTTGGCAAGCGCAGCTATATTGCCGTCGCAGAGTACTACAAGGATCTGAAGTCCTGGGTCTATGACGCAAAGGTGCTGCGTGACTTTACGGGCTTCCCGAATCCTTCCGGTGTGAAAGCTATTTCGCCCTTCGGATACTTCACGGCGCCGACCAATGGCCTGGGTGGGATGGTTCGGGGTTTTGAAGGGACGGTCTCGCTCGACGGTTCACTTTTCAGTAAGTCGCTCGATGGCATCGGCGTGATCGTCAACACCACGATTGCCACGAGCAGCCTCTTTGACAAGGATGGCAATGAGGTTGTTCCCGAAGGCCTGTCGGGTCGTTCGACCAACCTGACGCTGTACTACGAACAAAACGGTTTCTCGGCGCGGATCAGCGAGCGTTATCGTTCACCCTTTACCTCGACCTATCGCAGCGTGGTGTTTCAGGACGTGACGACCAAGATCAGTTCGGACAACGTGGTTGACCTGCAACTGGGCTACGCCTTCGAGCAGGGTTACTTCAAGGGTCTGTCGCTGTTGTTGCAGGTCAACAACGTGACCGACAGCGCCACGCAACAGATGTCCTCGATCAACGGACTCGGTGGCAACAACCCGACGCCGAATGCTTCGCAGCTGGTTACCAAGTGGGTCAATCACTTCGGTCGACAGATGCTGTTTGGCGTGAACTACAAGTTCTAGACCCCAAGTTCAACTGATTGATTCCCGGCGTAGAAAAAGCGGCGACTTCGTTCGCCGCTTTTTCTCTTCAGGTGTTTGATGGCAGACTCCCGTTGACCCACGCACTTCTGTGAGGACTTCTATGTCAGTTCAATATGTTCGTGATGTCGTCATTGCCGGTGGGGGCACGGCGGGCTGGATGACGGCAGCGCTTTTTTCGCGGACTCTTGGGAACAACTGTCGGATTCATCTCGTCGAGTCGGACGAAATCGGCATCGTCGGCGTTGGCGAGGCGACGATTCCGCATATTCGTGTCTATAACGAGTTGCTCGGCATCGACGAGAACGACTTTCTGAAACACTGCCAGGGCAGCTTCAAGCTCGGCATCGAGTTTGTCAACTGGGGACAGATCGGTGACCGCTACACCCACGGCTTTGGTCCGGTCGGCTCCCCCCTCTCCGGCGTACCGTTTCACCATTATTGGCTGAGACAGCGCGCGACCGGCAGCGTCGCCGATCTTGACGCGTTTTCATTGAACTGCAGTGCTCCGCGCGCTGCGAAGTATCTCAATTCGCAGCCGCAGATGCAGGGCTCGCCTCTGGCGGACCTGCCCAGCGCATACCATTTCGATGCCAAGCTGTATGCCGCTTATCTGCGCAAGTACGCCCAGGCCCGTGGTGTCAGGCGCACTGAGGGCAAGATTGATTCGATCGATCTCCACCCGCAGTCGGGCCACATCCGCGCGCTGGTGTTGGAAGGCGGCGAGCGCATTGAAGGTGATTTCTTTATCGACTGCACCGGCATTCGCGCCATGCTGATCGAGGGCGCCCTTGAATCTGGCTACGAGGACTGGCGGCACTGGCTGCCCTGCGACCGCGCGCTTGCCGTGCCCTGCGAATCGGTCGAACCGCTGATTCCTCTGACGCGCTCGACGGCGCACAGTGCCGGCTGGCAATGGCGCATTCCGCTGCAAAACCGCATCGGTAACGGCCATGTCTATAGCAGCCCCTACATTTCTGACGACGAAGCCGCCTCGGTGTTGATGAATAACCTGGACGGCAAGCCTCTGGCCGAGCCGCGGCTGATCAAATACACCACGGGGCGACGCAAGACGTTCTGGAAGAAAAACTGTGTGGCCGTTGGCTTGTCGAGCGGCTTTTTGGAACCACTCGAATCGACCAGCATCCACCTCATCCAGACGGCGGTGATGCGAATTCTTTCCAACTTTCCGGGGCTTGGTTTTGCCCAGCCGGATATTGATCATTACAACCGTGAAACCCGGCTGGAATACGAAGGGATTCGGGACTTCATCATCACGCACTACCACGTCACCCAACGAAGCGATTCGCCGTTCTGGAATTATTGCCGGACGATGGAGATCCCCGACTCTCTGGCTCAGCGCCTGAAGCTGTTCCACAGCAATGGCCGGGTTTTGCGCGAACTCTTCATCCAGCTATTTGCCGAATCGAGTTGGGTTCAGATCTTGCTGGGTCAGCGCTTCATCCCGCAAGGCTGGCACGCGCTGGCAGGTTTGATTCCTGCCGAGGAGCTGAGCGCCTTTATCCACGATATCGAGATGGTCACGCAGCGCTGCGTGGCCGCCATGCCCAGCCATGCCGACTATATCAAGGCCAACTGCGCCGCTGGTTGACGGCCACGTTATAGTGCGTGCACCACAGGAGTTGACATGGCCACGATCAAGGATGTAGCGCGACTCGCTGGGGTCGGCGTCGGGACCGCCTCGCGCGTGGTCAGCGGCCACGGCTCGGTCGCTCCGGCCACGGCACAGAGGGTGCGCGAGGCCATCGCCGAGCTCGAATTCCGGCCTTCGCATGCGGCTCGCACCCTGCTGTCCGGTTCCTCGCAGATGATTGGTGTTTACATACCTATGCTGGTGGGGACGTTTTACACACCTATTCTTGGCGCCATCGACACCGAACTGCGTACCACCGGTCGGCACATGGTGGTGGCCTTCGGTTGCGGCGACGGCGACACGCGCCAGCAGGCGATCGAAGGGATCGATTTCCTGATCGAACGCGGTTGCGATGGGCTGGTGGTGATGAGCAATGCGCTACTGCAAATAGACATCGAAGCGCTGGGTCCCAAGCAAGGCAAACTGGTCTTGCTGAACCACTATTTCAAGAAGCATGCTGACCAGTGTTTTCCCGCCGATCACGAGCGCGGCGGCATGCTGGCTGCGCAGGCTTTGCTGAAGATGCAGCATCGCAGGATTGCGGTCATTGCAGGGCCGCGCTCCTCACCCGACAACGTGGCCCGCATCGACGGTTTCATGCGCGAACTGCAGCGTGAAGGTATTGACCCGGCGCAGGTGGTGATGCTGGAGAGTGACTTTTCACCGGCTGGCGGATGGGCTTCGGCGCGTTCGCTGGCCTCATCAGGCCATGAATTCACCGCGCTGTTTTGTGCCAACGATGAAATGGCTGTGGGTGCGCTGGCCTTTTTTCAGCAAGCCGGAATTTCAGTACCGGGAACCATTTCGGTGCTGGGCTACGACGACACCCACAACGCTGAATACTCGGCACCCCAGCTAACTTCAGTGCACATTCCCTGGCGCCAGATTACCCTCAGCGGCCTGCGCTGGTTGCTCAACCAATGCTATGGCGAGGCGCAGCTTGTGCAGCGGAAATTTCCGGTCAGTGTGACCTGGCGCGCATCGCTTGTCATGGCAACGGCCGCAGAGCAGCCCAAAGCCACTGCACGAAAAGCCCGTGCGCGCGCCAGGATTTAAGGACTCGAACTAAGGGTAGCTACGAATGTGGCTTGGCATTCCTTGTGCCTACAATTGGAAACCTTTCCACACGATCGGTAATTGCAGCAATTGAAACATGACGAACACAAGAACCAACGATCTACCGATTCTCAAACGCAGTGACTTCGCCGCTGACTTTCGCTGGGGGTGTTCCACCTCTTCCTATCAGATCGAAGGCGCGGTGCAGGAGGATGGTCGCGGCGAATCGATCTGGGATCGCTTTTGTGCCACGCCTGGTCGTATCCGTGACGGCTCCAGCGGCGCGTTCGCCTGTGATCACTATCATCGTTGGCCGCAGGATCTGGATGCAGCTGCCGGTCTGGGCATCAATGCCTACCGGTTTTCCATTGCGTGGCCCCGCATTTTCCCCAGTGGTCGTGGCCGGGTTCCCAACCAGAAGGGTCTGGATTTCTATGCGCGCCTGGTGGACGGCATGCTTGAGCGCGGTTTGGAACCCTGGGTCACGCTCTACCACTGGGATTTGCCGCAGGCTTTGCAGGATCAGGGCGGTTGGGCCCATCGCGATACCGTCGCCGCCTTTGTCGAGTACACGGATGTCGTGAGCCGCCATCTGGGCGACCGCGTCAAGCACTGGATCACGCACAACGAGCCATGGTGTACTGCCTTTATCGGCAACTATGAAGGCGCTCACGCACCGGGCTTGAAGAACTTCCAGACAGCGTTGCAGGTTTGCCATAACGTGATGGTGTCGCATGGGCTGGCGATACCGGTGATCCGGCGCAATGTGCCTGCGGCACAGGTCGGCGCCGCGCTGAGCCTGCACCCACTTTACCCAGCGTCGGACAGCGCTCAGGACGTGGCGGCAACCCTGCGCCACGATGGTTTGCGCAACCGCTGGTTTCTTGATCCCCTGCACGGCCGCGGCTATCCGTCAGATATCTGGGACCTTCTGGGGGACAAGGCGCCCTTGGTGCAGGACGGTGATCTGCAGGCCATCGCCACGCCGACCGATTTTTTAGGCATCAACTATTATTTCCCCGAAGTCGTGGCCGATGCACCGGGGCAGGGCGTGATGGAGACACGGGTGATTGATTCTGCCAACGTGGAACGCACCGCCTTTGGCTGGGAGGTCTCACCGCAAGGCATGGTCGCGTTGCTCGCCCGTGTGACCAGGGACTATCAACCGGCAGTGATTTATCTGACCGAAAATGGATCAAGTTACGAAGATGTGGTGTCGTTCAATGGCGAGATTGACGACATCGAGCGGCGGCGCTACCTGGAGCGTCACCTGCTGGCGCTGCGGGAGATTGTTGCCAAGGGAATCCCGGTCAAGGGCTATTTTGCGTGGAGTCTGCTCGACAACTTCGAGTGGGCGGAGGGCTACGTTCGACGCTTTGGCCTGACGCATGTGGATTTCCACACGCAGCAGCGCCGGCTCAAGCTCAGCGGGAAATGGTACCGGTCATTCTTGAGAGGTGAACGATGAAGCTCAAACTATTAACGCTGGCGCTGTTCATGGGACTTGGTGCGCTGGCGCATGCTGCCGGTCCCAAGGCAGAAGTGATTCACTGGTGGACATCGGGCGGCGAATCGGCCGCAGTGAAGCAGTTTTCGCAGGCCTATACGACGGCCGGTGGAGTCTGGGTCGACACCGCCATCGCGCTGGGCGAGCAGGCGCGTTCGGTGGCGATCAACCGCATCATCGGCGGCAACCCGCCGACGGCAGCCCAGTTCAATACGTCCAAGCAATTCCTGGACATCGTCGAGCAGGGCATGCTCAACAACGTGGACGAGATTGCGCTGCGCGATGGCTGGGACAAGTTCCTGCCGGAAACCGTGCTCAACGTAGTGCGGGTCAAGGGCCACTTCTACGCTGCGCCGGTCAACATCCACATGCCGACCTGGATCTGGTATTCCAAGTCTGCCTTCAAGAAGGCCGGCATCACCGCCGAACCCAAAAGCATGGATGAAATGTTCGCTGCCCTGGACAAGCTCAAGGCCGCCGGACTGATTCCCCTGGCGCATGGCGGCCAACCCTGGCAGGAGAACATCGTCTTCACGGCGATGCTGGCGAATGTGGGCGGCACCGAGCTTTACCTCAAGGTCATGCGCGATCGCGACCCGGCGGCGATTCAGGGCGATGCCTTCCGCAAAGTGTTGACCAGTTACAAGCGTCTGCAATCCTATGTGGACAAGGGCGCACCGGGGCGCAACTGGAATGACGCCACGGCCCTGCTGATTACCGGCAAGGCCGGCATGCAAATCATGGGCGACTGGGCCAAGGGTGAGTTCGCCCTGGCCAACCAGGCGCCGGGGAAGGACTACGGCTGCATCGCCGGTTTTGGTGCACGTTCGCCCTACGTGATTCAGGGCGACGTCTTCGTCTTTCCCAAGACCAGCGATGCCGAGGCGATCAAGGCACAAAAGCTGCTGGCCAGCGTGATGCTGTCACCTGCAGTGCAGGTCGAGTTCAGCAACAAGAAGGGCTCGATCCCGGTGCGCACCGACGTCGATTCGTCCCGACTTGACATCTGCGCCCAGCAGGGCCTGACCATCATGAAGGACAAGTCGCGCCAACTGGGCAATGGCGAGGTGTATCTGAACCCGGACCAGAATGGTTCCCTGTCGGACATTCTGACGGCGTACTGGAACAAGAACGTTCCGGTCGAAAAAGTGCAGAAAGACATCCTGGCCGCGCTTAAACGCTAAGCGGTCGGCAGTGCCATGAAAGCCCGGCTCCTCCACTTGTCGCGCCAGCTAGTGTCATGGTCAGCGCTGCTGCCGATGGCGCTGACCGTGCTGGTGGCCTACCTGGGTACCGTGCTCTGGTCGCTCAAGGTGTCGCTGACCAATTCACGCACATTCCCGTCGGACGAGTACGTCGGTCTTGCGCAGTACGAACGCCTGTTCAACAACGACCGCTGGCTGCTGTCGCTGGAAAACCTGGCACTCTACGGCGTGCTGTTCATTGCCATCTGCATGCTGCTGGGTTTTCTGCTGGCGGTCTTCATTGACCAGAAAGTGATGGCAGAAGGTGCCTTGCGCACGGTGTTTCTGTATCCCTACGCCATGTCGTTTGTCGCCACCGGGCTGGTCTGGCAATGGATGCTCAACCCCGGCAACGGCATCCAGCAGGCGTTGCGGCAACTGGGTTGGCAGGACTTCACTTTCGACTGGATCATCGACCAGGACATGGTCATGTACACCATCGTCATCGCCACCGTCTGGCAGGCTTCCGGTCTGGTGATGGCGATGCTGCTGGCGGGCCTGCGCGGCATCGATGAAGAAATCTGGAAAGCTGCCCGCATCGACGGTATCCCGACCTGGCGCGTTTACGTCTCCATCGTGCTGCCCATGCTGGCACCCTCGGTCGCCACCGTGTTCGTGCTGCTGTTTACCGCCGTCATCAAGCTGTTTGACTCGGTTGTCTCCATGACCCAGGGCGGACCTGGCACGGCCAGCGAAGTGCCGGCCAAGTTCATCATGGACCACTTGTTTGGCCGCGCCAACATCGCCCTGGCATCGGCCGGATCGATGGTGTTGCTGCTGACCGTGCTGGCGCTGGTGGCACCCTTTCTGTACGCGCGCAGCCGCGCCCGTCGCCGCGAGGAGCGGGGATGAGCGCCGCGCCGGGCCGCCCCAGGCAAGCTCGCGCCCCCGGGGGGGTCAGACTGACGCCAGCGCGCATTGGTATCTACGCCTTCCTGCTGACGGCGGCGCTGTTCTTCCTGCTGCCCCTGTACATCATGCTGGTCACGTCGTTCAAGACCATGGACGAAATCCGGCTCGGCAACATCTTCGCCCTGCCGCTGAGCGTCACGCTGGAACCCTGGATGATCGCCTGGTCGCAGGCCTGCACCGGCGTCAATTGCAACGGCATCCGTGGCGGCTTCTGGAACTCCGTGCTGATCGTGATTCCGAGCACGGTGTTGCCGATCCTGCTTGGCGCGCTTAACGGCTATGCGCTGTCGTTCTGGAAGCCGCGCGGATCGCAGGCCTTGTTTGCCATTCTGATGATAGGTGCCTTCATTCCAGTGCAGGTCATGATGTACCCGCTGGTGCGCATCCTGGCGAGCGTCGGGCTGTTCAGCTCGTTGCCGGGCATCGTCACGGTTCACATCATCTTCAGCATGCCGGTGATGACGCTGCTGTTTCGCAACTATTACCTCTCCATTCCGCAGGAACTGTTCAAGGCGGCACGCATCGACGGCGGTGGCTTCTGGCGCATCTTCGCACAGCTGATGCTGCCGATGTCCACCCCCATGATCATCGTGGCGGCGATCATGCAGGTCACCGGCGTCTGGAACGACTACATTCTCGGTCTGGTGTTTGCAGGGCGTGACAACCTGCCGATGACGGTGCAACTCAACAATGTCATCAACACCACCACGGGTGAGCGGCTCTACAACGTCAACATGGCAGCCACCATCCTGACCTCGATGGTGCCACTGGCCATTTATTTTTTCTCGGGACGCTGGTTTGTGCGCGGTATCGCCGCCGGTGCGGTAAAGGGGTAGGCCATGGCCAGTGTCAGCATCCACAATCTTTGCATCCGCTTTGGTGCCAACGAAGTCATCAAGGACCTCAACCTCGACGTCCTCGCGAGCGAGTTTCTGGTGCTGCTCGGGCCTTCCGGGTGCGGCAAGTCGACTTTGCTGCACAGCATTGCGGGTCTGATCGACGTGAGCGACGGGCGCATCGAAATCGGTGGGCAGGACATGACCTGGGCCGATCCGACGGACCGCCATATTGGCATGGTTTTCCAGTCCTATGCCCTCTACCCGACCATGACGGTGGAGCGCAACATGTCGTTTGGTCTGCGCATCAATGGCACGCCGAAGCCGGAAATTGAGCGCCGGGTCCAGCGCGCCGCGCAGATGTTGCACCTGGAGCCGCTGCTTGAGCGCAAGCCCGCGCAGTTGTCCGGCGGGCAGCGCCAGCGCGTGGCGATCGGCCGGGCGCTGGTGCGAGAGGCGGATGTCTTCCTGTTCGACGAACCCTTGTCCAATCTGGACGCCAAGCTGCGCGCGGAGCTGCGGCGAGAGCTCAAGTTGTTGCACAAGAATTTGCGCTCGACCATGATCTACGTAACGCATGATCAGGTCGAGGCCATGACGCTGGCCACGCGCATCGTGGTGATGTCCGCTGGCAAGATCCAGCAGATCGGCGTTCCCTCCGAGGTTTATGAAAAGCCGGAGAACCTGTTTGTAGCGGGCTTTCTGGGGTCGCCGGCCATGAACTTTCTGCATGGGCAACTCAAGCCCACGGCGGACTCGATTCTGTTTGAGTCGCAGGGGCTCACGCTCGATGTGACGCCGTATGGCTGGCGCGCCCCGGTAGCCACCACCCTGGAAGTGGTTCTGGGCATTCGCCCGGAAAACCTGCGAATTGATGCCGACGGGCAATTCCAGGCAACGGTTTCCCTGATCGAGCCGATGGGTAATCACCACGTCGTGTGGCTCGAATTTGGCGGCAAGTTGCTCTCCAGTGTGGTGTCGGGTCCTTTGACCGTTGGTGTTGATGACGCAGTCCGTTTCGGGCTGGATGCAGACCGGATTTCGCTGTTCGACCGGGTCACAGAGCAGCGCCTCTAGGGCAACGCAGGCGTTAGCGGATGGACGTTCATTGATGCGCAAAGGGGGAGTGATGATGCGAAGTTTGACGTGGCGGGTGTTGACGCCAGCGCTTGTCGGGATGGTGTTGCTCGGCTGCGGTGGTACCGCTCAGACGCAGCCGATGGTCATCGGTCCCGCGGTTCAGACCTGGGTCACCTTGACCGACCAGTCCAAGCTTCTGGCGTTGGAGGCGGGCAAGAACTTTGCAGGCAACCGGTCGGCCTTGCCACTCAATATTGCGGTGGATCCGCTCCAGCGTTACCAGGAAATCGTCGGCTTTGGTGCCAATATCACCGATGCCTCGGCCTGGTTGATTCAGAACCGCATGAACGCGCAGCAACGCAGCGCCTTGATGGCTGACCTGTTTGGCAAGGCGCCTGGCATCGGCCTGAGTTTTACGCGACTGACGATTGGCGCCTCCGACTTTTCCATGCGGCACTACACGCTCGACGATGTGCCGAGCGGACAGACCGACTACCCGCTGGCAAAATTCTCGATCGATCCGATGCGCGCCGATGTGCTGCCGGTAGTAAAGAGCGCGCTGGCAATCAACCCGCAGTTGCGCGTCATGGCAAGCCCCTGGAGTGCGCCGGCCTGGATGAAGAGCAACGACAGCCTGATCAAAGGCACACTGCGTCCCGAGGCTTACGCTGCGTTTGCCGCCTACCTTGGAAAGTTTGTCGACGCCATGGCGGCCGAAGGGGTTCCGATGTTTGCATTGACAGTGCAAAACGAACCCCACTTCGAGCCGCTCGACTACCCCGGCATGCGGCTGGACCCGGCGATGCGGGCACGCCTGATTGCCGAAAATCTGGGTCCCTTGCTGGCCGCGCGGGCGAAGCCGGTCCGGATTCTCGATTGGGATCACAACTGGGATGAGCCCCAGGCCCCAATGCAGGTACTGGCTGACCCGAAGGCCCATCCCTATGTGGCCGGCGTTGCATGGCACTGCTATGGCGGCGACGTGGCGGCGCAGACGCTGGTGCACGATGCCTATCCGGACAAGGAAACCTACTTTACCGAGTGTTCGGGCGGTGAATGGAAGCCGCACTGGGCCGAAACGCTGCCCTGGTACATGCGTAACCTGATCATCGGCACCACCCGCGGTTGGGCCAAAGGGATCCTGCTGTGGAACATTGCACTGGATGAAAATCACGGACCGCACCGCGGCGGTTGCAACGATTGCCGTGGCGTGGTGACCATCAACTCCGAGACGGGTGCCGTGACGCGCAATTTCGACTACTACGCGATGGCGCATATCAGTCGCTTCGTGCGTCCGGGGGCCTACCGCATCGATTCATCGACCGGTTTGGATGGAGTCGAAACCGTCGCTTTTCAGAACCCAGATGACAACTCGATTGCCCTGATCGCGGTGAATTCAGCGGCTGCCGAGCGCCGCTTTACCGTCACTTCGGCTGGCCAAAGTTTTGAGCACAGCATGCTGGCTGCAAGCGTTGCCACCTTTGTCTGGACCGGATCGCCCTGAGTGGCGCCAGCCTTGGACTGAGCTTCCATGGAGCGTCGTCACTTTCTAAACACAGGTGCGCGCACGCTGGGCGCTGCCGCTGCGTTGTCGATGTTTCCGCCGGCGATTCGCAAGGCACTGGCGATCGATGCCGACAAGCGCACCGGTACCCTGCAGGACGTTGCGCACATCGTGGTGTTGACGCAGGAGAACCGCTCGTTTGACCACTATTTCGGCAGTTGCAGCGGCGTGCGCGGTTTCGCTGACCGCTTTGCCATTCCGGTCGAGGGCAGCGGTGCGGTGCAGCCCTTTCATCTGGACACGCAAGCCAACTTTGCCCTGATGCGTTGCGAGGGTGCGGCCCACACCTGGCCTGATGCCCAGCAGGCCTGGGCCAACGGCAAGCTGAACCAGTGGACGCAGGCCAAAGGGGCGCATGCCATGGCTTACTTCAACCGCTCCGACATTCCGTTCCATTACGCACTGGCAGACGCCTTCACGCTGTGTGACGCGTACCACTGCTCGTTCCAGGGTGGCACGACGCCGAACCGGCTGTTCCTGTGGACCGGCACCAACGATCCGCACGCGCAGGGCGCGGGGCCTGCCACCTTCAACGACATCGCCACGCTGGCACCGCAGAACGGGCGCGGCAGCTACATGTGGACCACCTACCCGGAGCGCCTGCAGGCAGCCGGCATCAGCTGGCAGGTCTATCAGACCCTTGACGACAATTACGACGACAACCCGCTGGCGTTCTTCAAGGTCTTTCGGGATGCTTATGCGGGTGTGCCCGGTTCCTCGGAGCAATTCAAGGCGCGCGCCTGCAGTACGCGCAACCTTGATCAGCTCAAGGCCGATGTGCTGGCCAACGCGCTGCCGCAGATCAGCTGGATCGTTGCCAGCGAACTGGACTCGGAGCATCCCGCCGAGTCGAGTCCGGCGCAGGGCGCGCACTACACGGCGCGCGTGCTGGAAGCGCTCACCGCCAACCCCGAAGTCTGGAGTCGCACGGTTCTGCTCCTTAACTATGACGAGAACGACGGTTTTTTTGACCATGTTCCGCCGCCCGCTGTTCCCTCCTATGCGGACTGGCACCCGGACCCGGCGCAGCGGTACCTGGCGGGTGACTCGAGCGTCGATACGCGCGGCGAGTACCACGAGCACCTGGTCAGCTACCGCAGCAGCGCGCAGGACAAGGCGCTGCTGCATCAGCCCTACGGACTCGGTCCGCGGGTTCCGATGCTCGTGATTTCACCCTGGAGTCGTGGTGGCTGGGTGAACTCGCAGGTCTTTGACCACACGTCCGTGATCCGTTTCATGGAGCAGCGCTTTGGTGTCAGGGAGCCCAATATTTCGGCCTGGCGTCGTGCCGTTTGCGGTGACCTGACCAGCACGCTGGACTTCTCCCGCCCCAATCGGTCGCCCTTGGCCCAACTGCCCGCGACAGCGGCACTGGCAGCGCGCGCACGCGCCTTGCCATCGCGGACCCTGCCTGCCATCCCGATAGCGCCAGTGGCGCCGCGCCAGACGCTGGGCACGCGTCCCTCGCGCGCCTTGCCTTATCAACTCCATGTTCACAGCCTGGGCCTGCCAGCAACGCAAGCTTTGCAGCTCGAGTTTGCCAACAGCGGCTCGCAGGCAGCGGTCTTTCATGTCTACGACCGCCTGAATCTGGCGCAAATCCCACGGCGCTACACGGTAGAGCCCGGGCGGCGTCTGGTCGGTTCCTGGGCATTGGCGCAGCAGGGCGGAAGCCACGACCTGTGGCTGCTCGGACCCAACGGATTTCACCGCCATTTCACGGGTCAGATCAACACATCGTCGACGGCGCCCCGGCCCGACCCCGAAATCGAGATCGGCTACGACCTGGTCAAAGGCGAGTTGACTGCCCGGCTGCACAACAGCGGCCGCGTTGCCTGCAGCTTCGAACTGCAGGCCAATGCCTACCTCAATACCAAAGTCGTGCTTCTGCGGGCCGCTGCGCAAAGCGAAGTCCGGCACAGCTGGCAGATACAGCAAAGTGGCTACTGGTATGACTTCACGCTGCGCGTGCCGGAATTGCCGCTCTTTAGCCGCCGTTTTGCCGGACGCATGGAAACCGGACAAGCGTCGATCACCGACCCGGCGCAGGATTCAACCCAGTGAGGCGCGTGTGGCGCAAAAAAACAGGAGTCGTTGATGATGGAAATAGTGCAAAAAAACGGCTGTGGCGCGCTGCTGTCGATGGCCTTGCTGGGCTCGGCGCTGGCGGTTCCGGCAGCGGATGCGCAGCAGGACTGGGCTAACCTGGCAGCCTATCGCAGCGCCAACGCGCAGATTGCGACGGCGCCGCTTGACGCCGGGCGCATCGTCTTCATGGGCGACTCGATTACTGAATTCTGGACGCCAACCTTCTGGAGCAAGTCGGTTCTGAACCGGGGCATCAGCGGCCAGACCACGCCGCAGATGCTGCTGCGCTTTCGCGCCGACGTGATCGACCTGCAACCGGCAAGCGTTGTGATTCTGGCCGGCACCAACGATGTCGCCGGCAACACGGGGCCGGCAAGCGTGGACATGATTGCCGGCAATATCGCGTCCATGGTTGAACTGGCGCAGGTGCATCGCATCAAGGTCGTCCTGTGTGCGGTGTTGCCGGCCAATCGCTTCTACTGGAATCCGCAGATCCACCCCGCCGACACGATTGCTGCGCTCAACGATCGGCTCAAGGATTACGCGCGGCGCCAGCGTCTGGTTTATGTGGACTACTACACGCCTATGGTGGATGAGAATAAGGGCCTGAAGCGGGCCTACTCGGAAGACGGCGTTCACCCCAACGAAGCGGGCTACCAGCGCATGATCGAACTGGTCACCCAGGGCATTGCCGCAGCAGCGGCTGGCAAGCCCTGACGCCGTGCGTGCCCGTCAGCGCTGTTCGGGCACGCGCCGCGCATCTGCTGCGAAGCTCAGCGCATCAGCGCCGTCAAAGCCGACGCCGACCATGTCACCGATTTGCAGCCGGCTCTCACGCGCCGCCATCTTGACGTTGAGCAGCGTGTCCAGCCCCGGGACCTGCAGATGGATCACCGATGCATCACCAAGATGTTCAGCCAGTACAACACGGGCCGGCACGCTGGCCCCGCCATCCGTCAGGTGCAGATGCTCTGGCCGGATGCCGATTTTTTGCACCTCAGCCGCCAGCGGTCCAGCGGCGGCCCAGAGGGCCAGGTGCGCAGCCGATGCGCCTGCCACCGGTCGATGGATCAGGTTGATGCGCGGTGCGCCGAGAAAGGTGGCGACAAACTCGTTGGCCGGTTGTGCGTAGAGGTCCAGCGGTGCGCCGAGTTGTTCGATGCGGCCCTGGTTGAAAACGGCGATGCGGTCGCCCATGGTCATTGCTTCGACCTGGTCATGGGTGACATAAATCATGGTGGTGCCAAGCTCCTTGTGCAGGCGCGAGAGCTCGATGCGCATGGTTACGCGCAGCGCGGCGTCCAGATTGGACAGCGGCTCATCAAACAGGAACACGCTGGGCTTGCGCACGATGGCACGTCCTATGGCTACGCGCTGGCGTTCACCCCCCGAAAGCGCCTTGGGCAGACGCGGCAGCAGATGTGAGATGCGCAGCACTTCGGCCGTACGTTGCACTGCCTGCTCGCGCTCGGATTTGCTGATGCCGGCCATGCGCAGGGAGAAACCCATGTTTTCCGCCACCGTCATGTGCGGGTACAAGGCGTAACTCTGGAACACCATAGCGGCACCCCGCTGGGCCGCTGGTACTTCGTTGGCGCGCTGGCCGTTGATCAGCAATTCGCCCTCTGTGATGCTCTCCAGGCCCGCGATCATGCGCAGCATGGTGGATTTGCCGCAACCCGAGGGTCCGACGAAAACCAGGAACTCGCCATCGCGTACGTCCAGGTCGATGCCATGAATGACAGTGGTTTCAGCGTAATTCTTTCGAATTCCCCGAAGTGCGAGATGTCCCATGTCGGATTCCAATCAATTCATCAGGAGGGTTGGCAGCGCAGAAAGTCGCGGTACCAAAATGCACTTTGTTTGAGCGTGCGTTGCTGTGTCGCGTAGTCCACGTGCACGATGCCAAAGCGCTTCTCGTAGCCCGAGGCCCACTCGAAGTTATCGAGCAGGCTCCAGACGAAATAGCCGTCCACGTGCACGCCCTGGCGCATGGCTTCGTGCACGGCGGCAAAGTGGTCTTGCAAATACCGCACGCGCGGCGCGTCGTGCACCTGGCCATCGGCGCTCACGGTGTCGGCAAAGGCCGCGCCGTTTTCGGTGATGATGAGTGGCGGCAGGCCCTTAGCGGCGTAGTCGCGGTGCAGACGCAGCAGCAAGTTTGTGATGCCTTGCGGATACACCTCCCAACCCATGTCGGTGACTTCGAGGCCGCCGCTCTTGACGTCGTAGGGCGCGCCTGCACTGGCCTTGACGCGGGTGTAATAGTTGATGCCCAGAAAGTCCATGGGGACCCGCATGGCTTGCATGTCGCCGGGTAGCACCGTGGGTACATCGGCGCCCATGGCGGTCCAAAATTCAGCGGGGTATTCGCCGCGCAGCAATGCTTCCACGTACCAGCGCAGGCCGTTGCCGTCGGCCTGGCGCACGGCCTCGCGGTCGGCATCGCTGTCGGTGGCGGGCTCGATGGGCGACAAATTCAAAACGATGCCCATGTCGGCCTTGCAGCCTTGCGCGCGCATGGCCGTGATGGACAGGCCGTGCGCCAAAAACAGGTGATGAGCCACTTGCAGGGCGCTGGCGCGGCTCTTCTTGCCCGGTGCGAAACAGCCTTGCTCGTGGCCCAGCACAGCGACGATCCAGGGCTCGTTGTGCGTGGCAATGGACACCACTCTGTCTCCCAGACGCCGAGCCACTTCTTTGGCGTAGGCGACAAAGTGCTGCACCGTGGTACGACTCTCCCAGCCGCCCTCGGCTTGCAGTGCCGATGGCAGGTCCCAGTGGTTGAGTGTGAGATAGGGTTTGAGGCCGCGCGAGAGCATGCCGTCCACCAGGCGCTGGTAGAACGCGAAGCCGGCTTCGTTGAAGGCACCGTGGCCCAGAGCTTGCACACGTGGCCAGGAAACGGAGAAGCGGTAGGCGTCCACGCCCAGATTGGCAATCATGTCCAGGTCTTGCTCCCACAGGTGGTAGTGGTCGCAGGCCACACGACCGTCGCTGGCGTCGGCTACTGTGCCGGGCAGCTTGCAAAAGTCATCCCAGATGGAAGGACCCTTGCCGTCGGCGTCGGCTGCGCCTTCGATCTGGAAGGCGCTGGTGGCCACACCCCAGGTGAAGTCGGCGGGGAAGGCACTCTTGGAAATGTCGGCGTTGAACATGGCAGTAGACAAAGGTAAAAGTTAGCCGCGTACAGCGCCAGCGGTCAAACCGTCGATCAGGCGGCGCGAAGAAATGGCAAACAAAATGAGCAGCGGGATGGTGGCAATCGCTGCCCCCGCCATCAGCGCTCCCCACTCGGTATCTGCCGGGTTGAACATGCTGCGCAGCGCCAACGGAAATGTGTACATCTCGGGCGAGCGCATGACGATCAGCGGCCCGATGAAGTTGTTCCATGAGCCGATGAAGGTAATCAGGCCCAGGGTGCCCAGCGCCGGCTGCAGCAGCGGCAGCACGATGCTCCAGTAAATGCGAAATTCGCCGCAGCCGTCCATGCGCGCGGCTTCGATCAGATCGCGTGGCACGGCAGTGCTGACGAATTGGCGCATCATGAAGATGCCAAAGGCGCTGGCCGCGCCGGGGATGTAGAGCGCACGCGGCTGGTCCAGCCAACCCAGCGCGTCCATGATCATGAACGACGGGATCATGCCCAGGAAGGACGGCAGCAGCATGGTGCCCATGACCAGCGTGAACAGCGGACGCTTGAAGCGAAACTCGAACATGGCAAAGGCATAGCCGCCCATGCTGCAAAACAACAGGGTCAGAACGGTGGAAGCCAGCGCCACATACAGGCTCCAGCCCAGGCTGCGCCACAGGGCAATCTTGCTGGTGAGGATGTTGAAATTGGCCCGGAAGTCGGTGCCAAAAAACAGCGGTGGCGGCAGCGTGAAGATGGCGTCGCGGTTGTGCGTGGCGTAGACAAACATGAAGTAGAACGGCGCCATCATGATGAGTGTGCCCACGCCCACCAGAGAATACGCCGCCCAGGGGGCCAGGTGGTTCTGGCGGATCATGTGGCGTTCCCCTTAGCCCCGGCTTTTTTCCCCAACTCACACCCCCCCGAAGGGTTTTCTTTACCCCCCCTATCC
>Ga0194060_10001043_pt1 | contig 20106 bp, 17 predicted proteins | sample SepL225m_MetaG_FD_163427 | JGI IMG/M metagenome (GOLD analysis project Ga0194060, IMG submission 163427) | Anoxic zone freshwater microbial communities from boreal shield lake in IISD Experimental Lakes Area, Ontario, Canada - Sep2016-L222-5m | ecosystem: Environmental > Aquatic > Freshwater >... | reverse complement strand
CTGGTTTTGAAGCAGCTGCAACAGGTTTTCCTGTTTTTTTGGGAGCAGTTTTTTTAGAAGGCATAAATTTTTATCCTTTTTTAGTGACTACCACTTTCAACAAAAAGTCATTTACATCAATTGCAACACCATCCTGCATTTCCGGAACCCATTCAATGACGTCTGCCAAAATTTCGCGGCAAATATAATCATTATATTTAATTATAGATTGCTTAAGACCATTAGAATCAAGCAATTTTACGAATATACGGTCTGTTAAATCAAAACCGTTGTCTTTTCTAATATTTTGTACACGATTTACAAACTCTCTGGCTTCTCCCTCTTGTTTTAGGTCTTCTGAGAGCACAATATCTAGTGCAACGGTTAACGATCCCTTACTCGCAACACTCCAACCAGGAATGTCTTCTGCAGCAATTTCTACCTCATTTAGCTCAATTTCAACCGTATTTTCGTTTAAAATGATCTCTATTTTGCCATTTTTCTCCAAATTGGCAATATCTACTTGGCTAAAATTACCAATAATGGCACTTGCCGCTTTCATGTTTTGGCCGAGTTTTCCACCAAGGGCTTTAAAATTGGCTTTTACTTTTTTCTTAATCACCCCTTCGGTTTCGGTGATGTACACCAATTCTTTCACATTTACTTCTGCAATAATCAGGTCTTCAATCAATTGCAACTGCGTTTTCATTGCTTGGCTTAGTACTGGAATGAGCACTTTTTGCAGTGGCTGACGAACTTTTATATTTACTTTTTTACGTAAAGACAATACCAAAGAACATACATCTTGCGCCAATTGCATTCTTTCTTCAAGGGCTGCATCTATTGCGGCCGGATTTGCTACTGGAAAATCTGCATGGTGAATTGACCCTACTTTTGAACGTTTTGTAACTAGGTTCAGGTTGGTAAACAATGCATCACAAAAGAATGGAGAGATTGGCGCCATTAATTTAATGATGGTTTCTAAACACTCATATAAGGTTTGATACGCAGCAATTTTATCGCCCTCGTATTCTCCTTTCCAAAAACGCCTTCTACACAAACGCACGTACCAGTTACTTAAATGCTCATCAACAAAGGTTTCAATGGCTCGACCAGCAGTTGTTGGCTCGTAGTCATTCATTGCATCTGTTACTTTTACTATCAATGTATTTAAAGACGATAAAATCCAACGGTCAATTTCTGGACGCTGTTCTAAAGGTATATAGGCTTCAGAAAAAGCAAATCCATCTACATTGGCGTATAAACCAAAGAACTGATAAGTATTATATAGCGTTCCAAAGAATTTACGTTGTACTTCTTGAATACCTGCTAAGTCGAATTTTAAATTATCCCAAGGAGAAGCATTGGTAATAAGGTACCAACGTGTTGCATCTGCGCCATATTTTTCAATGGTTTCAAATGGATTCACAACATTGCCTAAACGCTTGCTCATTTTGTTGCCATTCTTGTCTAGCACAAGTCCGTTACTCACTACTGTTTTATAAGCTACACTATCAAATAGCATTACACCCAATGCATGTAGGGTATAAAACCATCCCCTAGTTTGGTCTACTCCTTCTGCAATAAAATCTGCAGGGAATGCCTCGCCTTTATCAACTAGCTCTTTATTTTCGAATGGATAATGCCATTGTGCATAAGGCATTGCACCGCTATCAAACCAAACATCCACCAAATCTGCTACGCGCTTCATTGGTTGACCAGATTCACTAACTAAAATAATATCATCTACAAAGGGTTTATGTAAATCTAATATCCCTTCGTGTAAATAGTTTTTGTTTACATCGCCTCCCAATACTTGACTGGCTTTTCTAATACCATTGTTCAATTCTTCAATAGAACCAATGCAAACTTCTTCTGCGCCATCTTCTGTTCTCCATACTGGCAAAGGTGTTCCCCAATACCTACTGCGGCTAAGGTTCCAGTCAACCATATTTTCGAGCCAGTTGCCAAATCTTCCTTCTCCGGTTGATTTAGGTTTCCAGTTGATGGTTTTATTGAGTTCCACCATTCGCTCTTTAACAGCGGTTGTTTTAATAAACCAAGCATCTAAAGGATAGTATAAAATAGGCTTGTCGGTTCTCCAACAATGCGGATAACTGTGTTCGTATTTTTCAACCTTAAATGCCCGATTTTCTTTTTTGAGTTTTACGCAGATGTCTACGTTAACATCAATATAATTTGGATCGTCTTTGTAATTTTTTACATAGCGGCTGCTAAATTCTCCTAAGCCTTCCACAAATTTTCCTTGTCTATCAACCATGGTAAGAATACCAATATTGTTTTTCTTTCCTACTCTATAATCGTCTGCACCAAATGCAGGAGCTGTATGTACAATTCCAGTACCATCTTCGGTGGTTACAAAATCGCCAGTGATTACTTGAAAAGGATTCGCACCAGGAGAAAGCAATTCAATTTGTTCTGGAGAATTGGCTTCGTATGGTAGTAATTGTTCGTAATGTGCGCCGTCAATTTGTTTGCCTGTAAATGCACCAAGTATTTGCCATGGCAATAATTTGGTATCTGCTTGAAAATTAGCAAAATCTCCATTTTCGCCTTCTGGCTTAAAGAATTTACCCAATAGCGCTTTCGCTAAAACAATGTTTACAGGTAAAGCTGTATAAGGATTAAAAGTTTTTACCAATACGTATTCAATATTATCTCCTACGGTTAATCCTAAATTTGATGGAAGGGTCCATGGCGTAGTTGTCCAGGCCATGAAATAAACAGGTTCGTTGGCTGTTAGGTCGAATAAAAAAGCAGTTTTTGCATCTTCTATTGCTTGAAACATGGCAACTGCACTAGTATCTTTTACATCCTTATAAGTTCCTGGTTGATTTAATTCGTGTGAACTTAATCCGGTACCTGCCGCTGGAGAATAGGGCTGAATACTTACACTTTGGTACAACAACCCTTTTTTGTACAATTCGCTCAAAATCCACCAAAGCGTTTCTATATAATCGTTCTCAAATGTTACATAAGGGTTATCTAAATCAACCCAATAACCCATTTTGGTCGTTAATTCATCCCATTTGTCTTTATAGCGCAATACCGCTTCTCTACATTTTTTATTGTATGCTTCTACCGTAATTTTTTTGCCAATATCTTCTTTAGTAATCCCTAATTCTTTTTCAACACCTAATTCTACTGGAAGTCCGTGGGTATCCCATCCGCCTTTGCGTTTTACTTGAAATCCTTGCATGGTTTTATACCTACAAACCATGTCTTTTAAGGTTCTAGAAATCACGTGATGAATACCGGGCATACCATTGGCACTGGGCGGACCCTCATAGAAAACAAAGGACTTTTTCCCTTCGCGCAAGGAGATGCTTTTTTCAAAAGCTTGGCTTTCGTTCCATTTAGCCAGTATTTCTTGCTCTATCTTAGGCAGGTTCAAACCTGAAAATTCGGGATACTTCATACGCATAAAACACTTTACCAATCTGTTTTTAAGGTGGGCGAAGGTACGAAACTGCTAACAAAAAACCCCAGTTTCTGGCTGGGGTTTTATTGGTTTGTATAAACAGAGGGGGATTAGAAGTTTTTAGTGCCGTTTGGTTGGTAAGAATATTGGAATTTATAGACTAATTGAAGCGGCACTTGACCTACAAATGGAAGGTAGTCTACGCTTAATAGTTGCATTTTTACGTAGTGTGCCCCATCCGCCGTTCTAAAAAAGAATACTTTTCCTGCTTTAGGTACAAATGCATGGGTAGTTGTATTGTAATCATACCAAGATCCGTCTTTAATTGCCAAATTGGAACTGGTGGTATCTACTGCATAACCAGCAGCCGGCGCTGTATTCAAACTGCTATATATTCCATCTTGCATACTCACTCCTGCATTTCCTGGACCACTTGCATTGCCATTTAATATAAAACTGGTGTATCGCAACCCAATATCCCATTTGGTTGTAGCTGAATCTGAATTAGCTACTACTGCACTGTCTTTAAAACTAAAAAATGCAAATGATTTGGTATTACTAAAATTAACGGTCAATGACTGTGTACTTGTTACTACTGGAAGAACTACAGGTGCAACATCGGTTTTGTTACAAGCAGAAATGAATAAGCCAGCTGCTGCAAGAATTAATACTTGGATTTTCATGTGTTATAGATTTTGATTAGTGGAATAATGTTGAATAGAATAATTGATGTTGATAAAAAAAGTTCTACCTGCAATATTGGGTAGTTGCAATGCATTGGTATAATTCAAAATATCTTCTATACCAATTTGTACACGAAACGCTTTACTTATTGCTTTTGAACTAGCCATATTTAATAGCCAATAACCTGGTGTCATTTCGCGATTATCGTCAATAATATTGTTGCCATTTAAATCCATAAAACCAAATTTTCCGCGATAGATGGCTCTGAAATAGGCATCAAATCCGGTGCTTATATTTTCGTATAAAACTTTTCCGTTGGCGCTATGTTTAGATCGATTGGCTAATCCAAAATAATTTTGCGTACTTACTAATGTTGTTTGATATGTAACTGGATCTCTTTTGTATAATTGGCCATTACTAATTTGTGCCAACACTTGTTTGTCTTTGGCCAATAAAAATTGATAGCCTCCTGCAACAGACCAGTGTTGATTAATTTGATATTTGGTATCCATTTCAACGCCTTCTGTATACACCGACCCAATATTTCTATAACTATAAATTGGCAAACCGTTTGAACGATTAAAAGGCAAAGTGTATACATCAATTAGGTTCTTAATATCATTGCGAAAAGCACCCCATTCTGCCGTTATTTTTTTTGTATGATAACTTACGCCAATATGCCATCCAAAAGAACTTTCTGGCAGTAAAGGGATAGTAGTTGTGTAGTTAGTAATAACAGCGCCAGTTTGCAACAAGCCTTGTTGTTGTAACGACTGCAATTCAGCACCTAAACTATTATTACCTAACAATGAATACCCAATTTGTGCATTGTAAAAATTCAAATACATATGCCTAAAATCTGGCGCTTTAAAACCCCAACCTGCCGATGCCATAAATTTCCAACTAGCGTTAGGCTTATATGCAACACCTATTCTAGGACTTAAGTGTACATCAAAATCTGTTCTTTTATCTAACCTGGCGCCAGCAATAAGTGTTAATTTTTTTTGCAACAAATACCATTCTTTTTGTGTGAAAGTGTAAAGGGTTGCCAACTGTTGTTTGCCTGCGTAACGCGATGCATTAATCATTTCTACATTTGCACCAACGCCAGCTACATAGACCGATTTCTCTGGTACTATTTTTTCGAATTGAATTTCAGGCTTTACAACTGATTGATTGAAACTTGTTTCGTCGAATCGGATATTGGTATTTTCTAAATTAACAAATGAATGATTGGTATATTGATCAAAAAAAGTTCTAAAATAGATGCGTGTATTTGGTGCTGCCATCCACTTCAATTGCGTATAGGCCGAGCGTTCGGTTTCAGTAGTAAAACCCTTTGCAATAGCAGGTGCATTTTGATATAAAATTTGACAATTATTATCTTGGTGCGAATCGTGATTACGCAATGAAATCAACAACTGCATGTTATTAGCAATTTCTTGTGTAATTTTTAATTGACCGTTCCAGTCTTTAAAAGGATCCACTGTTTTTCCATATAATGATGGATTTAAATCATACCCACTAGAAGATAGTCTGTTTAAAAAAAATTGTACCCCTGTTTGATGATATTTATTGGTGTACGAGATAGTGCTTCCCCAAGTATTATTACTGGCATGTTGGAGTTGTAAACTTAATTTTTCTAATGTGGGTGATTCGGTTAAAATATTAATCACACCAGCCATTGCTTCACTACCATACAAGCTTGAAGATGGTCCTTTTACAATTTCAATTTGTTTGATATTTCCTGTAGCAATTCTGCCTAGTTTTAAGATGCCTGCATTTCTACCCACAAGCGGTTCGCCATCTAATAAAATGGCAGTATAGGCTGGATCTAAACCAAGCATTTGAACACCTTGGCCAAAAGGATTTGGATAGCCATTTAATGAAGTACCTAATGTACTATTCACCAAAATAATTCCTGTATGTTCCTGTAAAATATCTTGAACCCTAAGCGAGCCTGTTTTATTAATGGTGTTTTTTGAAATTAAAATAGTTGGAACTGCCGTATTACTCAATTTTCTTTCAGACCTATTTGCTGTTACAACAATTGGATCACTAGTGCCTACTAATGTGTCATTTAAGAATTTTTGTTGTGCAAAAATTGGAGCAGTTATGCTTAAGAGTAAAATAAAAAATACAATTGTTTTGTTTCTCACGCAATAGATTTCTACTGCAAAATTTCATCTTGTTGCTGATTGTTTTGCCATGAAACTGTCATACGATTTGCAGTTTCAATAAATGACAAATAAATGACAGGTCTACTTTATAAAAACTGATTTTTATCCTATTCCATTCCGTTTGTTTTTATTTTTATCAACTCAAAAACTATTACTTTAAAATTAATTTTATGTTAATGAGTTGGCAATAAAAGTTAATTCATATAAAATCTACTCAACTTTCTTAAAAGATATAAGATTTTCATAAAAATGTAGCATTAGATAGTCAGGCTGCGTTTTTGATATAAAATTTATCTGATATTCGTATAACCCCTAATAGTCAAAAGACCTTATGAACAAAGATTTCCTTCGTTTACTACTTTTTTCAAGCATCCTAACTTTATTCATTGGTTGTCAAAAAGAGTACAGCATTGAAAACATGAACAGGCACGGAACTGCTCAAGGCACTTTGGTTGATTCTTTGGGAGATTGCAAATCCGCCTCCATTATTGGTAATTATCATATGGATTCAGTTTTAACCAGTTCTAATTATGTATCAGTCAATGTAAACTTTACAAGTACTGGTAAATATTTTATTAGTACAGATACTGTAAATGGCATGTGGTTTGTAGATTCAGGTTATGCATTATTAGTTGGACCTGCTGTTATTAAACTAAAGGGTTACGGAAAGCCAATTTTACCCAATAGCACCACTTTTATTGTAAGATTCAATAATGAGCACTGCGCTTTTACCATTTCTAAAGGTTTGGCAGAAGACTATTTACCAACAACAACTGGTTCGTTTTGGGAATTCCAATACCTACCTGGTTTAATTGGCGGCGGCGGGGTCCCTTTAAATAATTTTAAAGTAACTGTTGCACGTGATGCTATTCTTTATAATGGCAAAGCCTATTATCAATATGGCACTTCATTACTAGACACTTTCTATTTTGCTAAAGACAGCGGTATTTATTATGAATATGGCACTCCTGACTTTGATTATACAGGTATTTTTGATGAAGTAGGCTCACTGTTTGAATATCCTTATTTAAATGAAAATTTATTAGTTGGAGGCAGTTGGGAAAGTCCTCTTTGTGCTGTTACATTCGGACAATTTCTAGGCACCCCTAGTAAATTGGGAAGGGCTAAAATTAAATTTACTATTTTAACCAAAGGACAGAATTACACTATTGCAGGAAAAACAGTTCCTAATACAATTACCGTTAAAAGAGAGATTTATTTTCAAGCAGACGGTACAAGTGTTTTCAACTTAATATTAGACGGAACCATTGCTTATGCAAGAGGAATAGGCATGATTGACCAAAACATTAATTTACCAGATGGTAGTTTGCAAAAAATACCTGTAACTAATTGGAAGATTAATTAAAGCTCCTTAAATAGAATACTACTAAGATATTTGTGTGGCATCATCCACTACAGAACTAGTTTCAATTGTATTGTGCTGAGCGGGTGTTTCTTTTGCAAGAAACTTATTTTGAAACAAGAGAATAATGATTACGCCAGTAGAAATTGAGGCATCTGCAATATTAAAAACGGGTCTGAAGAATTCAAAATCTTCCCCTCCCCATACAGGTAGCCATGCTGGGAAATGTGCATTGGTAATGATCGGAAAATAAAGCATATCAACCACTTTGCCGTGTAAGAAACTAGCATACCCTCCGCCAGAAGGAAACAAATGTGCTATATTTTGTGCATAAGGATTGCTTTGTTCAAAGACCATTCCATAAAACAAACTATCAATTAAATTTCCTAGTGCTCCTGCATAAATCATAGCTGCACAAATGATAAACCCTTTGTGTAATTTTTTTTGGATAAAGTCACGCAATAAAAAACTACCCCAAATAACTGCCCCTAGCCTAAATAAGGTTAATGCTATTTTGCCAAATCCACCGCCAAATTTCCAGCCCCAGGCCATTCCCTCATTTTCTACAAAATGCAAGCGAGCCCATTGTTGGCCTAAAACCAAATGTTCTTCGCCAATAAAATAATTGAGTTTGATATATAACTTCAGTGCCTGATCGGCAAAAATGATACAAAGAATAAGCAGGATTAATTGTTTCGCTTTCACAACATGGTTTTTATGGTGGGCAAATATAATGAATGAAAAGATTGAGCGATTGGTATTTAACAGATTAGTTTATTCCTCTAGGTACACCCTTTTTACCCGCTGGCTAATTCCGGTTAATATTTCATACACAATAGTATCGGACCAATCTGCCACTTGTTGTACCGATAAATTTGCGCCAAATACCTCTACTATATCCCCTTCTTTTAAATTAGGAATTCCTGTAACATCAATCATTGTCATATCCATACAAACATTTCCTACCACTCGCGCCAATTGGCCATTCACATACATACTGGCACGACCATTACCTAATCGCCTATTGAATCCATCTGCATAGCCAATTCGAACTGTGGCAATTTGACTATCCTCTTGAACCAACCCATTTCTACCATAGCCCACAGTATTGCCCGCTTTAACCGTACGGATTTGGGCAATGGTTGATTTTAAAGTTGCTACCGTTTGCAATTGCAATTCTTTTGCATTGGCGCTATCCACTCCGTATAAGCCTATTCCTAGTCGAACCATGTTGTATTGTAGGGATGGATACCTGAATATTGCAGCGGTATTAGAAATATGTTTGATAAATGTATAGCCTAAAATTTCTTCAAATTGTTTACAAGCATTTGAAAAATCATTTGCCTGTTCCAAAGTAAAATCGTCAAACGCGTTTGACTCACTCGCTACCAAATGACTAAAAACCGATATTACTTGCATTGTTTGATGCTCGATGATTGAACGAGCTATATTGGGCACATCTGCAAGTTCAAACCCCAATCGGTTCATCCCTGTATTTAGTTTGATATGAATAGGAAAATTACTTACAGCCTGCTTAAGTAAATATTGGTGAAATGCTTGGTATATAGGAAAAGAGAATAGTTCTGGCTCTAAATGGTAATTGATTAAATCGTCGAAACTTTGTTCGTCGGGGCTCATCACCATAATAGGTAAGCCTATACCCGCTTTGCGTAAAGCAACTCCTTCATCTGCATAAGCTACTGCTAAATAATTTACTTTGTGAAATTCCAACAACCGCGCAATTTCTATACTACCGCTTCCATAGCTGAATGCTTTTACCATGGCCATCACCATCGTAGTAGGTGCTAGTTTTTTTTGATAGGCTTTTAAATTGTACACCATGGCCGATAGATTAATTTCCATTGCTGTTTGGTGTTGTTGTTGTGCCAACCATTTACTAATCCTTTCAAATTCAAATATGCGTGCCCCTTTTAATAAAATGTACTCGTGATTAAACCAGTGGCTCATTGCCGCTTGTAAAAAAGCAGTAGTGGTAGGAAAAAATAAAAATTCAGTTACCGCATTTTTTAATACTGCTTGGTGTTGATTTATTTTTTGGCCAATCCCTATTAAGCGATGAATTTTTCTTTGTGTTAATTCGGTAGCCACTTGCTGATAAATAAATTCATCAGGTATGCCAGCTTGTAAAATATCGGAGAGAATAATAGTCGTTTTTTGTTTGGCCGCTTGTTGTTTTAAATAAGCTAGCCCCATTGAAAAAGACAATAAATCATTGCTATAACTATCATTAATTAAAACGCACTGATTAATCCCTGATTTTAGTTGCATGCGCATTTCAACAGGCTCAAGCAATAGCATTCTCTGTTGAATGGATTCTTGCGAAAACCCTAATACAATCATTACACACCAACAAGTAATAGCATTGTCTATTGAAACACGATCGACAAATGGAATAACTATTGTTTCTGGCAACCCATTTAACTGGGCTGTAATACTAGTTTTGTTTTGTTCAATCGTTTCTTTTGTTATCTGTAAATTGGCTTGATGGTTTCTACTCCAAGTAAATACCGATGAGCAGTGTTGTTTTAACAGGTGCTGCTCAGATTCATTGATACAATCTAAAGGTGCAATTACTTGGCTCGCATGTTTAAATAATTTTAATTTTTCAAGTAACTTTTCTTGGTTAGATGAAAACCCCTCTCGATGCGCTTCACCAATATTAGTTAATACGCCTATCGTTGGCTGAATAATTGATTCTAGTGAATCCATTTCATTAACGGTAGATATGCCTGCTTCGAAAATGGCAAGATTGTGTTGTTCATTTATTTGCCAAACACTTAAAGGAACGCCTAGTTGAGAGTTATAACTACGTGGACTTCTAACAATATGATAACTATTATTTAGTAATTCATACAACCATTCTTTAACAATGGTTTTTCCATTGCTTCCAGTGATACCAATAACAGGAAAATCATTGCCGTCTGGTAATTTTAAAAAAAATGTTCTGTGATATTTGGCCAGGGCTTGTAATGCAGCCGTTACATTTTCTACTGCTAAGAAATTAATTTCAGGAAAACTTGTTGTATTAAAAGACTCATGAACAACAAAATTCTCTACCCCTTTTTCTATCAAGTCATTTATGAAATTATGTCCATCATTTCGATCGGTGGTGATGGCAAAAAAAACAGTCTCTTTTGGGAATATAATTTTACGACTATCATTAGCCAAAAACTTAATAGATCTTGGCAGCAATGCTTTTTCTTTAGCAGAAATAATGGTTGCAATATCTTGTATAGAATAAATCAATATTTAGGCATTGGTTTGTGGATCTTGATAATTGTCTATCATTCCTTTTTTTTGGAAAACAATAGAATAAAGTATAGACCCCGATAAACATAGTACAATCACTAATAATGAAAAAACAGTTTGTGTGGTTTTATCAATCCACAAATTTAAATAATGCTCTCCCAACATTTTAGCCCCAATAAAAATCAACACGATGGCAATTCCTTGTTGCAGGTAATCGAATTGGTTTACTGCGCCACGCAATAAAAAGAACAAAGAACGCAAACCCAATACGGCAAAAGTATTAGAGGTATAAATAACTAATTTGTCTTTAGATATACCTAGCACTGCCGGAATTGAGTCTAATGCAAAAACCAGGTCGATGGTTGCTAATAGTATGATAACTACAAAAAGCGAGGTATATAATGGCTTGCCATTTTCTCTAATAAAAAATTTGCCGTCTCCATCATGCGATGTCAATGGCAAATACGTTTTTAAGAACCGGTATATTTTTGACTCGTGCGGATCAAATGCTTCTTCTTCGTTTGTTGTAAACATTTTGTAGCCGGTATATAACAGAAACAAACCAAACCCATACAATAACCAATGAAAAGCTTCTACAAGTGCTACCCCTACTGTAATAAATAAAATTCTAAATACAATGGCCATCATGATGCCAATTAACAAAACCCTAGCATAATTTTTTTCTTTTACTTTAAAGGCGTTGAAAATTAATATAAACACAAAAATATTATCAATACTTAAACTCCATTCCATTAAATAAGCACTTAAGTATTCTATTGCAGGTTTACTACCCATAGACAACCACATGAATACAAAAAAGCCCATAGCTAGTATTACCCAGAAAAATGTTTGCAATAAAGCCTGCTTAATGGTAATTGTTTTATTCTTTTTGCTAAGCAACCCTAAATCAAACACCAATGCTAGTAATAAAAGAATGCTAAAAATTAAATATGCAAATTGCTGCGTGCCCATAATTATTTTAATAAAAAAAATAAATAACTCGAAAAACTAAATTCCAAATTTTCTTTTCCTTACCCACTGAAAAATACTTCCCAAAATAATTACTAGAAATATTGGCAATCCAATATTAATAATCTGCCATTGAACCCTTTGTTCGGCAAGTTTTTTCTTGTCTAATAAACGTAATACAAAGTCTTTGTTTCTACTTTCAAATAGGTTGTTTGTACTCACTAAATAATCTACACTATTCAATAAAAACTCTCTATTGGCAAATCTGTAATTTTCTTGTAGCAACATACCCATAGGAACCGGACCCGTCGTTTGGCTCAGATCATTGGTAAAAATATCTGCATCAGCAATAACAATTTGCTTGCCTGGAACTAGGGCTTTATCTAAATAAGGCTTACCCGTACTTCGTAAAATTGAATCCGCTAAAACAGTGTTCATTCTATTGTGAAAAAACGAACTAAACTTCCCTTCTAACAATACAGCAACCGGTACATAACTTGCTTGAAAACTCCGCATATCTGCTTCAGACTTTACACTATTTACCGAAACAATTGCTGGTGACGCTAGTCGTCGGCTATTGGTATCTGAGCTTAATAGAATTGTTTTTTCAATGCCTATTGCTTTTACGGTATCAATACTTGAAGGAAATAATGGCAATACACGCTCTAGATTTTTTGAAATAGGATTGTTTGAGTGAGCCGATAAAAAAGGATAATAAGGCCAAGGCACTCTTTGCATTTTAGGACTACCGTCTCCATTTCTTCCAATAACAATGGGAATTTTAGAACAATTTAAATCTTGTAGTAAATCGCCATTGATTCTAACGCCGTATTTAAACAATAAGTCGTCTAAGTCTAATCCTCTATCAAATGCAGTGTACTCGGCCTGGTTGCGCTTTAAACTGTCTAATTCTGCATATAATTTATCAATACACCAAATGACCTTTCCGCCATGCATAATGTATTGGTCAATCTTTAATTTGTCTTCTTCTGTAAATGCTTTTATAGGTTTAACAATAATCATTGCATCAATCATTGACGCATCGGGAAAGCCTTTTTTTAAATCAAACACCGCTAAACGATATTGGTTTCTTAAACTTTCTCCTAGGTCATTTACTTTTAAATCAATGGGCTCACCATTTCCAATAGCATATGCAATAGTGGGAATGTTTTTGCGTGTTAATTGGTCTATGGCATTGGCGAACTTGTATTCTAATAAGGCCTCGGCTGCATTACGTGTGGCTTCAATATCTTCTTGCGGATCTTCGGTTAGTACATTGTATTGTTTGAAGATTTTTCTGCTACTTCTTAAATCTACGGCAATTGGTTTTTGATTTTTATAACTAACAAGCGCGGCAGGTATAATTAATTGTTGGGTAGATTTTTCTGAAGCAGATGAAACTGATGCGGTCTGTTCAAACACAACTCCAAGCCTAGCCAAACTATCATACAACAAAACTTTATTGGAATCATTGGTGATGGATTCTCCTGGTTTTTGAAAACTAATTTTTAATGTATTGCCCCTAGTAATTGATTTAAAATCATTTAATAAGTCTTGGGTTGCTTGGTTGAGTTTTCTATAGTCGGCAGGTAAATCTCCTGTTAAAAAAACAGTGATAGTTACCGTACTATCTAATTCAGTTAAGATTTTTTTTGTAGCAGTTGAAACGCTGAAACGCTTTTCGGCAGTGAGGTCTAGCCGATAAGGATAATAGTTCGATCCAATGACTATGCACACAAATAAACCTAAAAACCCTAGCCATGTAAATTTATGATTGAATAATTTTTTCATGGATTTAAATTAGCGCTTCAACAAATTTTGGCGGGTTACAAAAAGAAATAGGCTAATAATACCAATGAAATAAATAATATCTCTACTATCTAAAACCCCTCTACTAATACTGCGATAATGAAATTGAATGCCTAACATTTCTATGGTATAATCTACACTAGATAAAAATGGCAGCTTACTAAATGCTTCGAATCCTGTGTATAATAAAAAACATAAAAAAGCACCTGCTATAAAAGCAACCACTGTATTATTGGTTAAACTACTAGCAAAAATGCCAATTGCGGTAAACACTGCACCTAATAAAAACAAGCCCAAATAACTACCAATGGTAGCACCCATATCTATTCCACCAGTAATACTTAATTGTTGAATAGATATTGCGTAAACAATTGAAGGAACTAAAGCTGTAAATACAATGAGTAATGAGCCGTAAAACTTTCCTCGTACAATAGCGGAAGGTGTTAAAGGAAGGGTTTTTAATATTTCAAAACTGCCAGACTTGTATTCGTCTGCAAAGGAGCGCATGGTAATTGTGGGGACTAAAAACAATAATAACCATGGGGCTAAACTAAAAAATCCACCCAATGAGGCATAGCCAAAATCAAGCAAATTAGTGTCTGGAAAAACAAACAAAAAAAGTCCGTTTAGTAATAAAAAAACAACAAGGGCCAGGTAGCCAGTTAAACTACTAAAAAATTGTTGCCATTCTTTTTTACAGATCATCCACATAAGTCAAAACTAAATCTTAATGGGCAATACACCCAGTTCGAGAGTAATTTAAAGAATACTTTATGGAATTTATCACATTTGGCATCTTATTTAAAACCATTATTATGAAATTAAGAATCCTTTTAATTGCATTTTGCTTATTAGGTATTGGCATTTTCTCAAAAGCCCAAACCAAACAGGCTGCTAAACCGAGTGCAAAACCTACCATTGAAAATGGCGCAGATGCAATACCGGTAGTAGTTAGTAGTACAAGAAAAAAGAAAGCTGCGCCAAAAGTTGAAGTGACTAAGTTCACTCCGCCGGTTATTGTAAAGGATGGAGATAAAAAAGCGCCGCCACCTCCCCCACCTACCAAAACACCTCCACCTCCTCCGCCAGCACCAAGAAAAAATAATTAATAAAGGCTAGAGATCTATTTAAAGAAATACTTGCCAAAACAAATTTCAATTATTGAAATTCAAACAGCAGACGCAATATTTCATTCGTTAGCCAAATAGAAAGAGGCTGCATCAAATAAATGATGCAGCCTCTTTTAAATATGTTCGCCTCAATTATTATACTGCAAAACTCTCTCCACAACCACAACTTCTACTTGCATTTGGATTGTTGAAATAGAATCCTTTTCCGTTTAATCCGTCGGAAAAATCTAATTCGGTATTTACTAAGTATAAAAAGCTTTTTAAGTCTGTTACAATTTTAACCCCATTGTCTTCAAACACTTGGTCCATGGGTTTTACTTCGTTATCGAAATCTAATTTATAACTCAAGCCTGAGCAACCTCCGCCAACAACACCTACGCGCAAAAAGTATGAAGCATCGCCAGTTACACCAGCGTCTTCCATTAACTGGACTACTTTCTTTTTTGCTTTTTCGCTGACGTAAATACTATTTTCAGTTGCTACTGCTGCCATATTAAATTATCATTTCCTGACCAATATTTGCCTTACTAAAACGCAAATTTAGTTTGCTAAATTAGTGGATTCTTTCTTCAAAAATCAATAGATCCAAACCATTCTTAACGCGGTAATCGTTAATGGCTGCTTTAATAGCATCTTCTGCTAATACAGAACAGTGAATTTTAACTGGAGGTAAATTTAACTCTTCCACCAAATCCATATTGTCAATTGCAACTGCTTGGTCAACTGTTTTTCCTTTCAACCACTCTGTAGCCAATGATGAAGATGCAATAGCAGATCCACAACCAAAGGTTTTAAATTTTGCATCGGTAATTACACCTGTTGCATCATCTACTTCAATTTGCAAACGCATTACATCACCACATTCTGGTGCACCTACTAAACCTGTACCTACATTTTTTTTGGCTTTATCTAATGTGCCAACGTTTTTTGGATTGCTATAATGATCGATAACTTTATCTGAGTATGCCATGTATAATTAATTTTTATTGATAGAAATTTTAAGAATATTTTTTTATTTGACTAGTGGTGTGCCCATTCAATTTTGTCCATGTCAACACCTTCTTTAAACATTTCCCATAAAGGACTCATGTCTCGAAGTTTTAAAACTGTTTCGCTAATTGCTTTAATTGTATAGTCAATTTGTTCATCGGTAGTAAACCTGCCTAATCCAAAACGCAAAGAACTATGTGCTAAGTCATCACCTAATCCTAATGCTTTTAAAACATAACTTGGTTCTAAAGAAGCAGAAGTACAAGCAGAACCTGAAGACAAAGCAATGTTTTTATTAAAGCCCATCAACAACCCTTCTCCTTCTACATATTTAAATGAAATATTACTTACATGTGGTAAACGGTGTTCTGGTGTACCATTTACATAGGTTTCTTCTAATTGCATTAATGCGTTTTCTAACTTATCGCGCAATTTGCTTAAGCGTTCTGCATCTGCTCCCATTTCTAAACGAGCCAATTCACAAGCTTTACCAAATCCAACAATACCAGGAACATTTAAGGTTCCGCTACGCATGCCTCTTTCGTGTCCGCCACCATCCATTTGGGCAGTAACTTTTACACGAGGGTTTTTACGTCGTACATACAATGCACCAATCCCTTTTGGACCATACATTTTATGCGCCGTGAAAGCCATTATATCAATCCCATCTTTATTTACATCAACAGGAATTTTGCCTACTGCTTGTACCGCATCTGAAAAGAATAATACACCATGTTTTTTGGCGATGGTACTAATTTCTTTAACAGGTTGTATTACACCAATTTCATTGTTGGCATACATGATAGCAATTAAAATAGTAGTTGGTTTAATAGCTGCTTCTAATTCTTTTAAATCAACCAAGCCGTCTGCACCAACTTCTAAATAAGTTACTTCGCCACCAGAACGCTCAATATGCTTACAAGTATCTAACACCGCTTTGTGCTCTGTAGTACAAGTAATAATATGGTTTCCCTTACTAGCATACATTTCATAAACACCTTTTATTCCAAGGTTGTCTCCTTCGGTTGCGCCAGAAGTAAAAATAATTTCTTTGGGATCGGCACCAATTAATTGGGCTACTTGCTCACGTGCATAATCAACCGCTTCTTCTGCTTCCCAACCAAATGGATGGTTACGACTTGCAGCATTACCAAAATGTTCGGTAAAATAAGGAATCATGGCTTCCAAAACACGCGGATCCATGGGTGTTGTGGCGTTATTATCTAGGTATATTGGGAACTTCAACATAAAAATTGTGGGTTTATCTCACTAATAACGCAAAAGTACTGCAATAGGTTTTATAAATTTGGCGGAGAAAAGCGCGTTACGAGGTTTTTCCTAATATCGTAAAGCAAACAATTTCTACAAAAAACAATGGTAAAATTAGAACATATAGGCATTGCAGTAAAAGACATCAACCAGTCAATTGCCTTATACGAATCTTTATTGAATACGCCTTGTTACAAAACAGAAAATGTTGAAAGCGAAGCCGTTACAACCGCTTTTTTTCAGAAAGGCGAAACAAAAATAGAATTATTAGCCAATACTATTACAGGTGGTGTGATAGAAAAATTCATAGAAAAAAAGGGCGAAGGAATTCATCATTTGGCATTTGCGGTATCCGATATTTTTGCAGAAATGACTCGATTGAGTAATGCAGGATTTGTGCTTTTACAAGACCAACCAAAGAAAGGAGCCGATAATAAATTGGTTTGTTTTTTACATCCAAAATCTACCAACGGGGTTTTGATAGAACTGTGTCAAGAAATAATTGACTAAACTATTTGTTACAGGTAAAAAATAAAATGGCTACTATTCCTACCAAGAACAAACTAATAAAAAGGGTTAATTTCTTTTTGACCTGAAAGTTGAATTGATCGTTATCCATTACAAGCCTAATTTTTCAACAGCTACTTGAGCAGCAATTTGGCTAGCGTCTTTTTTGTTGTAGGCTTTTCCAAATGATAGAACTTCTCCATCAAGTACTGCATTGATGGTAAATAAACGCCTACTTCCTTCCATTTTTTCTTGGGCTAATTCAAAAGCTAAGATTTTTCCGTTCTTATTTGCCCATCCAATTAGCTTGTTTTTTAAGTTGATGTCTATTAGTTCTAAGTCATCTACAAACATGTGTGGAATTACAATTTGCTTGAGCACCCAGTCGCTGGTTTTGGGATATCCTTTGTCTAAATAAACCGCTCCCACTAAGGCTTCTAGCGTATTTCCAAAAATTTGACTGCCTTTTAAAGAGTTATCGAACTTATTGTAAAAAGTTAGTTTTTTTAAACCCATTTTTAAGGCAATATCATTAAGCTGTTGGCGGTTAACCATTTTACTTCGCATCTCCGTTAAAAATCCTTCGCCTTTATACGGATAACGTTTAAATAAATAATCAGCTACTATGGCACTTAAAACAGCATCCCCCAAATATTCTAAACGTTCGTTGTTTTCGTCGGCTGTTTCTTTTACTGAACGATGACTTAACGCTGTACGATATAGCAAAGCACTACCAGGCTTGATGCCTAATACATTTTTCAACTGCTTGTTGAAAGTAGCGTCTGGAGATTTTTTGAGTAGTTGTTTAAAAAATTGCACGAGCTTAAGCTACGTATTTTTTTACAATCACACATGCATTGTGTCCACCAAATCCAAAAGTATTACTCAATGCTGCACGAACAGTTCTTTTTTGTGCATGATTAAAAGTAAAATTCAATTTCGGATCTAAGGTTGGATCGTCTGTAAAGTGATTAATAGTAGGAGGAATAATATCGTAAATAACGCTTTGAATACAAGCAATTGCTTCAATAACACCAGCAGCTCCCAAACAATGACCTGTCATTGATTTTGTTGCACTAATATTAAGGTTATAAGCATGCTCACCAAAAACTTCAGTGATTGCTTTTGCTTCTGCGCCATCCCCTAATGGAGTGGAGGTTCCATGGGTATTAATGTAGTCGATTTCGTCGGGCTGCATGCCTGCGTCTTTTAAAGCAGCAAACATTACATTGCGCGCACCCAATCCTTCGGGATGAGGAGCCGTTAAATGATAGGCATCAGCTGTTGCACCACCACCCGCTAATTCGCAATAAATTTTTGCGCCGCGTTTGATAGCGTGTTCGTATTCTTCTAAAACTACTACGCCTGCTGCTTCTCCCATAATAAAACCATCACGGTCTTTATCATAAGGTCTGCTGGCAGTTTTTGGATCGTCGTTGCGTTCGCTCATTGCTTTCATAGCATTGAATCCGCCAACACCAGCTTCGCTGATAACGGCTTCTGATCCACCACTTAAAACAATATCTGCTTTTCCTAAACGAATAGTATCGGCAGCCGCAATCATGCCATTGGTACTAGATGCACAAGCACTAACTACCGCATAATTAGGACCACGAAAACCATGACGCATAGAAATTTGTCCGGCAGCTATATCCAAAATCATTTTAGGAATAAAGAATGGATTGAATCTTGGCGTTCCATCTCCTTTTACAAAATTGGTTACTTCTTCTTGGAAAGTAATTAATCCACCAATGCCACTTGCAAAGATTACGCCCACTCTGTCTACGTTAACATTGTCTCTGTTAATACCCGCATCAACAACAGCCATGTCGCTAGCAACAAGGGCTAATTGTGCAAATCGGTCTAATTTTCGAGCTTCTTTCTTTTCCATGAAATTGGTTGGATCGAAACCTTTCACTTCACACGCAAAACGTGTTTTAAATTTAGACGCATCAAATAAAGTAATAGCATCCGCACCTGAAACACCATTTAATAAATTAGACCAATAATCTTCTAAATTATTACCCAATGGGTTGATTGTTCCAATACCGGTAACTACTACTCGCTTAAGTTGCATGTTGAAAACTTATGTGAAGTGATAATTCGCTTTTCTTGACCTTAAGCCAAGAAAAGCGAATTAAATTATTCCTATTGAAGGGATATCTTACTTTGCATGCTCTTCTAAATAAGCTACAGCTTGACCAACAGTTGTGATGGTTTCAGCCTGCTCATCAGGGATAGAGATGTTAAATTCTTTTTCGAATTCCATAATTAACTCTACGGTATCCAAAGAATCGGCACCTAGATCATTGGTAAAAGAAGCCTCATTTGTTACTTCAGCTTCGTCTACGCCTAACTTGTCAACTATAATTTTCTTTACTCTTGTTGCGATGTCTGACATTGTAAAAGTTTTTGTTACAGGCGCAAAAATATACTTTTTACCAAATAAGCAATGTTTTAAAACGTTTTTGTTTTTTTTTAATCTAAACTAACTTTTGTTAGTTGATTGCTAAT
>Ga0194060_10001041_pt1 | contig 20146 bp, 17 predicted proteins | sample SepL225m_MetaG_FD_163427 | JGI IMG/M metagenome (GOLD analysis project Ga0194060, IMG submission 163427) | Anoxic zone freshwater microbial communities from boreal shield lake in IISD Experimental Lakes Area, Ontario, Canada - Sep2016-L222-5m | ecosystem: Environmental > Aquatic > Freshwater >... | reverse complement strand
GAAACAGAAAGAGCAACTTTACGCGAAGGTGACGGATCTGAATACTCTGATCCAGGGGCGTACCCGGTGGTTGACGATCTTAGACGATCTGCATCAGCGTCTTGTGCCGGGGATGTGGTTGACGTCTGTTCGTTTGTTACCCGTCAAGGAGGGGAGAGCGTCCGTGATGCTTGAAATCCGAGGGATGGCATTTATTGATGAGGTCAATAACCCAGCTATTGGAGAATATGTCGCGAAGTTGAAGGGAACGGGATATTTTACCGATGACCTTGAGATCAAGCGGATCAAGCCAGTTGAAAACACGGATTACGCGACTGAATTCACGGTGGAAATCGGATTGAACAACAATCCGGCTGTGAAGTCTTCTGAATTGCCGGTGAAATCAGGCAATACGCCTGCTAGACGAGAGCGCAAAGAAAAAGCTGCTGATCATGGCAGCGGCAAAGGGAATGCGTAACCTATGCAAGCCCGACGAAGAATTCTAATTATCATTGTGGCTGTGTTGTTGAGTTTGCTTCTAATTGGCGCGGTGACGCTCCTGGTGTTTGGGTTTCTTCAATTTTCCACGGTTGAGGCAAATCTCAGCGCGTCTAAAAGCGCTCTCGAATCGCTTTATACTCAAAATCCATTTCCATCCGGACATAATCTCAAGCAGGAACGTGACAATATAAAGACCATCAAAATGGAGTTGACGGGGCTCCAGTTGGCCATGGGCGCTGGACAGGTGCAGCCGGCCGTTTTGCAAAGCCGAGCCGGGTTCATTACCCAGTTCTGGGAAACCCAAAAAACTCTGCTTGCCGGGGCCGGTGGCATCACCAAGGTGAACAAGACCTTTGATTTCGGGTTTGGCCGCCATATGAACGGCGCTCTTCCTTCCAATGATGACGTGCCGCGCCTGACGCAGCAATTGAAAATCGTCGAGACGCTCTGCACGATCCTTTATGCTGCGAAAATTACGGCCCTTACCGGGATTTCCCGGCAGGAGTTTGAGTCGGATCCGGGGTCGGGAAGCGGAATGGTAAAATCTGCTCCGGCACCGGTTTCGGCCCCTAATTCCTTGCTTTCCAGTGAAATTGAAGTGCGAAATATCCGGGATGTGGCCGCAGGGACGATTCCCGCTGGGCAATCATATGGCCGGTGGCGATTTGTCTTGCAGTTTACGGCACGTGAAAGCGCCCTAATGAACGTGATGAACGGGCTGTCCAGTAGTCCGGTTTTTATCATTGTCACCCGTATGGAAATCAAGGGGGATGAAAAACTGTTTGATCGAAGAGAGGGTGGCGCTGTTGGCGCTAAATCAGTCGAAGATCCAGTCGGTGCCGGAGCTAAAGAAGGCCCGAAACCTCGGGCTTACCGGACGGCATGCGGTCGGGATACCATGGTCAATGTGAAGCTTGAACTGGATGTGTATCAGTTTGTGAAACCCCAGGTGGATGACCCCGGGAAAAAGCCGGAAGGAGTCAGATGATGGTTGCCGGCGTTGGCTCATTTCTAGCCAAGAACTACGATCGTCTGATCGCGGCGATTGTGCTTCTGGTGCTGTTGATGTCCCTTGTTTTTCTTGCCATTCAGGCCAAGGCCCAAAAGGCTGAACAGCAGGCGTTTGACCGTACGCTTAAAGAGTTGACTCCCAAGTTTGAAAAAGCTGATCCAGTGGACAAAACGGTTTTTGCAGCTGCCCGGATGGCTATGATTATGCCATTTCAGGCTGAAGAGTGGAAAAAGGACTTCCTCTTGACCCCTGAACTCAGGGTGCGATGTGTGTCTTGTGAGCGCCCGATCCCCTATGACGCAACAAACTGTACTTTCAGTATTTTGATGTGCGGCGTAGCTCAGCCTCCGGATACAACACCCGTTCCTGACTTGAACGGGAATGGTGTGCCTGATGAATGGGAGAAGAAGCATAACGTATTTGCCATGGGTGCCGATGAAATCTCGCTTGATCCTGACAATGATGGGTTTACCTCGAGGGAGGAATATGAGTGGGGGACCGATCCCGGAGACCCGAACAGTCATCCCCCCTATCTGGCGAAGGTCAGGGTAGCCGAGATTAAGCCGATTCCGTTTCGGATGGTATTCAAGGGGGTCAGCCGGGCTGGCGGTAAGCTAATATTCAATATCAATCTTCGCTCCAACGCCAGAACTTGGTTTAAGAGCCTCGGGGAGGAGGTCGAAGGATTCAAATTGCTGTCGTATGATGAAAAGGCCCCCGGGGGGGCGACACTCACTCTGGATCACAATGGGAAGCAAATCTCGCTGATCAAACTTCAGCCTGTGCCTCGAGATGATTATGAGGTGAAACTAGTCTCCCTCATTGACGGGGCTAGTTTTGTTGTCAGACCGGACGTCGATTTTGAGTTTAAGGGACTCACGTACAGGGTTAAAAAGGTTGACATGCAAGGGAGACGTGTATTAATAAGCGACCCTTCTCGCAATGTTGACGTGTGGATTGAACGGTTGGCCTTGGCTGAATCCCAGCCGGTGATCAAACCATAATAAATGACAGACCGCACGGCGGTGGAGAGTACTCAAGGAGAAAGCTTATGAGATTGCAACACATCCGTATTGTGGTGGCCATTGTGGTGGGGGTTATCCTTGGCACACCTGTTTTTTCGCAGAATGTGGGGGAGGCCAAGGATGTTGTCACTGAGGAACTTAAACAGGAAATAAAAACAACGGCGGGAACCAACGTTCCTGACTCAGTAAAACCGACGGATCTTATCGTTCCAGCCCCAGTCGTCCCAGCTCTAGCGCCTGTAACAGAAGAGATGGTTGTCGTCGAGCCTGTCAAGGCGCCCGAAGAAGTCAAGGTAGCCCCCGGATCGCCTCTTATTGAAGAATTAGCGCCAGCGCAGCCCCCAGCAAAAGAGGCGACTAAGCTGGTCGAGCCAGAGAAAAAAGAGACTTCGGTTTTAGCTTTAGATGACATTTTGCCGCCTATGTCGCCAGCCAAGGAAACAACACCCATTGTAGCGCCGGTTGAAGTTACTGCCCCTGCGCCCGTTGCCGTGCCAGCTGTGGTGCCGGCTGAAGTTGCTACGCCAGTTACCGCGCCAGATGCGGGGACTAAACAGGCGCTGGAGTCCGCCATCAAGAATGTCGTCATTACCGAGGATCGGATCAAGCTCTCGAAGGCTGTCGCCCAGCAGGAGGAAGTTCGGCGAAAGCTTAGAGAAATTGAAGGACGGAAGGCTGTCGAACAGGGGGATCAAGCGTGGAAGATCAGCGAGTATCAGAGCGCTGCGGATTTCTATAAACTGGCATTGAATAGGCTTCCTGTAGTGGCGTCCTGTATGGCGTTACGAAATCACGCGGCGCAGCGGTTGCCTGAGTGTGAATACGAAATCATCCGTGCCTTGGTCAAGGAAGGCAAGGATAACGATGCGGTTTTGAGAGGCGATGAATTCTTGAAGGCGCGCCCCAGCAATATGGCTTTGAAAAATCTTGTCACCAAGGTCAAGGCCAGAAAGCCGGCTATCATTGATGAAGGACCAGCAGGCTCGCGGCTTGGTGGGGAAAAGGAAGCGGAAGTTGAAAAACAGATGCGGCTTGGCAAAGAGGCTATGGCGGGGCGCGATTATATGGAGTCCAGACGCCGGTTTGAATCCGCGCTTGGACTCGAGCCTGACAATCGTGAGGCCATGCGTTATTTGAAAGTGCTCGGCGATCGGGAGTATAATAACAAGTCTGTTGAGCGTGAGGCCACGACCCGTAAAATGACGGCCGAAGTGAGGGACACTTGGAATTCGAAGTACAAAGTCATCAAGGGTCGTCCTCAAAACACCTCTACGGTCACTACCCAATCGGTCTCTCTTGTTGAAGATAAGATGAAGAAAATCGTCATTGACGAACTTGAGTTCCGCCAGGCAAATATGCACGATGTGGTGGATTTTCTGAATAAACGCAGCCGTGAAATGGATAAGACCACCGAAGATGAGACGAAAAAAGGCGTTAATATTATCTTGAATCTTAACCCGGGAGGCACAGCTATTTCATCTCCCACTCCTGCCGCCAAGGCTGCGGATGATCCATTTGGCGCGGGGGAAGCATCGAAAGCGGGCGGTGGCGGGGCCTCCGGCGTTCCTGAAGTTACGTTCTCTGCCCATTTTATCTCGCTATATAACGCTCTTAAGACCATCACCACGGTTACTGGGTTAAAGTGGAGGATTGATGGGGACGTCGTCATGATTGTCCCATCCGACTGGGATCCTTCAACGATTGAGATGCGGATGTATCCTGTCGAGCCCACCTTTATTGAACGTGTCAAAGCGGCTAGTGTTGCGATGCCGTCCACAACGACGTTCGGCGGCAGGGAAGGGAAGACATTGACCGCTGATTCTATTGGGGGTGACGTTCCGTCAGATCTGAAGGCATATTTCGAGAATATGGGCGTCAAGTTTCCCAAAGGGTCTTCCATCACTTATAATTCCGCCATCGGCAAAGTCATTGTGGCCAATACCGCAGACAATCTGACGACATTTGAAAAAATTCTGGCAGAGTTGAATGTCGTTCCCATGCAGGTTGAGATTGAGGCCAAGTTCGTCGAGGTTAATGAGACGGATCTGTATGAGGCCGGTCTCGAATGGTTGCTAACGGACAACTGGGAATTGATGATGAAACAGAACGCGAACCCCTATGCCCCACTGACCTCCAATCCCCGTATTCAGGCAAATGCCAATAGCGCCGATGGAGGATTTACAAAAGGACTTCGCTTCTATGGATCCGATAGTGCCGGAAGTGGGACAGCCCAGGCAGGGGGGCAGGGGACCTTGGGACGGGTTGCATCCATTGCGGGGATACTCACCAATCCTGATTTGACGGCGATCCTGCATGCTCTGGAGCAGAATGGGAACGCCGATCTTCTCTCCGCTCCGAAAGTCACAGCGCGTTCTGGTGAGGAAGCTGTAATCAAGGTTGTGACCGAGTACATTTATCCGACGACCTTTAATGTGCAAGGGGGGCAGATCGGACAAAATACCGGGGGGACTGGAAATAATAACGCGAACATTGTTCAGGAAACCACTGTGGTGCCTCAGGATTTCGCCATGCGTGAAGTCGGTGTCATATTGAACGTGCTACCTGAAGTCAGTCCGGATGGAAACATGATCAGCCTAAAGATGAATCCGCAGGTGGTAACGGACCCGATCTGGTTTCAATATGGATCTACCGTGCGGCGTGCCGATGGATCAGAACAGATACTCAATATGCCTCAGCCGTTCTTCCAGGTTCGGAGAGTTGAGACGAAAATCTCGATTTATGACGGTGCTACCGTGGTTATGGGTGGGTTAATTACCGAGTCGGTGAACAAAGTTAATGACAAGATTCCCGTTCTGGGCGATATACCCTTTCTGGGGGCGTTGTTCCGATCCAAGTCGGAGAAGAGCATCAAAAAGAATCTCCTGATCTTCGTCACGGCAAAACTTGTGGATCCGGCGGGGCACTTGATTCGGTCGCAGGAGCCTGAGGCAAAGGTTTCTGTTCCTAATGCACTGGTTCCCTCATCCGCAGGGTTTATGCCTCCGAGATAGGCCGCTTATGTCCACTCGACGGCTGCTGCTGGTTGATGGAACACAATTGTTCTACAGGTCTTTTTTTGCCATCAAAGGATTGTCAACCCATGACGGAACTCCAACCAATGCCGTTTTCGGTTTTGTGCGGGGAATTCATCAGCTTATTGAAGGCCGACTTCCTTCCCATCTTGTGGTGACATGGGATGGCGGTATTCCGGATGCCCGGCGTGCGCTTCTTCCTGAGTATAAGGCCCAGCGCCCCCCGATGCCCGATGCCTTGCGTGCCCAGTATGCCCCCGTGGTCGAGTTTTTGGAACGTTCCGGTATTCCGCTTATTCGAATTGAGAAGGAGGAGGCGGATGATATTTTGGCCTCCCTGATCCGGTGGGGAGAGCCGGAGGCAGACGAAATTATGGTGGTCACCTGCGACAAGGATCTTTATCAGGTGGTATCCGAGAAAACCAAGATGGTGTCGTGGGGCAAGGATGACAAGCCCGCAGGGCGCGTTGAAGTGTTTGAGAAGACGGGGGTATATCCCGAACAAATTGTGGACTGGCTCTCTTTGACCGGTGACTCTGCCGACAATATATCGGGGATAGAGGGGATGGGTCCGAAAACAGCCGCCAAGCTTCTAGCCCAGTTTGGATCTCTCGATGGAATCTGGCAGCACATTGAAAATGTTTACCCTCAACGTATCCGTGAACGCCTGATCGCCGGACGTGAGCGCGTGGCGCGTAATCTGTCGCTCGTGAGGTTGAATGCCGGAATGAATTGCTCTCCGGGATGGGACGATTTGGCTGTTCGTTCTGAAAATCACGCCCGGATGCGGCCCTTTTATGCCCGCATGGAGTTTTACTCCTTGATCAAGGAGTGTGACCAGGGTGAATTGTTCTAATTTGCCTTGCTGAAAACGTTGACTATGTTTCGGCATCTTATATCCTTTCGTCCTATGAAAGTCTTTGTTGTTGGTGGAGGCGGGCGTGAACATGCCCTGATATGGAAGCTCTCGAGCGACAGCCGGCGGCCGGCGCTGTATTGTGCTCCAGGAAATGCGGGAACGGCGGAACGGGCGACTAACATTGCAATTGATGCCGATGATATACCCGCCTTGATTGCCTGGTCGCTGGAGAATCATCCCGATCTTGTTGTGGTTGGTCCTGAATCCCCTCTTTGCGCCGGGTTGGTGGATGCGCTTGAGGCAAAGGGGATTCGTGTGTTCGGTCCATCGCGGGCCGCAGCCAGGATGGAAGGCAGCAAGGTGTTTGCGAAGGATGTGATGGTGGCGGCTGGGGTGCCTGCGGCAAAGTCGAGTACCTTCACAGATGCGATCAAGGCCATAGAGTATATTCATGCTATCGGGGCGCCCATCGTGATCAAGGCCGAAGGGCTTGCGGCTGGAAAAGGGGTCACTGTATGCGCTACAGTTGAGGAGGCTGAACGGGCCGTCCGGGAGGCGCTTGTTGAGGGGGCGTTTGGTGAGGCTGGCCAGCGCATTCTGGTCGAGGAATTCCTTGAGGGAGAGGAAGTTTCCGTTCTCGCTCTGACCGATGGCGACCATGTTGTATTACTTGCTTCCGCGCAGGACCATAAACGTGCATTTGATGGCGACAAGGGGCCCAACACCGGGGGGATGGGGGCTTATTCGCCGGCGCCGGTTCTCCATGACGACCAGTTGCCTGTCATTGCACGCGAGGTGTTTGGTCGCACATTGACCGAACTCAAAAACCGGGGAATCGCTTACAAGGGTGTGTTATATGCGGGTTTGATGATGACGAAGAAGGGCCCCAAGGTTCTTGAATTCAATTGCCGGTTCGGCGATCCCGAAACCCAGGCGATTCTGCCGCGCATCAAGGGAGATTTGATTCCGGCCCTTGAGGCCTGCATTGATGGAACGTTGTCCCCTGCCATGATCCAGTACAAATCGGAGGCGTGTGTCTGTGTCGTGATGGCTGCCGGCGGGTATCCCGGCTCTTATCAAAACGGCAAGGAGATTTGCGGTCTGAAGGCGGCTGAAGGTTTGGAGAATGCCGTAGTCTTTCATGCGGGGACACGGCTTCAGGATGGACGGATTCTGACATCAGGGGGGCGGGTGTTGGGTGTGACAGCTCTTGGGAATGGGTTAAAGGCAGCAGTTGACAGAGCCTATGCGGCGGTTGGGAAAATCAGATTTGATGGCGCCCTATTCCGGCGTGATATCGCCGCCAAGGCGCTTGGGAAAAATAAGGAGGCGCAATGAGGCAGGATAAAGTACAAGTCAGGAAACCTGAGGTGGCCATTGTCATGGGGAGTGATTCCGATTGGCCGCTTCTTGAAGAAACCGTGGCGATGCTGAACGGGTTTGGCGTCGGGTGCGAGGTGCGGGTAATGTCTGCACATCGGACGCCGGAACTTGCTGCGACCTATGCGCGCAAGGCCTCTGGCAGCGGCTTAAAGGTGATCATTGCCGCCGCTGGGGGGGCTGCGCATCTGGCCGGTGTGATCAGTGCCCATACCACGCTTCCGGTGATCGGGATCCCTGTCGCCAGCGGTTTTATGAATGGTCTGGACTCCTTGCTTTCCACGGTTCAGATGCCCGCCGGGGTGCCGGTGGCAACCGTGGCAACCGGTAAAGCGGGTGCCGTGAATGCCGCTATTCTGGCGGTGCAGATTCTCGCTCTTGGCCGACCCGATCTGGCCCGCCAGTTAGTGGTGCATAAGAAGACGCTCATCGACAAGGTGAAGGCGGGAAATGACCGTATCCAGAGCGAGCTTAAGAAGTCCAAATAAAGCTGAGGCGCGAACGAATCACCGGTATCTAGCCTTGAATCGCAGGTTTCGAGTTGACCGGGTCCTGTGTTGGTTGGGCGGATGCCTTTGGTTGATCGCGTCCCTGCAGGTCTCTCAGTCTTATGGGACGACGGCGGAAAGCCTTGATGAGGTTATTTCCTCTCTGGTGACGAACGGGGTTCTTAAGGATCGTTCAGAGGCTGTTCTTGGCGGACTTGGGGGTATTCTTAAGTCCGTGGATTCTTTGGCGGTTCTCGTTGACGAGGGGAATCATAGGGGAGTTTTGGGAATTACGTCGCCGGCTTTAGAGAGCGTGGAATTATGGCCTGAGAACCTTGCGTATTTCAAGGTGCACAGCCTTGAACCGGGTAGCGGCGGTGAGATCCTGTCGCACCTGCGAGCGTTGAGCATGATGGCCGGAGTCATTCTTGATTTTCGGAGGGCAGGGGGCGGTGATCTTGAGTCTGTCTCCACGCTGGCTGGGCTGGCGCGTGCGGAAAATGAACCTCTGTTCGTGGTTTGCAATAATCAGGGAACCCCGCTTTCCACCAATGTGGTGGCCGTCTTTTCTCCGTTGCATGTTCCACTGATGATTCTTACCGATGAAGAGACTGAAGGAGCATCCGAAGCGCTGGCATTTATTATGAAGGGCTGTCGCGGGGTGATGCTGGTAGGCGCCATGACGCGAGGCGACCCTCATCTCAGGAACTGGATTACCCTGCCCGGTGAGCGGGTGGCATGGCTCGCCACCCGGACTTTGGTCCCGATTTCCGGAAAATCCTATGAGAAGGGTGGCGTTATGCCTGACATCGTGGTGGATGCGGTTTATTGTGTCGGAAACGATGGACTGTCTCGCACCAATAGGCTTGCCCGCGCCTTGAGTCCCAAGTCGGATGCAGATCGGGCACTGATGATGCGAGTCGAAGGGGACGCCGCTCTGAGGCGAGCGACGGACATTCTTCTTGGGCTTCAAGCTTTGGGTGAGTATGGGCGAAATTAGGCCGCAGGTTATAAAGGTGAAGCCGGGCAAACGTGCGCAGGAGGCCGTCAATGCGGCCATCGAGATCCTGCGTTCAGGCGGCTTGATTCTTCTTCCCACTGAAACGGTATATGGGGTGGCGGCGGATCCGCGTGTACCTGGGGCTGAGGAGCGCCTCTATGAGGCCAAATCCCGTGATCGTGGCAAGCCGATTCCTTTGATGGCGTCCTCGCTTGAGGCGGTCGAGCGGGCTGGGGCGGTGTTATCTCCTGAGGCACGGCGGCTGGCGCGTCGTTTCTGGCCCGGGCCGCTGACGATAGTATTGCCGTGTGGTTCGGGTACGGAAGGGTTTCGAGTGCCCAATCATGCCCTGGCGCTGGCGGTCTTGAATGCGGCGGGTGGCCTCTTGCGTGTGACCAGCGCCAACCGAAGCGGCGAGCCATCGGCCCGTACCGTGGAAGCCGCCCTAGCGGCGCTCGGGTCTCGGGTGGCGGTGGCCCTTGACGACGGACCCGCCCTGTTCGGATTGGAAAGTACGGTGGTAGATGCAACCCGTGATAAATTGGTGATCCTACGGCAGGGCGCGTTGCTGGCGGAGACGGTTCTCTCCCGTCCGAAAGTCTGGTTCGTTTGCACCGGGAATACCTGCCGCAGTCCCATGGCCGAACACCTGTTGCGCCGGTGGCTCGGGCCGGATACCGGGTGGGAGGTCGCCTCCGCCGGTGTGGCGGCATTGGATGGGCAGTCGGCCAGTGAGGGAGCCGCTCGGGTCATGGTGGAGAAAAAAATTGACTTGGCTTTACATCGAAGTCGACTTCTGGCCGAGGCCCACATTGACGATGCCGACCTCGTTGTGGTAATGACAGAGGCGCATAAGCAAGCCGTGTTGCGGCGGTTTCCTCGTGCGGAACACCGGATTGTTTTATTGAACTCTTTCAGCCATGTGTATCCCGGCGAGGATGTCCCGGATCCGTTTGGCTTGCCCTTGGATGTTTATCGAAAAATCCGTGATGAGATTGATGCGGCAATGCCCGATCTGGTGCTGTATTTGCACGGGTTGTACAAATCGAACACGAGAATTGAACTGCAGGAAGGATTTTGATGATGAAAATAGCGATGGGCGCGGATCATGGCGGATTGGAGCTTAAGGAATCCCTCAAGGCGGCATTGAAGAAGCGGGGGATCGGGATTGAGGATGTGGGATGTTACAGTCAGGAAGTGGTGGATTATCCCGACTATGCCAGGGCAGTGGCCGTTATGGTGTCTGAAGCCCTCGTAAACCAGGGAATTCTGATTTGCCGAACCGGGATTGGAATGAGCATGGCCGCCAACAAATTTCCGCGCGTCAGGGCGGCATTGTGCCTAACTCCCGAAATGGCGCATGCGGCGCGAACACACAACGATGCGAACATTCTGGTGCTGGGCGGCGATTTGGAATCCCCTGTGGCCGCCGAGGCGATTTTGGAGGCCTGGCTTGGGGCGGATTTTGCAGGGGAGCACCGTCATCAGCGGCGCTTGGATAAGATCGGATCCCTTGGGGGTGCGGCCATGGAGGCCGCCTCCGTGGCCGCTGTGGATCCAGAGATTTATGATGCCATCAAGCATGAGGAGGAACGAGAACTCAAGACGCTGGACCTGATAGCCTCCGAGAACTATGCCAGTCGGGCTGTGCGTGAGGCGCAGGGGTCGGTGATGACCAATAAGTATGCTGAAGGGTATCCCGGGAAGCGCTACTACAACGGGTGTGAATTCGTTGACGTGGCCGAGACTCTAGCGATCGAGCGGGCCAAAACCCTCTTTGGTGCGGAACATGCCAATGTTCAGCCGCACTGCGGGAGTTCAGCCAACATGGCTGTCTATTTTTCTGTTCTGAAGCCCGGTGATACCATTCTGGCCATGAGTCTGGCCCATGGCGGCCACTTAACTCACGGTCACAAAGTCAATTTTTCGGGCCGTTTCTTTAACGTCGTCCCCTATGGCGTCAATCGCAAGACAGAACTAATCGACTACGATGAGATCGCTGCCCTTGCTCTGCAGCATAAGCCGAAGCTGCTGGTGGCCGGCGCCAGCGCGTACCCCCGTATTTTGGATTTTAAACGGCTTCGTGAAATTGCTGATAGCGTTGACGCCATGCTGATGGTGGATATGGCTCATATTGCCGGGTTGATCGCCGCCGGAGTACATCCTAGTCCGGTGCCCTTCGCGGACTTTGTCACCACGACCACTCATAAGACCCTCCGCGGCCCGCGTAGCGGCATGGTGTTGTGTAGGGCGAAATATGCCCAGGAAGTCGATAAGCAGGTCTTCCCGGGCCTTCAAGGGGGCCCCCTGATGCACACCATTGCTGCCAAAGCCGTCTGCTTCAAAGAAGCCATGTCGCCGGAATTCGGGCAGTATCAGAAACAGGTGATACGAAATGCCAAGGTACTGGCGGCGTATCTGGCGAAGCACGGAATGCGCATTGTATCGGGAGGGACGGACAACCATCTGATGCTTGTGGATCTCTCCCCGTGCGACACCACTGGAAAGGATGCCTCCACGGCCCTTGAAAAGGCTGGCATGATCGTGAACAAGAACGCCATTCCGTTCGATACGCGTGCGCCTGCCGTGACTTCAGGGATCCGGATCGGAACTCCGGCAGTGACCACCCGCGGCATGAGGGAGCTTGAGATGGAGAAACTGGGCGGCTGGATCGTCGAGGCGGTTACGCATCAGGCTGACGAAATAGTCTTGAAGCGGATCAATGCGGAGGTTGTTGAGGCGGCGATAAAATTCCCGATTCCGTAACGGTGACGGTGGTAACGCTGCCGTAGGGGGTAATATGATTTTGCACGACCTGAATCCGGATGAAATGGCGGCTGTCGAAAAAATCGGCGTACCCAAGCGGTTCGTACTGGGTGATGCAATTATTTATGAGGGTGCGGCAGGGGCTTCCTTCTTCCTGATTCTGGAGGGCCGGGTTGAAGTTCGAAAGAGCATAGGCTCGGATAAGTATAAAAAGCTGGTTGAATTTGGCCCGCTCGATATTTTCGGTGAAATTTGTTTCCTGGGGGTCGAGTCCCGCTCAGCCAGCGTTCTGGCTATGGAATCCGTCCATGTTATTGAGTTTTCCCGCGCTGAATTTGAGAAATTGATCGTGGCGAAACCAGCCATCGGACTGAAGTTGTACCGGGGTATCGCCCGTGAGTTAGCCAGACGGTTAGCTCATGTTGACGGGGACCTCAAGGATGCCCTCATCTGGGCATTGGGCGACAACAAGAATGCTCTGGATCCCAGTATTATCAACGCCCGAAAACTATCGCTTGCCCCCGCAAAACCCGACGCCAATCCTGCCCGGATCGTCATCGTGTAGTTCCAAGGCGTATGTCAGCCACTGCCTGCCGTGGTATGATTAAATTGGCGGAGGGGGAGGGATTCGAACCCCCGTTACCAGTGAAGGTAAACATGATTTCGAGTCATGCGCATTCAACCGGGCTCTGCCACCCCTCCATATAGCGTGTCAAAAGCGGCACCAAGCTAGAGAACACCCCTGAAAAAGTCAAGGGTGACCTCGCCTATTATGTGCTCCGGCATCCTTGACAGGATGGGAAGGCGTGCTTCATCATGCGGTATCACTAAGCAGGAGTTATTGCGTGAGTTCTGAACGTGACCTTGAAATCCGATCATCGGCGGTGACACTTTCCGACATGGAGATATTTGTCTTCCCGGATTTGATGATGGCGTTGCTGTTGGCCAACCTGATGTCGCCCCGTATCTGGAAGTGGCGCGAGGATCCCTGGTTCGCCGGTCTGGCCAGGATGAAGCCCTACCGCCGAATCACTCGCCTCAAGCAGTTCATCATGGATCACTATGCCTTCAACCTCGATCTTGATACCTGGGGACTGACCACTAAAGACCGCGAGATGGCACGCTTTCGCCCCTTTCTTCAGGAAGACACCATTCGGCGCTCCAACGCCTTGTTCGGGTATGAGGGGGACAAGTATTATTTTGATATCGATATCCGCACCCATTTTGGCCTCAATAAATACACGGCCGATGCGATTCCCTATTGGAAAACTGAAACGGTGGAGGCGATGGATGCGTTCAAGCACAAGACTGGATACTCGACTGGCGCAGGTGAGTGTGTGTCGCTGTCGGCGCTCTATGCCGCCGCCCTGTTCATTGTGGCGGGAATTCCTCTGAAAGATATTTTCCTGATGGCGACGCCCCTGCATTCCCAGAACTATGTGGATCTGGACGAAGGCATCCTGACCAACAATCGGCGCCTGGTGACCAAAAAGATGTGGTGTAACGGGACGGCTCTTTCGGCCCAGGCGCGACGAGCCCTGGAAAATGAAGAAGTTACGGTGGTGGCGCATGAAACCGGTTGGATCCATACGGTTTACCCTGATGCGACGATTGACCCAAGGGACTATGCGCGGTTTTCCGGTAAACTCCATGCCTTTCTTGATACCCCCTTGACGGATGAGGTCATGGGTAACTTTCTGCGGCACAAGCGGGATCTCCAGAAGTGTTTCCAACTCAGGAGCCTCATTCATGGTGTGCCCCATTATGTCCCGCTAGAAGTGGCGTTCCAATACGAAGAAGGAAGTTCCTTCCTGATTACAGACACCACTCGCGAGAATCTTTTGGCCGAAATTGACATGGATCAGTTTATCTCCTCGCGATTATCCGGCCGAATTGTGCTGAATGATCTCGAGGATTATGTCCGCCGTGAAAAGCCGGATCTGAATCACCCTGATGATGCCGCCCGCTTGAGTAAGCAGTTCGATTGCGCCTGCCTTGATTCCGCGCAGGCCATTGAGCGTCTGATCAGGTTTTGTCATGTCCAGCCACGGATTCCGCAGGCATCACAGCGCTCATTCAAGTCGGAGGGTGAGCCGCTGGGCATCAAGAAGGAGATGACTCGTGATGAGGTGATTATGCGCCTCGAATCGCTTCGCTCGACTACGCCGTCTGTGGATCTGGCTTTTTATGTCTATCGCGACCTCACTCGCACAGGATCCGCACCCTTTCTCAAGGCGGCGCTTGAGCGCAATCCGGTTTCCATCGCTGGAACTGCAGTAATGTCGGATGATGAGGTGCTCGCGGTGGTCCAGGCAATGCCGTCCGAGTCCATCTACGACGAGGTGGGGCGGCTTGCACAGCCGGACGAAGTCTGGAATTACGGCCGGGGTGACGGGGTGGAGAAAGCCATCTTGCTGGCTGGCATCCACAAGGCCCGGCACCCGGATGCGGCCGTGAAGATCGAGGTGGCGTCGAACCGTACGGTGTTGACGCTCGGCAACAAGACGATTGAGTTGGCTTCAAACAAGGGGCTGAAACATGAGGTGTGGGATATTACATAATCCATGATTGCCCTCGTTGAACAGTTTCTGGATCATGTCTCATTCGAGTGCGGCCTGAGCCCGAAAACCCGCGAGGCGTATGGAAATGACCTATCCGACTTCTCCCGGTTTGCCCAAGCGGCGCAAGTTCATGCGCCCCGGGAGGTGACTCGGAAACTCCTGCTCGGCTACCTTGAACATGAGCGCGACCGGGGCCTTGCCATGAACTCCATTGCCCGCCGGCTGGTTGCCATTAAGGTCTTCTTCCGTTATCTGGTCCAGGAGGGATTGCTTGAGAAAGACGTGACCGCCGTGATGGAGTCGCCGCGTCTTTGGAAGGTGCTGCCGACAACATTATCGATCAAGGAGGTGGATGCCCTCCTGAATGCCGTTATTGGCGACGATCCGATGGCCGTACGAGATCGGGCGATGATGGAACTTCTCTATGCATCCGGGCTCAGGGTGTCCGAGCTGGCCAATCTCACATTGGAGGATCTGCATCTTGATAGCGGTTACCTTCGCTGCATGGGAAAAGGCAGCAAAATGCGTGTAACGCCGTTGGGAGGTAAGGCGAAAGCCGCCATAGAACGTTATTTTCAGGAGGCGCGCCCGAAACTGATGAAAAATCCGGTTGTCCGCCAGGTATTCCTTACCCGGCGGGGTACGGGATTCAGCCGCAAGACGATCTGGAAGCAAATCCGATTGTTTGCCAAGCGGGCTGGGATTACCAAGACGGTTTCGCCCCACACGATGCGCCATTCGTTCGCTACACATTTGCTGGCTAATGGCGCGCCTTTGCGTATGATTCAGGAGATGTTGGGGCACGCGGATATCGCAACGACTCAGGTGTACACCCATGTGGATCAGAACCGTCTAAAGTCGGTGCACCAGAAGTATCATCCAAGAGGGTAGGAGACGTCGTCGTATGTTATTGGGCTTGAGAAAACCGAATCCGTACCGGGAATTGGAAAAACGGTTGGGTTATAAATTCGACCACCGTGAGTTGTTGGAGATGGCGCTTCTTCATCGCTCCTTCAGGTTTGAAACCAGGGATATCGCCGCCGACAATCAGCGGCTTGAATTTCTGGGGGATGCCGTGGCGGGTTTTCTGGTCGCGGCTCATTTGTATCGGCAACATAGTGACCGGGACGAAGGAGCATTGACGGAAATGCGAAGCCGGGTGACGAGCGGGAAGGCAATGGCTGGAGTGGCCCGAGAAATTGGGCTGGGCGACTTTATGCGCTTGGGAAAAGGCGAGGAGATGGCTGGGGGGCGCCTGCGCGAAACCCTGCTGGCGGACGGGTTGGAAGCGGTGATTGGAGCCGCCTATTTGGATGGCGGGGTCAAGGCGGCGGAAAAAGTTGTTGCCAAACTGCTGATCCCGTTAACCGGCGATAAATCTTCCGAGGTCTGGGGGGATAATCCCAAAGGCAAACTTCAGGAACTGTCGCAGGGGCTCTATGGGCGCGGGCCAGAATATCGCTGCATATCCGAGAAAGGTCCTGCACACCAGAAGCTATTTGTGATCGAGGCGATTGTTGGCGGAGCCCGCCTAGGGCAGGGAACAGGCTCCAGCAAGCGCGCCGCCGAGACCGAGGCTGCCATCGTTGCTGTTCGAAAGTTGCTGTCGAAATAACAGACGGTGAAAGCCTGCTTCAAAATCTCGTTGCAGTGGCTTGGGCGGGAATACTCATGGGCCTGTTCGGGCTCAACGTGGGGCGTCGGCTTTTGGCGCGGGCTGGAGTTGTGCTCCAGACCGTCACATACATGGAGGATACTGATCTGCCCCCATGGCAACCTGATATGAGGGACAACATGACAGAGGCATTAAAGCAACCCTATCTGCGAAAAAGTGATAAGCGTGGCGACATCCAGGTCTGGGTAGTGGATGGCAGTTATGTTCGTGGACACCTTGATGAGGAGTTCACGAATTTCGGGCAGCACTACAGATATACGTACATTCCCGAGAACGAATTCTGGTTGGACGATGAAGCCGAACATGACGAGCACATTTTTTTCATCGACCATCTTCTGATCGAACACCATCTGATGGCCAAGGGGAAGTCATACGGGGAAGCTCTCGTTGAGGCCGATAAGGCGGAACGCAAAGAGCGGCGCCACGCTGGGGATGTGGCCAAGGCAACGCAACACGGCCAACGGTTGCCGGATGGCAAAGCTGCCCATGACCATTTATGGAAGACGCTGGAGGACGGCGTCAGCGTGTGGATCGTCAACGGCAGGTTCGTGCGCAGCATTTTCGACATCGACTTCACGGCAGGTGGCCATGACCATGTTTATGAGTTTGTGCCTACAGGCGAAGTATGGATTGATGATGCGATTACGGAAAAGGAACGAGGATTTGTGCTGCTCCATGAACTCCACGAACGCAACCGCATGACGGATGCGGTGCCATACAGCGAGGCCCATGCGGAGGCGAGTCGTCTGGAATTCCAGTGTCGACATCATCCCGATGAACTGCATGACGCGCTTGCGGGTGAAGGCTGGGCGTAAGGGTTCGGTAGTGGTGCCGGACACTCCGGTTAGGCAGGAGTAGGTGAAAATGGCGGAGAGGGTGGGATTTGAACCCACGGGACAAATCCCGGCTATAAAACCACGTATTTCCTAGGAAATCGCACATCTAAAACATCGTTGACACAGGCAAACGTTATCCATAACGTTATCCATAGAAACGAGGATAACGCTATGCCAAGCATTCACAAACGGGACGGACGGCCTTACTGGTACGCGGCATTCTATACCGCCGACGGAACGCGGGCGCTTAAGTCAACCGGCACCCATGATCGGAAGGAGGCCATGCGCCTCTGCCTCGAATGGGCTGCCACGGCCAAGGAGGGTCGGGAGGGGCGCCTGTCCGAATACCGGGCGCGCAAGGTCATTGCCGATATCTTCGCGCGCGCTAACCGTGAATCCATGCCGTCTGGAACCGTCCGCGAGTATCTTGGCGGCTGGCTTGCCAAGAAGGATCTGGAGATCGCCGAAAGCTCCATGGTCCAGTACCGCCTGGCCGTCAACTCGCTGCTGGATCACCTGAAAGTCAAAAGCGATAAGCCCATCGAGAGCATCACCGCGCGTGATGTGTCCGCCTTCCGGGATACGCTGGCCCGGCGTTCGTCCGCCGCGACCGTCAACAAGGCGATGAAGATCCTTGGCTCTGCATGGCGTCAGGCCCGCAAGGATGGCCTGCTTGACGATGTGGTCTTCTCCCGGGTTGACCGGGTCAAGGGCCCGGAATCGAAACGCCGCCCCTTTACCATGGCTGAACTGGGCCGCATCCTGGCTGTTTGCGACAGGGAATGGCGCGGGATGGTCCTATTCGGTTACTACACGGGTGCGCGCTTGTTTGATCTGGCCCGCATGACCTGGGCCAATATCGACTTGGAGACGGCCGAGGTGCACTTCACCATGCAAAAGACGGGGGCGCCCATGAATATCCCGCTGGCCCAGCCTTTGCGCGACTACCTCATTGAACTGCCGTCAAGCGATGACCCCTCAGCCCCTCTGTTCCCTAACGCCTACGCTGTTAACCGTACCGGAACCCTTTCGAACCGTTTTCACGACATCATGCACTCGGCTGGGATCGTGGCCCTTCGTGAACACCGGAAAGAAAAAGACGGACGGCGCGCCAAGCGCAATATATCGGCTGTGTCGTTTCACAGCTTGCGGCACACTGCCGCCAGCGCCCTCCGAAACCATGGCGTTACCGATGTTGTCGCCATGGCAATTCTGGGGCATGAATCCCCGGCCGTCGCCCAGCGTTACACGAAGATCGATTCCTCCACCCTGCGACGTGCCGTTGACGCTCTACCGGCAATCGTGGTGCCAGTCGTAGAGACTGACAGCGACAATAACAAAGCAAGAACTGGAAAGAAATGACAATGAGACAACTCTCACCCGACGAACTCGCATCACGCTTCGTGAAGGAGAAATTACTGCCCTTGGATAAAGAGTTCTGCCTTGCCGAAGCCGACGATCCTGGGTGGGCGCTGGGCATGATCCTGAAACTGGAGCCGATCCGGCGCCGACAGTTCTTCTGCGAGAAGGTCGAGGAGTCCTACCGCCAGCTCCTCGCGGCTGCCAAGGATGGACCCGAAAAGGAGAAGGCTCGTTCGACCCTCGCCCAGGCAATCGAGAGCAATCTCCGGTGGGCGAAGAACAATGTCGCGGGCTTCGGTCTGGAGTGCGAAGAATTCCCCCTGTTTATCCGCATTGAGGAGCTCTCGGTGCAGTATCAGAAGGCCTTGCAGGATCTGGAGCGGCCGACACCGCCTGTCACCCTGGAAACCGTAGCGGATAAGGTGAATTCGTTGCACGCCAGGGCGGATTCTATCCATGCCGACACAAGGGAACTGAAGACCACGATCCCGGCGGCCCTGGCCGGTCAGGCCCGAACGATCCGCGACCAGGAGGATGAAATCGCCCGCCTCAAAACGGCTCTTTCCCTGAAACTTAGCGAGATGGCGGGCGTCTATCACCAGGTCGCTCCTCAGGATATGCACATTTTCGTCGCTTTCATGAAGACGGGCAATCAGGTTCGTGCTGCTCAAAGTTTGGGCATAAAGGAACAGACCCTTCGTGCACGCGTTGCTCAATGGCCTAGGAAGGGCGCTGCATACCAACGCATCCACAAGCTCTATCAGGAGCAAAAAGAATCGGGACGGGCGCCTAATGTAGGGCCATACTTCGAAAACCTCCTTGTTGAAGGACGGCCTACGCCTGACGTGGATAGTCGTGTTTTGATGGACATCGCCGAGATTGTCATGGATATGAACCCGCAGAACGTGGAGCAGAAAAAGGAAGTGCTTCTCACAAGATACCTGAAGGAGTATGCCGCCAGATGAGGTTTGCGAATTCGTTGCGAGTAGCCTGAAAACTCGCAAGATGTTGGTGATTAATGGGTATCGCTTGCGATGCCCTTCTTTTTTTGTCGTGTCATTGCGAAATCGCCGGAGTGCATAGACATCGCCGCACATAGTGTGCAGTGATGAATGCAGAGGAACACCGATGACAAAGCACATGATTCTGACCGAAACCGAAGCCCCGAACCCTGTCGGCGATGAGACGTACCCGGCCAAGTGGATCCGTCTCCCCACCCGCGGACGCTGCCCGCACACGGGGCTGAGTCGCGCCGCCTACTACGAACTCATCAAGGCGAGCCGGATCCGGACTGCCAACCTGAAGCGGCCCGGCGCGCTTCGCGGCACCCGGCTTGTCTGGTTGCCCTCCATCATGACCTATCTAGACCGTTTCGCCACCGGCGGGACTGAAACGTAATAAGCACAGGGCGGTTTATGAACGCAGCACCATCACCACTTCTGGATCCCGCCGAGATCAAGCGCGCGCTGGCTGTCATGGTAGCGCCGCAACAGGCGTTTGAAATCCGGATACTCCTCCCGCACAGGTCGGGCCGGAACTATCACCCGAAGACCATATTCGGATACTTTGACGATCCCGGCCGCGTGGTGGAGTCCCTCATCGCCTTGCGCTTGGATGCCGCGAAGGGTATCTACATTACCCTCAACCCCATCGACCCCGCGCTCCTCGCA
>Ga0194060_10001040_pt1 | contig 20151 bp, 20 predicted proteins | sample SepL225m_MetaG_FD_163427 | JGI IMG/M metagenome (GOLD analysis project Ga0194060, IMG submission 163427) | Anoxic zone freshwater microbial communities from boreal shield lake in IISD Experimental Lakes Area, Ontario, Canada - Sep2016-L222-5m | ecosystem: Environmental > Aquatic > Freshwater >... | reverse complement strand
GTACGGGCGTGGAGGCAGGCGATGAGGATGAGCAGGTCTCCCGCGATGGTCGCGAGAACAAAGAATAGGTCTGGTTTCCCAGGGACTTTAGTCCCGTTCGTCGTTCGACGCGACAAGCCCCACGTCACGACCGCCGCCGCGACAATCCCAGCGATCTCGACGAACGCGTTCAAATCGAACAGCAAATACCCGATCGTCCATACGATCCCGGCGGTCGAAAGCGCGCAGAGAAACCAAAGTGCCGATCGCTCGATTGGGTCTTGGAAGACTGGTTTCGGCATAGCGCGTAATTTGCTATGATCCTACCACTATGAATCAGATGAAACCACTGCTCGGCCAGATGCTCCAGAAAATCGCCCCGCGGATCGGCGCGACGGTCGTGATGGAACCGGAATGGGACATTGCCGGGCAGATCATTTTCGCGAACGGGCGCAAGCGATACTTCCGGTATTCGAGCCTAGACCTGAACGGGCTTGGTGCGTCCGACATTGCGAAGGACAAGGATTACGCAAACTTTTTCTTGGCGAGGATGGGATACCCGACCATCGAGGGCAAGGTATTTTTTTCGCCTGATTTCGGACGCGCGATCGGACGGCCGAAGCAGAACATTGACGCGGCATTTCGGTATGCGACGTCCCTCGGGATGCCGGTGGTGGTCAAGCCGAACAGCGGGAGCCAGGGGACCGGGGTCGCGTTCGTCCAGACGAAGAAGGAGTTCTACGTGGCTATGCGCCGCGTGTTCAAGACGGACCGCGTTGCGCTCGTTCAGCGACCCGTCGCCGGCAAAGATTATCGCGTCGTCGTGCTTGACGACAAAATTATCTCAGCCTATGAGCGCATTGCCTTGAGCGTCGTCGGCGATGGTCGGGCAAAGGTCGACCGGCTGTTGGCGCGCAAGCAGAAGGCATTCCGGACGTCGGGACGGGACACGTCCATTCGGACGGACGATCCGCGCATCACCATCAAGCTGCAACGACAGGGGCTTTCCCGCGATTCAGTTATTGAGACGGGCAGACGGGTGTTTCTGCTCGATAACGCCAACCTGTCCACGGGAGGCGACGCGGTGGACGTCACGAAGACGATTCATCCTGAGTTCAAGAAAATCGCTGTACGGATCACGAAGGACATGGGCCTTCGGCTGTGCGGCGTGGATTTGATGGTAAACGGCGACATTACGCAAAAACCCGCCGATTACCGGGTCATTGAGATCAACTCCGCGCCGGGCCTGGACCACTATGCCAAGGCCGGGGCGGAACAGGAGCAGATTGTTGAGGATTTGTATTTGGAAGTGCTGAAGAGCATGGCGGTGGCACGTTAGAGCGAGTTTATGTCCTTTTGGTACTGCTTGGCGCGGGTAATCACCTGGTCGCCGTAGAAGCGGTAGGCGACGTTGGTGGATCCACTGAAGTAATACATGGCCGCGGTCCAGTTGCCGTTTTCCGTGCCGTTCGCCCCGTCGTGGGTGAGCTTCAGCGCGGCGGCGAGAAACGCGTCGGTGATGTTCCAGGGGTCGGATGCCTTGCCCGTGATCGCGCTGATCTTGCCCGAGTATCCGATCCACGTGGATGGGATGAACTGTGCCGGGCCCATGGCGCCGCCCCAGCCGATCTGATTGCCCTTCGCATCGTGCATGGGGCAGGAGATGGGCGTTCCTTCCGTGCTGCGGCCGAGAGCGTTCATAATGCTCTTGAACGGCTCCTGGTCGCGCGTCGGCTTCATGACGACCTTCCAGCCTTTCGCGGGAGGATCCTGGGGTCGGTTGCATGTGCCCACGTTCGCGCCCAGGTTCGATTCTTGCGTCAAAACGGACAGGAGAAACGCCGGGTCGATTCCGGTGACGCCCGAAACCCACTTTGCCTTGGTCACGGCCTCGCCAAAGGTGATGTGCACCGATCCGGTATCGAGCAGCTGGTAGATGCGGGTGCGAATCTTCGCGGCCTCGGTCTTCTGCGTCTTGATGTCAGCCGCGTACGCCCATTCCTTGCCCTTCGATTGGGCGAGCAAACCCTTTTGGTCCTGCTCGTTTTCCACGAGCGCGGTTTCCTGGAGCGCGTGGATGGAAAGCAGGTTTCGTGCCTCGTCGGCGACGTCCTCCAGCGCCTGGTTCTGCGTTGCGAGATCCTCGTTGACCGTCTTTACCGTCGCGACGACCTCGTTGAGCTTGTCGGCGACCTCGACGTATTGCTGGACGACGTTCATCGCGTCGAACACGTTGTCGCTCTTCAGAAATGCGAACAAGGGCGACTGGCCGTCGGCCATGTTCATGGCGACGAGCAAGTTGGCAAGCTGTCCGCGGAGGCCGTCCCGATGCGCGCTATTCTCGTCGATCTTCTTCCTCGTCTCATTCCGTCGGTCTTCGGCGTCGCGAATCTGCAGGTCTGCCTCCTCCATCTGGAGCTGAATGATCGACCGGCTCTTCGCGATCTCCGCGATGGCGCTCGCGTACGTTCTCGTCTTGCCCTGCGCGGCAACGATCTGTTGCTGGTCGCTCGCAATCTCCGCCTCAATTTCCCTGAGCCGCGCCTGGAGGCTTGAAGCCGTGTCCTCCGCGCGCAGTTCTAACGGCAGACAAAAAGAAGCCAGCAGGCCCAGGGCAATGATCCGCGTGATTTTAGATGTCATGTGCGTCGATCGCATGACAGTATGGTAACATGTGCGAACTTCCGCATCCAGCGACAATTCTTTTATGAAACAACTCCTCAAAACGCATTTCGGCTACGATGCCTTCCGTCCGCTGCAGGAGGACATCATGAACACGGTCCTCGGTAAAAAGGATGCGCTTGTCCTCATGCCAACGGGGGGAGGGAAGTCGTTGTGTTTCCAGCTCCCGGCGCTCATGTTTCCCGGAATCACGCTCGTGATCTCCCCGCTCATCGCGCTCATGAAGGACCAGGTCGATTCGCTGACCGCCAACGGCATCTCCGCCGCGTTCATCAACAGCACGCTGACGGACGACGAGATGCAGTCCGTCGAGTTCCGCGCGCTGTCCGGCGAGCTGAAGATCCTGTACGTGGCCCCGGAGCGTCTTCCGTCGCCCGCGTTTCGGCGCCTGCTCGAGCAGCTTACCGTGAGTCTCATCGCCATCGACGAGGCGCACTGTATCTCGGAATGGGGCCACGACTTCCGGCCGGACTACCGCAACCTAAAGGATCTCCGGTCTGCATTTCCGTCCGTCCCGGTCATGGCGCTCACGGCGACCGCGACCCCGAGGGTCCGCGATGACATCGTGAGGCAGCTCTCGATGCAGGAGGCATCCGTGTTCCTCTCGAGTTTCAACCGCCCGAACCTCACGTATTCCGTTGTCCCGAAGTCCAACTCGTTCAGCCAGCTCGTCGACCGCCTTCGCCGTCTGAACGACCAGCCGGCGATCGTCTACTGCTTTTCGCGCAAGGACACCGAGTCACTCGCCGCCGATCTGACGCACGCCGGGCTCCGCGCCCTGCCGTATCACGCGGGCCTTGAGCGCGATCTGCGGCGCGAGACCCAGGAGCGGTTCATCCGCGACGAAGTGCCGATCATCGTGGCGACGATCGCGTTCGGGATGGGAATCGACAAGCCCGACGTCCGGCTCGTGGCGCACATGGACCTGCCAAAGACCATCGAGGGGTACTACCAGGAAACGGGCCGCGCCGGACGCGACGGGCTGCCGAGCGAATGCGTCCTGTTCTACACCTACGGCGACAAGCGCAAGCAGGAATTCTTCATCGCCCAGATCGCGGACGAGGACGAGCGCGAGCTTGCCCAGACCAAGCTGAACCAGGTGGTCTCGTATTGCGAGTCGGATACCTGTCGGCGACAGATGCTTCTGCGTTACTTCGGCGAACCCTGGGACGATTCCAAGTGCGACGCGTGCGACAACTGCATCCAGGCTCCCGTCGAATCCCGCGATGCCACCGAGATCTCCCAGAAGATCCTGTCCGCCGTATTGCGCACCGGCGAGGCGTTCGGCGCGGCGTACGTGATCGACGTACTCCGAGGGTCGCGGAAGGAGCGGATCGTCGAGAATCATCACGACGACCTCCCGGTCCACGGGATCGGACGCGACGTTTCGGTCGACTCGCTTCGGGAGTGTTTCCGACTGTTGCAAAAGAAAGGCTATTTGGAAAAGACCGAGGGCGACTATCCGACGCTGCGGGTTTCCCGCATGGGAAAGGCCGCGCTTTCCGCGAGGGAGTCGATCGAGCTCCCCGTCACGATTGCTACGACGACCGCCGCGCCGTCGAGATCCTCCCGTTCGTCGTCGGCTGCCGCCGGATCCGTTCCATACGACGCGGGTCTGTTCGAGATACTCCGCCGTGAGCGGAAGTCCATTGCCGACGAGCGTCACGTTCCGCCGTTCGTCATCTTCGGCGACAAGACGCTGCACGAGATGGCATATTATTTCCCACGCTCGACGGACAGCCTGTCGTCCGTGTTCGGCGTGGGCGCAAAGAAGCTAGAAGAGTTCGGAGACGCATTCCTCGCGTTGATTCGCGAGTATGCCGATGCGAATGATCGTGCGGAACGGAAGCATCCAAAGACCGGGGAGGAACGGACGACCGGATCGTCCTCGGACGGATCCGCGACGGTCGAGCGACGAGGAGGATCAACCGTTCTCAAGACGAAAGAACTCATCGAGAACAAGCTGACCCTGGCCCAGATCGCCGAATCCCGCGGGCTCAGCGAGGGAACGGTCGTGACGCACATCGCCGCGCTGCTCCAGGAGAACGACTCGCTCGACATCGAGCACCTTCGCCCGTCCGACGAACGCATGTGCGCCATCTCGGACGCGTTCGAAAAAACCGGCGGAGCCTTTCTCTCGCCGGTCAAAACGCTGCTTGGGGACGACTATTCCTACGATGAGATCAAGCTCGCGCGGCTGTTCTTGTAGAGGCCGCGACGCTGGCGACAAGGAAGAACAGGATACTCCAGAGAACGATCGTTCCTCCGCTCGCGAGATCGAGATAGAATGACGACACGAGGCCGAGGATCACGGACAGGACGGAGATCCCGATGGCGATCTCCCATGTCTTGCGGAACCCCGTGCGAAACTGCATCGCGCCGAGCACCGGGATGACCATGAGCGCGCCGATGAGGAGCACGCCGACCACGTTCATCGAGATCGCGATCGTGGCGGCGCCGAGGACGGCCAGGACGCGATTGAGCTTTTTGACCGAGATGCCGCTCGCCTCGGCCATGTCCTCGTCAAGGGAGACGACGAACAGGGCGCGCCACAGCATCATGGTAATGGCGAACGCAGCGGTTCCGAGGAGGACGATCGACAGCAGGTCGGCGCGCGTGACGGTGATGATATTTCCAAACAGGTAGTTGACCACGCTCACGTTCTTGCCGTGCGCGAGGCCGAGCAGGACGACCGCGACGGCGAGGCCGCCGAACAGGAACAGGGAGACGATGGTGTCCGCGGGGAGCACCTTCTTTTCGCGCATCCGCTCGATGCCGAGGACGGACGCGACGGAGAACACGAGCGCCGTCGGAATCGCGGCGGTTCCGGCAACGAGGCTCGCGGCGACGCCGGCGAGGGAAATATGGGCCAGCGTGTCGGCCATCGACGAGTAGCGGCGGACCACGAAGAACAGGCCGATCGTGGGCGCGACGATGGCGACGACGATGCCGACCATGAGGGCGCGGCGCATGAAGTCGAGAGAGAGAAGTTCGAGCATAGGCTTATGCGTGATCGTGATGCTGGTGGTGGGAAAGCAGGTCGGCGCGGTCTGGATGGAACAGGTCGCGCAGCTCCTCCTGGCCGATGTGGCACGCCTTGTCTCCGTGGCACACCAGCTGGTGCTTGAGGCAGATGGCCGAGCGCGCCTCCTTCGAGACCGCGTGGATGTCGTGCGACACGAAGATGATCGTGACCCCGCTCTCGTTGATGCGCCGGAGCATGGCGTAGAACGCGTCACGCGACGCCGGGTCGAGCCCGTCCGTCGGCTCGTCGAGGCACAGGATCCTCGGCTCGCCGGCCATGGCGCGGGCGAGGAGGACCTTCTGGCGCTCTCCGCCGGAAAGCTTGCTGAGCGGGCGCTTCCAAAGGGTCGAGAGTCCCATGTCCGTCATTGCCTGGCGAATGGCGTCCTCGTCGTGCTCCTTGAACCGTCCGAACAGCCCGAGGTGCGGGATTCGCCCGGAGCGAACGACCTCCTCGACGGTGGCGGGGAACTGCGGGTCGAGATTTCCTCCGCGCTGTGCCACGTACCCGATCTGACGCCGAACGCACGCGTCCGTCGCCGGCCCGCCAAGTACCTCGATGGTTCCGTGCGTCGGCTGCAGCAATCCAAGCAATAGGCGAAGCAGGGTCGTCTTCCCGCCGCCGTTCGGCCCGATCACGCCGACGTAGTCGCCGGTCTTGATCTCGAACGAGAAGTTATGGATGATCTCCTCGCCGTTTCGGACGTAAGAGAGCTTGGACGCGCTGACGATCGGTTGTTGCGTAGCTTCTACGGGCATACCATTCCAGTCTTAAGGTTCTCCAAGTTGGATCGCATGACGCTGAGATAGTCCTCGCCTGCACTTGCTTCTTCCGCGGACAACCCCTCGAGCGGGTTGAACACGAGCGTCCTCGCTCCAATCTCGCTCGCGATCGTCTCGGAAAGCTTCGGGCTGACCAGAGTCTCAAAGAAGATCGCGCGGACGCCCTTCGCCTTCGCGATCGCCGCGATCTCGGACAACCGTCCGGCCGACGGCTCCTGCTCGGGAGAGATTCCGGAGATGGAGATCACGTCGAACCCGTAGTGCTTGGCGAGGTAGGCGAAGGCCGCGTGCGATGTTACGACGGTGTGCTGGTGACACGAGGCGAGTCCGGCCACGAAGTCGGCGTCAAGCGACGAGAGCTGCGCGAGATACGCGTCGGCATTCCTCGCGTACGTCGCCGCGTTCTTCGCGTTTATAGTAGACAGTGTATCACGGATGAACGCGACTTCTTTTTCCGCGAGAGCAGGATCGAGCCAGAAGTGCGGGTCCGTTGGGGCGTCTTCCCCAGGTGAGGATGCGAGAAGATCGACCGCGGATCCCATCTCGACGGCCGGGACGCCCTGTATCTTCAATTCGGGAGCAATCCGATCCGCCCATGCGTCCACGCCTCCGCCGTTGTAAAGCACCAGGTCCGCCCCATACATCTCTGCCACCTGCCGCGCCGTCGGCTCATAGTCGTGCGGCTCGGTTCCGGACGGCGTAATCGTCGAGACAGACACGAGGTCCCCGCCAACCTGCCGCGCGAACTCGGCGACGGGATAGAAGCTCGCGACGACCTTAATACGGCCGGAGTCCGATGTTGAAGAGGAAATCGTCGTTGACGGATGCCACGACGTCGCCCAGGCCAGGACAATTCCAAGAACCACGGCCGCCGAGAGGGAAAGCACAAACTTGTTCAATGTCCGCATACGGGAGAATATTCCATTTGCGACATTGTATCACCTGTGATACCGTCGCGTCAACGTGAACGTTATGAAAAAGCTTGCGAACGTGGAACTCTACAGCGTCCTTTATCGCGCCGGGATGAAGATCACCGGTTCCCGCGTTGAGATTCTCCGAATCCTCTGCGAGCTCGATGCCCCGGTCGGGGTTCCGGAGCTGTTCGATATCGCCGTGAACCGAAACATCACCTACGCCACCGCCTATCGCACACTCGACGCTTTTGCCACAGCCGGCATCGTCAGAAAAGTAGATCTTCGCCACGGCCATGTCGATTACGAGCTCGTCAAAGACAAGCACGATCATCACCACATCGTTTGTACCGGCTGTGGAAAGATCGAAGACTTCGACGGCTGCGAGGTCGAGGCGGTCATCAAGAAGGCCCTAAGGGGAAGCAAAGAGTTCCAAGAGGTGAGTGATCACGCGCTTGAGCTGTTTGGGAGGTGCAAGGGGTGCGTTTCGTCGTAATTTATCCACCCTTGCAGACTCCCCAATCGCCTGATATACTCCTCACGCCGTACCAAATTCCGGGGTAGCTCAGCGGCAGAGCAGTGGACTGTGGCACGCGTTTTAGGCAATACTCAATTAGTATGGCCGACAAGCGAACCTACGCCCAGCGAGCCGAAACGATCAAGCGCGCAGTCAGCAAGCGTAGAAAGCGGGTCCGGATGCAGGCCATCGAGTTTCTCGGCGGCAAGTGTCAGATCTGCGGATACGACCGGTGCGTCGACGCTCTCGACATCCATCACAAGGATCCAAAGAAAAAGTCTTTCGGCATCTCTGAGGACGGTGTCACTCGTTCCTGGGAACGGGTAAAGGCAGAGATCGAGCATTGCATACTGATTTGCGCGAACTGCCATCGCGAGGTTCATGCGGGCATTACGCAGCTTCCAACGGAAACGTTGGAATGAACACAGGGTGAATTGCTGGAAGCCGTCGTCAGTAATGACATGGTAATCAGCAGCCAAGCCTTTGATCCCAGGACATAAGTCCGCAGGATCATCGGAAGGTTCAGAGACTATCCTTTCGAGGAGTACTTCTCCGACGTAAGTCGGAGCGGGAAGCGCCCTGCATCCGCAAGGATGATGATATAGTCCACGCTTTTGGGAAACCAAGAGAGTACGTGTAATCCATTTGTCGCGGGTTCGATCCCCGCCCCCGGAGCCAACACAATCTCCCTTTATTTGAGGGGGATTTTGTTATACAGTGGGTGGGAACTGGAACTACGGAAATAACATGAGAATTACTAAACGATATGACTGATCAAACGAAAGATATTCGACACATGATGAGCAAGGTGCCAGAGGTTACGATTTTCTTCTGGGTCATCAAAGTTTTGTGCACAACGGTCGGCGAGACGGCATCTGATTTTTTGAACGTGAATCTGAATTTTGGCTTGACGGGAACTTCTATTTTAACAGGGGTATTATTGCTGATCGCGCTCGTCTTTCAGTTCAGGGCAAAGAAGTACGTCCCAGCGCTTTATTGGATCAATGTCGTGTTGATCAGCATCTTCGGAACACTCGTGACGGACAACCTAACTGACAGCATCGGTGTACCCCTCGAAGTGAGCACGATCGTTTTTAGCGTGCTTCTGGCAATCACTTTTGCCGTTTGGTACCGCAGGGAAAAAACGCTTTCCATTCACTCGATCTTTACGAAACGCAGGGAGTGTTTTTACTGGTTGACCATCCTCTTTACCTTTGCCCTCGGCACGGCGACCGGAGATTTGATGGCGGAAAGCCTTGGCCTTGGATACGCGGTCACAGGCGCGATTGTCTGTGCGGTGATCGCTGCCGCCGCCATCGCTTGGCGACTTGGACTCAACTCCATCTTGGCGTTTTGGATCATCTACATTTTGACACGACCGCTCGGCGCTTCCTTGGGTGATTATCTCTCACAACCTGCGAAATATGGTGGATTGGGATTGGGAGCGACGGTGACTAGCGTCATATTCCTGTTGGCAATTCTCGCCACCGTCATGTTCCTTTCATTCACCAAACGTGATTTGGTCGAGGACGCCTCGGTAAGGGAGGAAGAAGCGAAACAAGGCGGCGCATTGCGGCAGGTTGCGGCGGTGATAGGTTTGTTGGTCTTGGTGTCCGGGGCAGGGTATTACTGGCGTCACACGGCGCTTCAGAATGAGGAAAGCGTCGTTTCTGTCCCAACGACAGGGACAAACGGTTCGACGAGTCCAACGCCGCACGTTTCGCCATTGGGCGATCTGTCCGGCTTCCGAACGATTACGCAGGACACGCTCGATTTCGTGCTCGCAGGCAAATTCTCAGAGGCAAAGACTCGCGTTTCAGACCTGGAGCATGACTGGGATATTGCGCAGTCCAAACTGAAACCAATGAACAAGGCGAAGTGGACGGAAATGGATGATGCGATCGATCAAGTATTACGCCAAGTTCGCGCGGTGAATCCAAATGCCGATGCATGTAAATCGGCCCTGGAGAAACTGCTGGCTATTATTGATTCGAATCAATAAACCAAATGCGCCACCATGAGGACTGGCATCACCAAATGCCCTTCATACCCAGAAATCGCGGTTCTAACGTCGTCCACGACGCGGAGCCACAAGAATCGCTGGAATTTTCCAGTGATTTTTGTTATCGTTGAGCAAGAAATCTGGTTCGTAAATACACTATGAAACTCTACCTTGTTCGCCACGGCCAGACCACTGGCGATATCGAAGATCGCTACGGTGGCAGCTATGATGACCACATGACGGAAAAGGGACGCGAGCAGCTTGGGGTTACTGCGCAGAGGCTGGTCGGGAAGGGGATCGAGGTTGTCTTTTCAAGCCCGCTCGTTCGCGCCCGTGAGAGCGCCGAGATCATCAGTCAGGCCGTCGGCGCGCCCGTGCAAATTGTCGAAGGGTTGGAGGAGAGGGACTATGGGGTTCTCACCGGCCTTACGAAAAATGAAGCGCGGGAGAAATATCCCGATGTCGTCGAATCGCACAAGGATTATCTGTCCACCGACCCGGAGGGCGAAAGCTATGATGATTTTAACCGCCGCGTCGTCGATACGCTCAAGGACATTCTGACGAGGAACGACGCGATCGTCGTCATCGTTTCTCATGGCGGTCCTATCAAGATAATTCTGAGGCACCTTGGCCAGCCCGCACCCGACAAACTCGACGACGGGCACATTATTGAGCTGATCTCGTGACGCTTTCCACCCTTTGAGAAATGCCAAACAACGAATCCCGCCCTATGCTTACCGAGCTCTCAACCGATTGGATCGATGTCGCGGGATTATTCGCTCTCCTTGCCGGCTTTGTCATCGGACTGGGTGCGGTGACCGTGATCGATATACACGGCTTTTTGGGGCGGACATCATCGTACTGGACCGAGGCGACTACCAGAACGCACAAGGTCACCAAGCCGATGATCTGGGTTGGCATTTTTCTTGTCGTCGTCGGTGGTTGCATTTTCTACCGCGCGCAGACCTTTTCCGGCATCCCGCGGATGCACGCGTTGATTGCGTTCGCCCTCATTGCCAACGGATATTTCCTGTCCTGCAAGGTCAGTCCATTTTTGCTGGAACGTGAGAAGGCCGGTCGATCGGGAGAGCTGTTGCCGACCGTCTGGCAGAAGAAAATCACGATGAGCCTCATCGTCTCCGATCTCGGTTGGTGGGGCGGCCTGTTCCTGCTGGTCATCTACCTCCTGGGCCGATAAGCATATGAAGAAAAAGACGATCAGGGTGAACGATGCCTTCCAGAAGGGGTACGCGTACGAGCTCACCGAACCGCCCGGACGGAATTTTCATTCCGACTTCGAGCCGGAACTTACGCCGAAGGAAATGCTCGCGCTCGGTGTTTTTGGCGGCAAGTATATGACCGATTGCAAGCGCGAATTTCCAAAAAGTTGGTTTGCGCGCGCAAAACTTTCTCCCGAACGCCACGACGACACGCTGAATTTTTTCCGCAGGCATGCCAGCCAGCCTCTCAGCGTCTGGGTGGAAAAGGGATGGATCAACGCGGAGCACGATCCGCGCGGATGGTTTCAATGGTATTGCCGCTACTATAGGGGCAGGCGGCTGCCGGGCGAGGACGAACGGCAGATCAAGCGTTGGAAAGCGATCCGCCGTCACCTCGCTCAGGTCAGGAAATACTGCCAACCCGGAGATTTTTCGTGCCGATCCGCGCAGAGGCAGGCGCTTTTGCATTGGGCGTACGATAGCAGGAAGGTTTGACGCGTTCTTCTCGAGGCGAGCAATCCAAGAGTTCGCGAACGGGGTCGCATGAAGTGTGCTATCATTGGGATCTATGGGAATAATCACGTACCTAAGGTCGTTCCGCTTCGGTGAATACGCCATTTTCGATTTCACCGTTTCGTTCGTTGCCGTCTATCTGCTCGCGCCGTATCTTTCAAGACTCGGCAGGAAATTCAACCTCGATATTTCGAGACGGTCTTGGCTCTATCTGACATTGCCGATCAGCGTGGTCGTCCACCTGGTCTTCGTCACCTTCACGCCGATGACCCGAAACGTTCTCGATCTTCACGGACATTATCTCCTGAAGGTCATCATGGTTGGGTTGATTGTGTTGGGCGTAAAGGATATTAAACAGACCTAAGGAAACCCACCCTATGTTCCTAAAAATCTACTCGATCGCGGTTTCCGTGTTTTTTGCGATGGACATGCTGTGGCTTGGCGTCGTCTCAAAGGACTTTTATCGTGCGCGAATTGGCGCGCTGATGAAGCCGGATGTCAATTGGGTCGCGGCGGTCATCTTTTATCTCATCTTTGTCTTCGGCCTCGTCACGTTCGTGATCAAGCCCGCCTTGGAAAAGGGCGATTGGACGCGAGCCCTGCTTCTTGGCGCGCTGTTCGGCCTTGTGTCTTACGCGACCTACGACCTGACAAACCTGGCAGTCGCGAAGGACTGGCCGCTTTCGGTTACTCTCGTCGACCTGGCGTGGGGCGCCGTACTGGCGTCGTCGGTCTCGACTGTCACGTACCTTGTCGCAAAGAAAATCGGGCTGTAATACGCGCCAAGAACTATGCGCATCTGGGACGTTCACCCGAAATACCTTTGCCGGAAGCATCTGCTCGGAGAGCACCGTGAGCTTCACGGGCTTTGGAATATCCTGACCAAGCACGAGGGGAAGGGCGGATACTCTCGTCATCCCGAAACGCTGCGCTGGGTCGGAAAACAGAAGGCGCTCTATCTGCGACATGGGGCATTGGTGCGAGAATTTTCCCATCGCGGGTATCGGCATAAAACTCCTCTGGACGAAACATTGGCTAGCGGAGCGGACTCTCAGAGGGAATTCATTAACTCCGTGAAGGAACAGAGGGAAATCCTAAGGCAAAAACCATGCGAATGCTTTTTGAAAACTGGATAATCGCAAAATGATCCTATGCCGACCCCCGCCTATAACTGGTACTCCCAGCTCATCAGACCGTCGTGGGCTCCTCCGTCCTGGCTCTTCGGGCCGGTCTGGACGGTGCTTTATGCCGTAATCGCCGTTTCTTTTGGCACGGTATTTTATAAGGCGTTTTCCAAGCAGATCCCGTGGGTCGTGGCGCTCCCGTTCGCGCTGAACATTGCGTTCAACCTTGCGTTCACGCCACTCCAGTTCGGCCTGAAGAACAATCTCCTGGCCGCGGCGGACATCCTTCTCGTGCTCGGGACGCTGGTCTGGGCCCTCTTTGCGATCTATACGTTCGGGCTCAAACTCCACATCGAGACCGGCGCGCCCACGTACGCCTGGATCGTCTACGCGAACATTCCGTATCTCCTCTGGGTCTCGTTTGCGACGGCGTTGCAGCTGACGATCACGTATTTGAATCGGTAACGAGCCACGTGCGGGTTCTCGTGCCATTCGTAGGACGTTACGGCTGGCATCGCTTTCCTGATGGACGAGATGCTGGCCAAATTCCTGCCGCGTGCATCTTCGGATATCGCGAAGGAGTAATCGTGGTACACTGTCCGCATATGGACAAGCGCACGACAGCCCAAGTTTCCGTCGCCGTCCTTGCCGTCGTGGCAATCGCCGCAGGGGTCGCCGTGTATTGCCTTGTGCCCAACCGGACGGTTACGGCGACGGCGACGACCGTTCCCGCGGTCGTCGTGGAGCCTTCCGTCGACCAGCCTCCCGCGCCTCCGCTCCCGCCTCCACCGCCTCCGCTCGATACCGTGGCGTACGACGCGAAGCTCAAGCAGCTCGCCCACTTCGTCGAACCGACCGTCGAGATCGTCGATGAGGTTGCTATCGACCGCCCCCAACCCCTCCCCCCTATGAGGGGGGGAGACGAGGCGAATGGACCGGCTTGGCCCGTCCACGCCGCGTATCCGAACCCGGGTGCGATCCTGCCGTTCAATCGAATCGTCGCGTACTACGGGAACTTCTATTCGCGGGGGATGGGCGTGCTTGGGAAGTATGATCCCGACGAGATGCTTCGTCGTCTCGACGTCGACGTGAAATCGTGGGAGGCGGCGGATCCGACGACGCCGGTCGTTCCCGCGATCGATTACATCACCGTGACGGCGCAGCTGAGCCCGGGGGTCGATGGCAAGTATCGGTTCCGCATGCCGGATTCTCAGAAGGACAAGGCGGTCGAACTGGCCGTGAAGATTAACGGAATCGTCATACTGGAGGTTCAGGCTGGATTGTCGGACATGATGGTCGAGGTGAAGAAGCTCGAGCCGTACCTTAAGCTCCCGAATGTCCATCTCGCCATCGACCCGGAGTTCGCGATGGTCGCGTCCGGCAAGCGCCCGGGAACCGTGGTCGGAACGGTCGACGCGTCGACGGTCAACGCCGCCGCCGAGTATCTCGCGCAGCTCGTCCGGGACAACAACCTCACGCCGAAGGTCCTGATCGTCCACCGCTACACCCGCGCCATGGTCACGAACGCGACGAGCATCGTCCCGCTCCCGGAGGTCCAGATCGTCATGGACATGGACGGCTGGGGCCCGCAGGCGCAGAAGATCGACTCGTACCAGGCCTACATCCAGGCGGAGCCGGTCCAGTTCACCGGGTTCAAGCTGTTCTACGTGAACGACTTTCAGCGCGCCGGATCGCGGATGCTGACCCCGCAGGAGGTACTCGAGCTCACCCCGTCGCCTTCGTTCATTCAGTATCAATAGGAAACGCACGGAAAGATCGCTGGCGAGTGCCGGTGATCTTTGTTATGCTGGCGAAGAATTATCTCATGAACGTACCGTTATGAAACTCTCCTCGCGCATTGTCTCCTCTGTTTTCGTTCTCTCCACCGTCATTCTTCTTGGTGCGGGATGTTCGCGCTCGTTCGAATCGTCCGCGTCGGATTCACCCGATTACATGACGTCGCCCGATTATCCGGCCAAGACGATCTCCCGATCGGACGCGATCGACCAGTATTGGTACCAGATTGCGCGAAACGTGAACGGGAACGCGTCCGTTCAGGCATACTCGTCCGTGTCCGGAAGCACCTATACGCTCGACGCGGACATATCCGGTGCCTACGTCGACGCCCTGCACAACGGCGAGGGCGACACGCTGACGTTCACCGCGGAAATCCGCGAGGATGGCACCGCGTCCGGGACCGACCAGTACGGCAACACCTGGGAGTTCACCCTCGACATGAACGCGCCCATCGTCGAATCGGCCGTCCAGTCGTGGGCGGGCGAGAACGGGTACGTGATCGAGTAGAGGTGCGATTTTTCTAACGTTGCGCGGACAGCCGTTCGGATATGCGAACGGGGTACCCACGCACCCGGTTTCGGATGCCTTTGTCTCATCGGGCGCGAGCTCTCCTCTCGTCGCCTTATAGTCCGAAACAGAAACGGGACCCGATTGCTCGGGTCCCGCTTTTTTAGTTCATTGCCAGCAGGACCGGATCGGCCTGCGCGATCGCGAGCGGGGTTTCCCACAGGCGTTTTCCATTCCGGATGGCCTTTGCGGCATAGCCGTTTCCGGCGTTGCACGAGTTGTGGCACTGGACGGCGTACTTCACGAAGTCCGGGTATCCATGGGCTTCCAAATAATTCACCGTCCAGGTCGCGGAACAGACGATGTCTTCCGCGCAGGTCGTGGTGATTTTGTGCATCTTGTAGTGGATTTGGAAGTATCCGCGGGCAAGTCCGTGGTCGCCGACGGCGGTCGAAATGTTGTTGGACTCGATCCAGAGCATTCCGAGCAGCGTCTTGGCACAATCCTCGCCGTAGCCCTTCGCCTCGCAGACGGACAGCAGGGCTTCCTGGACGGTCGGAACCGGGGGCGTCACGGGGACGTCCGGTCCGAGACTGGGGTCCTCTGACAGGGAAGAGACGGAGTCGGCGATCGTCTGGACGATGGCCGCCGGGGCCTGGATCGGGGTCGTTTCGGTAACAACCGCCTGGCCCGGCATCATCGTGATGAGCATAAGGGCCGCAATGGCGTTCATCATAGGTGAATGGTCAGGTGGAGTTAGTTCTGCGGCGAACAATGGCCGCCAATCAAAACGACCGCATTACACGGTCGGAGAGGTAATCTACCAGATTTAAGGGATTCTGTCAAGAGGGAGAGATAGATATTTAGGCTAACTAAAGCAAAAAAGACGATTTCACAAACGTCCTAAAATCCGCTATACTACGCCTGCTTTCATTCCTCGACCTTCCCGCTATGAAGAAGACGCTTTTTTCGCTTGTCGGCGGGTATAAGCCCCAAATTTTCCTGCTCGTGGCCCTCACCGTCGTAGCAAACGGTCTCAGCCTTGTCGTCCCAAAGGTTATCGCGGATGGAATCGACGGGTACGTTGCCGGTCATTTTGAGATGGGGAGGGTTCTGTCTGAGTTTACGCACGTTGCCCTCGGGATCTTCGTTTTTACCTACCTCCAAAACGTCGTTCAGACGTATGCATCCGAGCGCGTCGCCCGCGACCTTCGCGTCAGTCTCGCCGCGAAGATCTCGGAACAGGACTACGTCAGCGTCCAGCAGGCCACTTCCGCCAAGCTTCTCACCAACCTCACTTCGGACGTGGATTCGGTGAAGACCTTCGTGGCCCAGGCCGTATCCTCGATCATCTCGAGCGCCTTCCTCATCGTTGGCGCAAGCGTGCTCCTGCTTCTGATCGACTGGCAGCTGGCGCTTGTCGTTCTTCTTGTCGTCCCGGTCGTCGGCGGCACGTACTTCGTCGTCTTCGGAAAGGTTCGCAAGCTGTTTAAGAAATCGCAGGAGTCGATCGACGGGCTGAACAAGGTGATCAACGAGAGCATTCTCGGCTCCTCGCTCATTCGGCTTCTCAACGCCCAGCAAGTGGAAACGTCCAAGTTCATGGCGGCCAACGCGGTCTCGAGGGACATCGGGATGAGCATTCTGCGCCTGTTCGCAAGCCTGATTCCGATCATTACCTTCGCGACGACCGGCGCGACGGTCGCCATCCTCGTGCTTGGCGGACACTTCGTCATCTCGGGCGGCATGACGCTTGGCGGCTTCATGGCCTTCAACAACTACCTGGCGATCCTCATCTTTCCGATCATGATTCTCGGCTTCATGAGCAACGTGATCGGCCAGGCCTCGGCCTCATACGCCCGCGTAACGGAGATGCTTGACAGGCCGGCGAGGAAATCGTCGGGCACGATCGCGGCGGAACCGGGCGGGGACGTCTCCCTCGATGGCGTCTCCGTTCGGTACGGTGAAAAGCTCGCCCTTAAGGACGTCTCATTCGTCGCGACGGCGGGCACGAGGACGGCGATCATCGGGCCGACCGCGGCGGGAAAGACTCAGCTGCTCTATCTCCTCACCGGTCTCATCGCGCCGGCCGACGGGACCGTTTCCTACGCGGGTCGTCCGCTCTCCGAGTACGATCCGACGAGCCTGCACCGCCAGGTCGCATTCGTGTTCCAGGACAGCATCCTCTTCAACCTGACTCTTCGGGAGAATATCGCCTTTGGAAAGACCGTCGATCCGGTGGATATGAAGCGCGCGATCGATACGGCGGAGCTGGACGAGTTCGTCGGGACGTTGCCGGAGGGGCTTGAAACGGTCGTCAGCGAGCGCGGAACGAGTCTTTCGGGCGGGCAGAAGCAGCGCGTGATGCTGGCGCGGGCGTTGGCGCTGAACCCGAGCGTCCTGCTTCTCGACGACTTTACGGCGCGCGTCGACGTGGACACCGAGCGACATATTCTCGCGAATGTCGGGAAGAACTATCCCGGCCTCACCCTGATCTCCGTCACGCAGAAGATCGCTTCCGCCGAGCATTTCGACCAGATCGTCCTCCTGATGGAAGGCGAGCTGCTCGCGCGCGGAGCCCATGCCGAGCTGATGGCGTCGTGCCCGGAGTACGTCCAGATCTTTGAATCACAGCGAAGCACCTCGTCCTATGAGCTACGTGCTGAATAATGCGTCGTCCGCGCAGAAGAGCGGCCTCGGCGCCCTCGGACGGCTTAGCCCGTTCCTGGCGCGCGAAAAGCGCGACCTCTCGATCGCGTTCGCAAGCATCCTGGTGAACTCCGTCGCGACGCTTGTCGCGCCGCTTATCATCGGATACGCCATCGACCACTTTATGCGAACGGGCGATTTTCGCGGCGTGCTTCTTTCCGCGCTCGCGTTGTTTTGCATCTCGCTCGTTGCTCTTTCCGCGAGCTACACGCAAACGATTCGCACGGGATCGGTCGGCCGTCGCGTGCTCTACAGCCTGCGTAACGAGCTGTTCCAGAAGCTGCAGGAGCTCCCGGTGGCCTTCTTCAACCAGAACAAGGTCGGCGACTTGATCTCGCGCATCAACAGCGACACCGACCTGCTGAGCCAGTTCTTTGCGCGCGTCCTCATGCAGTTCACCGGAAACTTCTTCATGATCGTCGGCGCCGGCATCTTCCTGCTGACGCTCAACGTCCGCCTGGGCGTCGCGGCGCTCGTTCCGGCGCTGATCGTCCTCGTCATCACGCGGCTCCTGTCGCCGTTGGTCAAGCGCAAGAACCTGGAGAGCCTTCAGACAGTGGGAGGAATGAGCGCCGAGATTCAGGAAAGCCTGGCAAACTTCAAGGTGATCGTGGCGTTCAACCGCATGGATTATTTCCGCGACTCGTTCAATGCCGCGAACGAGCGGAACTATCGCGCGTCCATCGGCGCCGGGCTCGCCAACAACGCGTTCACGCCAATCTACGCCCTGGCATCCAGCCTCGGGCAGCTCGTGGTGCTCGTCTACGGCATCTCGCTCATCGCCGGCGGAAGCGTCACGGTTGGCCTTCTCATCGGCTTTCTCCTGTACGTGAGCGCCTTCTACACTCCGCTCCGCCAGCTCGCCACCGTCTGGTCCACCCTCCAGCAGTCCCTCGCCGCCCTTGATCGCATCTCGGAAGTTCTCGCTCTCGAAACGGACCTTCGACTTCTCCCCATCCAGCAAGTTCCCCCTCCTCATAGGGAGGAGGGGATAGGGGTGGTCGACGAGGACGCTACGACGAGCGTCCCTGTCCTCGCATTCCACGCCGTCTCTTTCCGCTACCCCGACGGCAAGGACGTCCTCCAAAATGTGAACATCGTCCTCGCCCAAGGAAAAACATACGCCCTCGTCGGACCGACCGGCGGCGGCAAGACCACGACGGCGTCGCTGATGGCGCGCCTGTATGACCCAAGCGCGGGGACCGTCGAGCTGAGCGGACGCGACATCCGGTCGTTCGAGTCCGCGGATCGCACGAGAAAAATCGGGTTTATCCTGCAGGAGCCCTTCCTGTTCTCGGGGACGCTTCTCGATAATTTGTTTTATGGTCATCCGGACTTTGTCGATTCGTCGAAGGACGAACGCCGCGCCGCGCTCGTCGCGTCCGGTCTCGGCGACCTTCTTGCAAACTTCGACCAGGGCCTCGACACGCCGATCGAGACGAGCGGCGAGACGATCAGCCTCGGCCAGCGCCAGCTCGTGGCGTTCGTTCGCGCCGTGCTGCGAAAGCCGGAGATCCTCATTCTCGACGAGGCAACGGCAAATATCGACACGGTTACCGAGCAACTTCTCGAAAAGGCATTGGAAAAGCTCCCGCCGACCACGACCAAGGTCATCATCGCCCACCGGCTCAACACGATCGAGAACGCGGACGAGATCTTCTTTGTAAACGGCGGTGCCGTTCAGCCCGCCGGCTCGTTCGACCACGCGGTGGAGATGCTCATGCACGGCCGACGGACGAGCTAGGAGTTTGGGTGTATACTTCCGGCATAACCTTTAGCCACCGACGACGACTGCCGCCGGCAATCCGTATGTCTCAAACGATCGATAATCCGCCGTTTCTCCGCGACGCGCTTTCCGGGACCGGAGCTTGGACCTGGGTCTGGGCCGTCATTCGCGTTTATGTCGGCTACGAGTGGCTCACGGCCGGATGGCACAAGGTGACCAGTCCGGCGTGGACCTCGACGGGCGAGGCGCTGCGCGGGTTTTGGGAAAAGGCCGTCGCCGTCCCGGCTGCCCCCGCGAAGGCCGCGATCACGTACGAGTGGTACCGCGCGTTTATTCAGGCGCTCCTCGACGCGAACGCGCACGTCTGGTTCGCCAAGCTCGTCGCGTTCGGAGAGCTTGCGGTGGGCGTTGGCCTCATTGTCGGCGCCTTCGTCGGAATCGCCGCGTTCTTCGGGGCGCTTATGAATTTCAACTTCATGCTCGCCGGAAGCGCGTCGACGAATCCGGTCCTGTTCCTTGGCGCGATCCTGCTGATGCTTGCGTGGAAGAACGCCGGCCATTGGGGCGCGGACCGATGGCTGCTCCCGTGGATCGGGACGCCGTGGAATCGCAAAAACTCCTATTCGAACGGACCGTCGAGCGTCGTCAGCGTCCAGG
>Ga0194060_10001038_pt1 | contig 20212 bp, 22 predicted proteins | sample SepL225m_MetaG_FD_163427 | JGI IMG/M metagenome (GOLD analysis project Ga0194060, IMG submission 163427) | Anoxic zone freshwater microbial communities from boreal shield lake in IISD Experimental Lakes Area, Ontario, Canada - Sep2016-L222-5m | ecosystem: Environmental > Aquatic > Freshwater >... | reverse complement strand
GGCCGGCGAAGCCGAGGCGGTAACCCGCGCGCTCAGCGAGCTCTACATGAAGCTCGACGCCGGCGCCATCACCGAACAGGAATTCGAAGCCGAGGAATCGGTGCTGCTGGACCGTCTGGACGCGATCAGCGAACGCGATGACGCGCAGGCAGCGGACAGCGACGGCGACGAAGAGGAAGATGACGACGAGGAAAGCGACGAGGACGAGGACGAAGAAGACGAGGACGAGGATGCCGGGGATGATGAAGAAGAAGAAGACGACGACGACGAGGAAGAGGACGAACAGGAAAACATAGAAACGCAAGTCGCTGATCTGACGCCGCACGATGCCGGAAAGCGCTGACCATGGCACACGCTGCGGTTCCCGGTTTCTTGCAGGACAAAGGCCTGCGCCTGCTGCTCTTTGGCGGCAAGGGTGGCGTTGGCAAGACCACCTGCGCGGCGGCAGCGGCCCTGGAGTTGGCGCGCCAGCGTCCGCTTGAATCCTTTCTGCTGGTCTCGACCGACCCGGCCCATTCACTGCAGGATTGCCTGGGCGGCGCTGCACCGCCCCCGAATCTGGAATTGCGCGAGATCGATCCAGCGCAAAGCCTGGCACGCTTCAAAGCCCGCCACGAAGAACACCTGAGCACGATCGCCCTGCGCGGCACCTTTCTCGACCAGAGCGATGTCACGCGGCTGCTGAACCTGTCGATACCGGGCCTGGACGAGATGATGGCCTTGCTCGAAATCGAGGCCTGCCTGAAAGACGCGCAGTACGCCTGCGTTGTGCTGGACACGGCACCGGCTGGCCATACGCTGCGCCTGCTCGGTCTGCCAGCCCAGATGCGCAAATGGATCGCTGCGCTCGACGCCATGCTGGCCAAATACCGCTACCTGACACAGCTCTACCAGGGCAAGTACGAGAAGGATGTGGTTGACCGCTACCTCGATGAAACGCTGGCCGACCTGAAACGCCTGTGGGCCTTGCTGCATTCGCCCAAGCGCTGCCGCTTTGTTCCGGTGCTGCTGGCCGAGACCCTGAGCATCCATGTCACGCAGATGATGCTGCGCGAACTCCAAACGCTGCGCCTGCCTTTGCAGGAACTGGTCGTCAACCGCTTGCTGCCGCCAGACGGCGATTGCGCCCTGTGCGCGGACGCACTGGCGCGCCAGGCACGTGCCCTGGCCGAGCTGGTGGCCGTCTTTCCAAAGTACACCTGCTGGGGCCTGCCGGTGCTCGCCAACGAGGTGCTGGGGCCAGCGCAGTTGCTCGCGCTGCTGAAGCAGGCACGGCCGCTGGCGGACCTGGCCACGCCAGCCGCAGCAACCGTGCCGGTGCTGACCCTCGGCGCGGCGGCGCTGGTCAAAAATCCACCTCCACTGCCCGAGACTTCGATCCAGCTTCTGCTGTTCGCCGGCAAGGGCGGCGTTGGCAAGACCACATTGGCCTGCGCTTCGGCGCTGCGCCTGGCACAGGAATTACCGACGCGCGAAGTCCTGCTGTTTTCGATTGACCCGGCCCATTCGCTGGCGGCCTGCCTGGGCCGCGAGGTCGGTCCGCAGGAGACGCGTATTGCGCCGGGCCTGAGCGTGATCGAACTCGATGCGCAAGCCGAATACGCACGCCTGAAGAAGAACTACGCAGACGAACTGACGGGTGTCTTCGGCCGCAGCACGGCGCAAACCGGAATCGAACTGGCCTTTGACCGCGACGTGATGGAGCGCATGCTCGACGTCGCGCCTCCCGGGCTCGATGAGATGCTGGCCCTGACCCGCATCGTCGATCTGATGGAGCGCCGGCAATACGACCTCTTTGTTCTCGACACGGCGCCCACGGGTCATCTGCTGCGCTTTCTGGAAATGCCCGAGCTGATGGAGAAATGGCTGAGCACCTTCTTCGCGCTGTTCCTGAAATACCGCGACATCTTCTGGCTGCCCAAGATCACGCAGATGATGGTCGATCTTTCCAAGAAGATGAAAGCCTTCCGCCGTCTGCTGACCGATGCCACGCGTGCGGCCCTGTACGCCGTCACGATCCCCACCGAAATGGCTTACGCCGAGACACTCGATCTGGTGGCGGCCTGCCAGCGCCTGGGCGTAGCCGTGCCCCAGCTCTTCGTCAACCTGCTCACGCCCGCATCCAACTGCCCCCACTGTGCGGTCGCACACCAGGCGCAGCAGCCGCTGCTGGCGCGCTACCAGGCGGCCCATGCGCCACGGCATTTGACACAGGTATTCAGGCAGCCCGAGCCACGCGGCGTCGATCGCCTGCTGGCCCTCGGGCGCGCCCTCTATGCGGCACCGGCGACAGTCCGGCTGCAAACCCCTTAACGGAGAAAAATCATGAGCAACGAATTTGAACTCGACAACACCGAAGCACCGGCTCCCGCCGTCAAGCGCCCAGCCGGGCCGACCATGCTGGAGCGGCTCTTTGCCATGACCCAGCGTTATCACCAGGCGGGCAATCTGCGCCAGGCCACCGAGATGTACTGGACGATGGTGAGTGATCACCCCGACACGCCACAGGCTGAGGCGGCGAAAGCCGAGTTGCTGCTGTTGGCCGAAGGCTATGAGCGCGCCGGCAAGCTGCACATGGCGCGCGGCATGTACGAGCGCCTGATGGACCTGGAAGACTGACAGCGAGCTATCGGAGCAACCCAATGGCCTTGCCACAAGAAAACAAAGCCTCGCTGTGTGAGCTGCTGGACCGCGTGCTCAACACTGGCGTGGTCGCCATGGGCGAGATCGTGATCTCGGTGGCCGGCATCGACCTGGTTTACCTGAACCTGAACCTGCTGCTGACCTCGGTTGAAACCGCTGTCGTGCAAAGCCGGTTGATGCGAGAAATGCAATGAACGCACCCGAATCCTTCTTTTTTCCAGAGCCGACCAAGGCCGACGCGAGCGGCGCAAAGCCGCGCATTTCGCTCGACCCGGAGTCGGTCAAGAACGGCCTGGGGCAACTCGTGCTGACGGTGGTCGAACTGGTACGGCAACTGCTTGAGAAGCAGGCGATCCGGCGCATCGAAGGCGGCTCACTGAACGACGACGAAATTGAGCGCCTGGGCCTGACCTTTCTGGAACTGGACCGGCAAATGGAACGCCTGAAAAAGGAGTTCGGCCTGACCGATAAAGACCTCAATCTCGATCTCGGTCCGCTGGGCAAATTGCTTTAAGGAAAACAGGATGTCACGCGCCACATGCCCCAGTTTGTCATGCCGGACTCGATCCGGCATCCAGTTGTATGTGCAGCGTGGATTGCGGGTCAAGCCCGCAATGACAGTGAGAAGAGCCAATGAATTAACAGGAAAAACAAAATGAACACGCCGCTCGTTACCCCCACACCCACCAAACAACGTGGCATCACGCACGGCACCAGTTCCTCGACGCTGGCCGATGTGCTGGAACGCATCCTGGACAAAGGCCTGGTGATTGCCGGCGACATCAAGGTCAAGATCGCCGATGTGGAACTCCTCACGATCCAGATCCGCCTCTTGATCTGCTCGGTCGACAAGGCGCGCGAGATGGGCATCGACTGGTGGACGACCAGCCCCTACCTGAACCCGAAACTGGCGCCGGCCACGGTCCAGACCGAGGAAATCAATGCACGCATCGCGCGCCTGGAGGCCATGCAGCAGGCGCCCGTCCCCCTGGCGCGCGAGGCCGTTCCGGTTGCGGTGGAAACCCCCGTGCGGTAGTGATGTGATGCGGCGGCCACCATGGTGAATGCGCTGACGCACCTCAATTTGAGCCCACCGGGACTCCAGGCGGCAATTCGCCTACACTCCACCAAGAAAAAAATGTATCAGGAGGTAACAGACCCATACGAGAGACAGCAGCATGAAGGACTTCGTTATCGGCCTCGCCCTGTGCGCGGTCACAGCCACCGCATCGGCACAAGAGTTGACCAGCAAGGAAGCGGCAACGGCGGCGGCGATAGCCGACAGCGTCACAACCTACATGGTTGTTGCCACGGGTGGGGTCGAGCTGAATCCTCTGGTGGGTACCAGCATCGGTGGTCTGATTTTGCTGGTTGGCGCAAAGTTAGGCGCCCTCGAACTGATCGAAAACTCCGACCAGACCGAAAAGGAAAAGAACGACCAGAAGCGCACCGCCACTGCCATGTGGGGCGGTTTTTCGGTCAGCAACCTGCTATTCGCGCTTTCTGCGGCAACCCCGCTTGCCATCATTGCCGGACTTGCCGGCGGAACTTATCTCTGGTCAAGCACGGACCCGGACGACAAAAAGCCGGTCGTATCACCGGTAGTCGCATTGAGCGACTAAGGACCTGCACCGCAAGACATCTACAAGCGCCTTCCAGGAATAGTATCGTGCGCGCCGGTCCCATCTGCACCGACGCCCTGTCACCGGGAGTCACAGGATGAAGTTTCCCAAACTTCAATGGGGCTCCCTCAAAACCCGTGTCACCCTGATCACGGTGGTGATCTTTGTCGCGAGCCTCTGGTCACTGACCTTTTATGCCAGCCGCTTGCTGCATACCGACCTGCAGCGTCAGCTTGGCGAACAGCAGTTCATGTCGGTTTCACTGATCGCCGACCACCTGGACGAAGAACTGACCGATCGCATGCGGGCACTCGAAGCCATTGCCGCAGAACTCACGCCAATCATGGGCCGTCGCGCCGAGCTGCAAGCCCTGCTGGAACATCGCCCGCTGCTGCAACTGCTGTTCAACGGCGGCATTTTCGCCACCGACACCTATGGCTCAGCGATTGCAGACGTACCGCTCTCAGCCGGCCGCATCGGCACCAATTACATGGACCGCGATTCAGTTTCCATCCCGCTCAAACAGGGCAAGCCGATGTTCGGCCGCCCGGCCATGGGCAAGAAGCTGGGCGCGCCGATCTTCAGCATCACGGTGCCGATTCGCGACGCACAGGGCCGGGTCAGTGGCTGTCTGGTTGGCACCATCAATCTGGGCCAACCCAATTTCTTTGAAAACGTGGTGAACCGCAACTACGGCAAGACCGGTGGCTATTACCTGATTGCGCGCGAGCACCGCTTGTTCGTCACCGCCAGCGACAAAACGCGCATCATGCAGCCGCTGCCAGCGCCAGGCGTCAACCTGTTTGTTGACAAGGTGATGCAGGGCTATGAGGGCTATGGAATCACCACCAGTTCACGCGGCATTGAGGCCTTGGTAGCGGCCAAATACATCCCTTCGGTCAACTGGTTTGTTTCGGCCACTTTGCCCACCGCTGAAGCCTTTGCCCCGATCCAGGACATGCTGCAGCACATGTATTTGGCGGCGCTGCTCCTGACGCTACTGGCCGGCGCCATCACCTGGTGGTCAATTGCGCGCTTGCTGCGCTACCAGCTCGCACCGGTCATGTCGGTGTCGCGCACCTTGAACCGCGTCGCCGAAGGCGACTCCACCACGCTGCTGCTGCCGGTCGTGCGGCACGACGAAATCGGAGAAATGATCAACGGCTTTAACCGCTTGCTGAAAATCAACGCCGAGCGTGAAGCAGCGCTCCAGGCAAGCGAGGCCTTCGGGCGTGGCATTCTCGATTCGGTCGACGCCCAGATTGCCGTGCTCGACCATGCGGGCGTCATCCTGGCGGTCAATGAACCCTGGCGCCGCTTCGCCATGGAGAGCAGCGGCGGGCCGGCGCTGCCAATACCGGCACTCGAGGTCGGCGCCAATTACCTGTCCGTTTGTCGCAGCAGCACCAGCAGCGCCAAGCCTTCGGTGCGGGACATCGGCGAGGGCATTGCGTCCGTACTCGACGGCAGCCTGCCCAAATTCACCCTGGAATACGCCTGCCACACGCCACAACAACAACGCTGGTTCAGCATAACGGCGACACCCTTGCAGGGCGCACTGCGCAACGGCGCGGTGATCGCCCACGTCAACATCACCGAGAGCAAAACAGCGCAGGAACAAATCCAGAGTCTGGCTTCCTCCGACGCTCTGACCGGTCTGCCAAACCGCCGGCTGCTGATGCTGCGGCTACAGCAGGCACTGGCCGCCAATATCCGGCGTGCCTGTCACGGCGCGCTGCTGCTAATTGATCTGGACGACTTCAAAACCCTCAACGACACACAAGGACACCACCAGGGTGATTTGTTGCTGCAAATGGTGGCCAAGCGCTTGAAAGACTGTGTGCGTGAAGGTGACACCGTGGCGCGGCTGGGGGGTGATGAGTTCGTCACCTTGCTGGAAGATCTCAGTGCCAACGAACCGGAAGCCGCGACCCAGGCCCAAACCGTGGCCGAAAAAATTCTCGCTGCGCTCAATCAGATCTATCGCCTGGAAAATTCCACCCACTACGTCACACCCAGCATCGGTATTGCGCTGTTTGGCGCCGCTCCGGAAGACATCGATGAGCCGCTCAAACGCGCCGACCTGGCGATGTACCGTGCCAAGGCCATGGGCGGCAACACGCTGCGCTTCTTCAATCCCCGCATGCAGACCGAAGTCAGCAACCGGGTCGCGATCGAAGCGCGCCTGCGCGAAGCGGTGCAGCGCCATCAGTTCGTTCTGCACTACCAGGCGCAGGTGACCGGCGACCGTCACATCACCGGCGTCGAGGCTCTGCTGCGCTGGCAGGATCCACAACGCGGTCTGGTGCCACCGATTGAATTCATCAGCGTGGCTGAAAAAACCGGCCTCATCCTGCCACTGGGGCGCTGGGTGCTCGATACCGCCTGTGCCCAATTGGCGCTATGGGGCAAGCAGCCCGCGCTCGCACACCTGACGATGGCCGTCAACGTCAGTGCGCGCCAGTTTCGTCAGAGCGACTTTGCGGAGCAAGTGCTGGCAACGCTGGCGCGCACGGGCGCACGGGCCGATCGGCTCAAAATCGAGCTGACCGAAAGTCTGCTGGTGAGCAGCGTTGAAGACGTGATCGCCAAGATGAACGCGCTCAGGGCCGAAGGCGTTCGTTTTGCGCTCGACGATTTCGGCACCGGCTATTCATCACTGTCTTACCTCAAGCGCCTGCCGCTGAACCAACTCAAGATCGACCAGGGATTTGTGCGCGACATCCTGATCGACCCGGACGACGCCGCCATCGCCAGGATGGTCATCGTTCTGGCCGACAGCCTGGGGCTCGAAGTCATTGCCGAAGGCGTTGAGACACAGGCCCAGCAGGCCTTCCTGGCGCGTCTGGGCTGCCACAGCTACCAGGGCTACCTGATCAGCGAGGCGCTGCCGATCGAGGAATTTGAGATTTTTCTGCACAAAAACCTTGCTGCTGGCGATTGATCTGCCGATTGAGTAGACTGACACGTCAGTCAAACTTGAAACTCAGCAGGAGGCAATCATGTCCATTCGAAATTCGTTGGCGGCCTTGACCGCCATGCTCGCCATGACGGTGGCGTCGGCCGCCAACATCGTTGAACTCTGGGAGCAAGTGCCGCCACCACCGGCGCCCAAACTTGCAGCGCCAGCGGTCAAGCCAAATGAAACAGCGCTGCTGCTGCTCGACATCGAGGAGCTGACCTGCAACCCGCGCCCACGCTGTCTTGCGGCCGTGCCGGCCATGGCCGCGTTTCTTGAGAAGGCACGCAGCGCCCAGATGGCAGTGCTCTACAGCAATACCGGCAGCGGATCACGTGCCACCATGCTGCCGCCGGTAGCACCGCGCGATGACGAGCCGATCGTCAAGGGCACCGTCAACAAGTTCCTGGGCAGCCGGCTCGACGAATACCTGAAAGCCCGCAACATCAAGACCGTCATCGTCTGCGGCACCGCCGCCTCAGGCGCCGCACTGCACACCGCCACCGGCGCTGCCCAACTCGGTTACAAGATCGTGCTGCCGGTCGATTGCGTGCCGGGTGCCAGCCTGTTTGAGGAACAGGCGGCGGTCTGGAGCCTGCTCAACGGCCCGGGCACGACCCGCGTCATCACCGCCACCACACTCGACGCCATTCAGATCGAAAAGCCGTAAGGCGCAAAATCAGCAGCACACACCAGACAAGGAGAATGTTGTTGTGACCTCCGAACTCAAACTTCAGCCCGCCGTGGCCGCGTCGCTGGCCAAGTGGCATGAGATGGTGGCGCAGCGGGATTTGTCCACGCTGTCGGCCCTGCTGCACCCGAATGCCGTATTCCGCTCGCCGATGGCCCACAAGCCCTATGCCAGCGCCCAGGCGGTCGCGCTGATCCTCAACACGGTAATGACGGTCTTTAGCAACTTTGTCTATCACCGCCAACTGGCCACGGCGGATGGCCTGAGCGTGGTGCTGGAGTTCAGCGCCAACGTCGGCGACAAGGCGCTCAAGGGCATCGACCTGATCGCGTTTGATGAACAAGGCCTGATCGTCGATTTTGAAGTCATGGTGCGCCCGATGAGCGGCCTGCAGGCGCTGGGCGCCGAGATGGGCCAGCGCCTGAGCGCCTACCTGCCAGCCTACAAAGCAGCGCAGTGAACGCCAAGCAGGCGCAGCTTATCGGCTTGGCACTGGCCCTGCCGTTCCTTCTGTTGGGCAGCGGATGCAGCACGCAGGCCTGGTACGAAGGGTTCAAGATCAGCGCCGAGACCGAGTGCTACAAACTGCCACCCGGCGCCGCCGCGCAATGCCTGGCGCGCCTGAACAAAATGACGCACGAGGAATATGAGAAGGAGCGGACTTCAAAGTAGCCGTGCGGCTCGCAAGCACCCCAGCCAAATGGCCTGAATTTCAATAATCGGCTAGGATACCCATAGCTTTGGAGCACCGCCATGACCAGCACTGAAATTCAACTGCCAAAAGTCGCTCAAACCAGAATCAGCCGACTGGCACAGGCCTCTGGGCGCAGCCCTGCGGCCATGCTGCGGTTCGTGCTGCGTGACGGATTTGACGCGGTAGAACTCAGCATCAAAGAAAACGCTCAGGCTGATACAGAATTTGCAGCCGGCGCCATGGTGACACACGCAGAAGTCATGCGCGATGCACTGGATACGGTACAGCAGGCAAAGCACGAGGCACGCGCTGCCGCATGACCCCGACCATTGTCTGGTCGGCTCAAGCGCGAAATCAATTTATCGCCACGCTGACCTACATCGCCAAAGAAGACCCCCTAAGTGCGGAGTTAGTGCATAAACGGGTGGAAAAGTCGCTCAGGCTTTTATGCGACTCCCCGGAAATGGGCGTGCAGGCCCCAACGGCAGGGGTGAGAACCTATCCCGTGCCCAATACCGGGCACAGCTTTGACTATCGTCTGGTACGTGACCAAATCCGGATTCAGCGCTGGTATAGACAACGGCAAAAGCCTGCTACCGCCAATGAAATTGGCCGGTCTTGACAAGGCAACGGCAACTGAACGGCAAACAGAGAAAAGTTGGAAACCAGAAAGAAGAAAGGACTTACACCCTTTCGAGCATAAGTCCTTGATTCATTTGGTGCGGCTGGCAGGAATTGAACCCACTACCCCTTGGTTCGTAGCCAATATATTTGATGTTTTTTAACATCCACGATCGTTTACGTATTTTGATTTTATCGTTATAAATCAACCACTTAATACACAACATCGTCCACAATTGTCCGAAGCGGTACAATCAAAGCCAGCGAGAAACGGCAACCGAACGGCAACCAGAGCGTCGACGGTACGGTCATGATCGGACAAGGAACAAGATATGGGCACCATCACAGACAAAGAAATGGGGTCGCGGGTGAACGGCGCCGACCAGTGGTTTACCGACCCCGGGCCGCGTGGCTCGGGGCGATTCCTGGGCAGAATAACCACAGCTGGCGAGCGGTCGTTCTACTTCCGTTACACCACCAGCACTGGGCAGCGTGACACGATGTCTATCGGCCCTTACGACCCCAAAGGTCGACAAGGATCTTTCACACTAGCGGCGGCGCGGGAGAAGGCCGCACATTGGGCAAAGCTATACCGGGAGGGCGCACGTGACCTGCGCGAGTACTTTGCACAGGTCGAGGCGCACAGACTGAAGGCTGAAGATACGGAGCGCCAGTTGACCGATAGAGAGGCTCACCGAACCAAGGAAGCTGAGCAGCAAGCGGAACTGGATAGGCAACGCCGAGTAACGATCAAGCAAGTGTTTGACCGCTGGGCATCAACTGACTTGGCGCCACATGTTGGTGGCGACGGCAAGCGTATTGGCCGCAGAGATGGTGGGCAGTATGTGCGCGAACAATTTGAGCGACGCGTGTTTCCTCATATGGGTGATGTTGCCTTGGTTGACGTGCGCAAAGCCCATATCCTGACCGTCCTTGATGCGGTCAAAGCTGAAGGTAAGTTGCGCACCACCAACGTACTCCTGGCGGACCTCAAGCAGATGTTTCGATTTGCAGCTGAGCGAGAGATCATCGACCATAGCCCCATCGAATTGCTCCGCAAGCGAAACATGGGTGGCAAGGATGTCAAGCGCTCCCGCGTGTTGTCCAACGAAGAGATAACAGCGCTTGTTAAACAGCTTCCAAAGGCGAACTTGAGCAAGCGAACTGAGATCGGCATCTGGATTATTCTGGCCACGGGATGCCGCATCGGAGAGCTGATGGGGGCCGTCTGGAACGACCCGAAGCCTGATCAATCGGCACTACAAACATGGATCGCCCAGCAACACCCGCTTCGACCATCAGAGGCACCAAAGTTAGGCGTCATAGACTTAGCGGCCCGCACGTGGTACCTACCAACGACAAAGAACCAACGGGATCACACAATCCACCTGAGCGACTTTGCGGTGGAACAGTTTTCAAAATTGGCCGAGCTTCGTGAAGTTGATCCTGTAACCAACAGGCCGATGACATGGGTGTTCCCGGACCGACAAGGCACTGGACCGGTTTGCATCAAATCCTTTGGCAAGCAACTCTCTGATCGTCAGCGCAGCATCGAGACACGCATGAAAAATCGTAGCAGTGCAGTTGATGCTTTAGCACTACCAGGTGGCCACTGGACCGCGCATGACCTGCGCCGTACGACGTCCACCATGATGAGTCAGCTAGGCATATCCAATGATGTGATCAACGAGTGTGAAAATCACATCAAGCAGGGCATGAGCGCCGTTTACATTCAGGACCGACGCGAAGCCGAACAGGCGAGCGCGTACGACGCGGTCGGAAAGAGGTTGACTACCTTGATATCCTTGGGCAAAAAACGACCAGGTAGATCATGAGCGGCGCCACACCAAAATTTCAAGTCCCTGATCACCGGCCTCCATGGGCTTTACCAAAGTCAAATGGCCCGTTGAAAACCCCTGACACTCATGAATTTGTGACGCGCAGTTTCGCTACACAATTTATAGCGGAACGAATGGATCGGGACTTTGAGTCGATGCGTCGCCGCCGAGACAAGATCGGGAAGCGGATCGACACCGCGATTCAGAACGAAGCGATCCCATGTCAAGGACGCAAGTTCAAATTCGGTTACTTGGTAGCTTGGGCTCGGAACACGAAAGATCTGGCGAGGACTGTCGAAGGCCTGATACCGATCGGCCATGGCCACGCGACCTTAACTACACCATCGTTTCAGATGGCTTCGACCGGGTACACCGTCCCTGAAACTCTGGATGATTGCCAGAACGCACTGCGCGAAGTCAGCAGAGAGGTGCTGAGACTGCGCGATGAAAATCGGGCCTTGCAGATCGTCATTGATGAGCTGCTCCCGTACAAGGTGAAGGCTGATGCCAAATCGCACAGCACACGTAAGGCTGGCCAAAAAGGGGGCAGGCCGAGGATTCAAGAGTAGTTGTAGAGATTTACAAGAAAGCATTTCAGTTTTCCAACCTCTTCTAAGAATCGAGGTACATGACTAACTAATACCGAAAGGGTATTGCCATGTACCAGACCATCCTCCGACTTCCAAGTGTCAAGAGCCGCACGGGCATGTCCCGCAGCTCAATCTATAACGCCGTCAAAGAGGGCACGTTCCCGCGCCAGATCAACCTGGGTCCCCGTGCCGTCGGCTGGCTTGAGTCCAGCATCGACGCATGGATTCAAGGCCGCATCGAGCTGTCTGCCAAGGTGGGGGGCTAGATCATGACAACCACCAAGAAATCCACAATCTCAGACCTGGTCCAGGGCACATCGGAGTTGCTGCAAACAGCAAAGTTCACCAAGTGGACAGCGACCCAGCCTGTAACCAAGCAATTGAGCCTAGCCGACGACGGCACCATCAACAAGTCGTCCACTGCCGCCATGCTCTATGAGGGCACTGTCACGCGCCTGGCATGCGATCCAGCCGAGTTCGTTGAGGTGTTGCTGGACATCGGTCCGAACGATTGCCTGAGTTACGGTCTGCCGATCAACGAGCGAGCCACGAAGGTCACGACCAGCGCCAAGTTCGAACAGGCAGGCAGGCCAGACGACCAGATGCCGCGCACGGCCGCTGCCATGGAGTGGTCCTCCGATCCGGGCATTCTGATGGTCGACTACGACCCGGAAGAAACCGTGTTGACACCAGACGAGCTGCGCGATGCGCTCTACCTGTGCTGTCCGCCGTTGCGCCAGTCTGCTCACGTCTGGGCAACGTCAACGTCATCGTGTTTGATCGACTCCTCGACCAACAACGAAGTGCGAGGCATCAAGGGCCAGCGTGTCTATACCTTTGTCGCTGATGCTACCGACATACCGCGTGCCGCCAAGGTCATGGCAAAGCTCGCGTGGATTAACGGCTTCGGCTCGATAAAGATCTCCAAGTCAGGTTCGCTCCTCGTGCGCGGCATCATTGATGAGATGGTCTTCCAGCCCAACCGCATCGACTACTGCACCTCTCCGATCTGCATGCCACCTCTGGTGCAAAAGAAGCCCAAGCCGGAACTTCACGGCAACCCGCGGCTGGCGCTTGACACGCGGGTCGCGTTGCCCGACCTGACGCCCGAAGATGAGTCACGGTATGAACAGCTGGTGAGGGTCGCCAAAGAAGCCAAGGCTCCTGAGGCCGCAGCTATCCGTGAACGCTACATCAACATGCGCGCAGATCAGTACGTCACCAACGGCATGAACAAGGCCGCAGCCATCAGGATGGTCACACAGGCGCTGGAAGGCCAGGTCCTCGCCGCTGACTACGTCCTCAGGTCAGCGGACGGAATCGAAGTTACGGTTGCCGAGGTCCTGAAAAACAAGGCGCGGTGGCATGGCAAGAACTTTTGTGACCCGATTGAACCGGATTATCACGACGACGACCGCATTGCCCGCGCTTATCTGAATGGCCCAGGCCGCCCGATCATCCTAAGTTTTGCTCACGGTGGTTGTAAATACTACCTCTCGCATGCAACCGAAACCATTCGCCTCATCGCTGGTCAACGCCATGCTTACATGAACCGTATGGCAGCGGTGTTGGGGGAGCGCGGTGAGTTCTATCAGCGCGACGGGTCACTGGTTTCTGTCAATGATGACAACCGGTTTACCTTGCAATCAGAGCACCATGTCTTGACCGTGTTCGATCGCAGCTTCCGCTTCGAGGCATATTCTTTAAAGGCAAAAGATTGGCTTCCGGCAGATCCGAGCCTTGAGTTGGCCAAGCAGTTTCGCGGCGCATTTACGTCGCAATTCCTGCCGATCAAGGCCATCATCACGGCCCCGATCATGGACCCGAAGACGCAGCGCCTGATCACTGTGTCGGGCTACGATGTGGAAACGGGCATCTTCGCCTCGTTGCCAGATGACCTGTACCCTGTCATTGAGCACCCCACGATGTCGGACATCGAGGATGCACTTTCTCTGCTTTGGAGCAGCGTAAGCGAGTTCCCGTACTGTGACGCCACTGATGAGACCGTGATGCTGTCCGCCATGCTAACGGCGGTTTTGCGTCCACTGTTGCCGACATCACCGGGGTTTGCCTTCGACGCCGCCGTCCAATCCAGCGGCAAGTCCTTGTTGACCATGGTGCTGTCGGCGCTGTGCGGCATGAAGCCGACCATGTCACCTTGGCCGGGCTCTAGAGGCGAAGCGGAGGTCAACAAGACCATCTTCACTGTTCTACTCGAAGGCAGACCCGTCGTGGTCTTTGACAATGTGCTCGGAGAGGTCGATTCGCCATCGCTGGCTGCGGTTACGACCGCCGAGACCTACAGCGACCGGATACTGGGCAAGTCCAAGTCCGGCACTGCATCGACCAACGCCCTGATTCTGATGTCGGGTAACAACATCAAACTCAAAGGCGACCTGCCACGGCGCTTCTTGAAGTGCCGAATCGACCCGAAGATCGAAAAGCCGCATCAGCGCATCTTCGGTTTCAACCCGGTCACCGTGGTGCAGGCCGAGCGGCAACGGATCGTTTCGGCGGCGTTAACCATCCTCAAGGGCTATCACGCTGCCAATATCACGACCCGACTGGGTGCTGGGCGTACTGGTAGCTTTGACGACTGGGACGATAACGTGCGTCAAGCGGTGTGCTGGCTGGCTGACCTTCAGGTCCGTGGCCTGCTGCCAACGGGCAAGAGCGCCGATGGCCGCAAATATCCGCAACTGGTTGATCCATTCAGTGCCATCGACGACGCCATCGACGACGACCCGGTCCTGATGCAACTGGAGCAGCTTCACGCGGCATGGGCCAGTAAAGTTGGAACTGGATTTGGCACAAAAACCACGGTCAAAAACCTGGTCAATCTGCATGGGTCAGTGAGCATCGGCTATCAGCCCGGGCGCCCAAGTGCGACTGACCCTGACACGCCCGCACTGAGCGAGGTGCTGCATGAGATCGCCGGCAACCCGTACACCGCCATCATCAACACCAAGAAACTTAGCGCCTACCTTAGCGAGCACGTTGGCCGCATCATCGACGGCCGCCGCCACTGTGTCGGCGATCCCTACCAGGGCGCTCTGACTTGGTGGGTCGAAGACGTTCGTGACTTCCGTGAGATCCGTGACTTAGATTCAGCTACTTCAATACGGAAATCAAATATTTCTCAAATTAAAACAGCTAAAAGCAAGTCACGGAACTCACCGAACTCACCAAAAGCCGCGCTGCCTTCAGCAAAGGCGGCGATAACGTAGGAGCTGGCGCAGCGTCGGCGCGGGCCGTCAAGCAGCCCGCCCCGACTCAATGATCGCAAGCAGCTCCGCGTCCGAGAGCCGGTTCAGGTGGTTCAGGTCCACCTGTCCTGCCGCGCGGACGTTCACGTCCACCTTGGTTGGAGCCAGATAGCCAAAAAGGCGAGCAAGCTCTGAGGCCGCCCTGACCATACCGAGCGGCAAACCCATTTGCTTCGCAATCTCGTAGGCCTCAAGCAGCTTGCTCACGATATCCGCCCTGGTGATCGCGAGCTTCTCAGCGTAGGCGCTACGACCGATGCTCAGCGCTTCCATGACGTTAGGCCTGGTTAGTAACCGGCACGCCGCCACCTTGGCCCCAGAAGGCCCGTAGCCGGCCCGCAGAGCGGCCTGAGCGCCGTTGCCGTCCACCTGGTACTCCTGAACGAACCGGGCTTGTTTGGGGGTCAAACTGGGTGTGGCCATGATAGTGATATTTTACCATTTATGCCGCAACATCTTCTAACTGCTGTTATCTGCATAAAAATATGCCGAATAAGCCGTTAAATGTACAAATGCATCGCCGCCACAACCGCCGCTGCCGCCTCTAATTTGACGCGCAACCGCGGGACCTATAGACCTTGCTGTCAGCGATGATTAGGGTTTACCCTTATACTCAACCCTTATCAATCTCAAAAGGATTCAGCATGCCCAACTTCATCAAAGCCCTGCTGCCCAGTTTCAAGTCCCAAAAGGACATGGACGACGCATATCTTGCCAAGGCATCAGACATCAGCGATCTTGAGGAGCGTAAGGTCGCCATCGAGGTCCGCAATCTCTGGACTTCGCGGGGCGGGCTGCCAGCCTAAGGCGCACGCTATGGCTCAAATACTTTTATATCAGCAAGTCTGCAACAAGGCCCGGCGAGCCTCACAGCTCGTACGCAGTCTCCCGTTCGACACGGCTCGTGAAACCTACGCCCAGGCGGTCCGACTCGGATTCATCAAGGACTCGATGCTGGCTGAAGCCAAGTTCGCCCAGTCGCTCGGCGCTCTGGAGGCACTGACCCTGGGTCCGTGGGCGCGTAGCGTCTGACTGGACAGCCTCAGCCGCTGAAGCCAGCATCACATACCGGCGGTAGCTCGATCTACGCCGCCGATGGTCTGTACTTCTTTGGTGTGCCGGCGAGCGGGCTCTTGACGCCGCGCAGGGGCTGAATGGTGGGCTTCATGGCGCCTGAGCCCGATCCACCGCGCAAGCACCCAAGGCACCATGCGACCGGATATGAGGCATCACATCGTTCTTAGGTAGGGTCTTTGGCAACCGGTCTGAAGCCGGTCTGGCGAAGATCCCTGTGGCACTGAACGGAGTACGACGTATGCGCCGTGCGTAAGCTGCCTGCTGCTGAGCTGCCGCTCGAAACCAGCGCGTCTAATTCGGGTTCAGACACCAAGCGGCTGTAGAGGCTTTGGAACTGGTCGCGCCAAAACTGTCACCGGAAGCGACCTAAAAAATAAGGGATAAGCCCTACAATACATTACCCTTTGACTTTATGGGTGAATTCGTCGAGCAACCAGGGCACTTCCATGACCGACAAGCACTTTTCCAGTCAGTTCGAAGATGATCTCCGTGTCGTGTCAGCAAGGTTGAATGAACTTGGACATCTTGTAGATGGGCAAATCTGTCAAGTCATTGATGCTCTGTTGGGGTTCGATGCAAAAGGTGCGCAACGAGTGCTTGCAACTGAAGCCGAAGTAAACGCGCTGGAAGTTGAGATCGATCACGAAATCACCAACATCATTGCGAAACGACAGCCGGTGGCGTTTGATCTGCGCTTATTGATGGCCATGTCCAAAGCCTCCAGCAATTTGGAACGTGTCGGAAATGAGACCGACAGGATAGCGCACAAGGTTATCTGGCTGATTCAAAGTTGTGCCCCAGGAAGCCTGCCGTCGCACGAGTTACGTGCGGCTGCAAATTTATCAACAGGACTGCTGCGCTCGGCGATGAAAGCCTTCTCGCAACTCGACCTAGCCGGGGCCATGGCCGTGATGAAGGAAAAAGAGTTAGGTTACAAGGAAGTCGATGAATTTGTCGGCAAGCTGGTCAAGCCAATGATGGAAAATCTGCACGCGACTTCCTACTGCGTGGAGTTGATTTCCCTGGCGAAGTCGCTTGAACTGATCACGGATCATGCCAAGCACATTGCCGAACTGGTGATCTACGTTGTGGCCGGGGTCGATGTGCGTCACACACCGATCGAGCAAATTGAGTCGGTTGTCCAATGAGTTCAGTCGTTGACTGGTATCGGTGGGGCAGCGGCTGAGTTGAACAAAAAGTTCAATTTGCCTTTATTCACTAGGCTGACTACCCATCGCCATTAACGGCGGCTGACCCGCACCAAAGATCGCCGCACTTGGCTTGCCAGGAAACTGACGGTGGCGATCGCCCGCTCCCGCTACACCCCGGCCCCACGCCGAGCCCACGCTACCTGCCTGTTTCTTGAGCACCGGCCGCAACCCCAACAGCGACGTGGTCTTCAAGAGTTATTCAACAAGTTATCAACAATGTTGGGCACCGGGCCTGTGAGTAACTTCGCCCCGAAGCACTTGTATGGCCGAGCGGCTGTGCATCTGAATCACCCCCCCCCGAACTGCGCTGCACAAGATTTCTCGCTATGCTTCTCAACATGCCGATAAATTGAGTTCAACTCAGGGAGACGACCACATGGCTCGAAAACGAAGCAGCACAGCGGATGACTTTATGGACATCGTGGCCATGCTGCCCTGGTGGGCTGGCTGCGCTCTGGCACTGGTGTCGTATGTGCTGCTACACCGGGTCGCCACACAAACGATGGTCGTCAACACGGCCCCCGGTCATCTCAGCGACCTGATGTTTCAGAGCATATGGATGGGACTGGCCACAGCGGGACAGTACTTCGTTCCCATTCTGTGCCTGGCCGGCGCTGCGATGTCAGCCTACCTTCGCCATCAACGTCAAGCGCTGGTCGCCAACGTAGGCAGCGGCAAGGCAGCCGACGCCCTGGACGGCATCAGTTGGCAGGAGTTTGAGATGCTGGTCGGCGAGGCCTTCCGGCTCCAGGGTTACCAGGTAGCCGAAACAGGCGGTGCTGGGCCTGACGGTGGCGTAGACCTGGTGCTGCGCAGGGGCGGGGAGAAGTTCCTTGTTCAATGCAAGCAGTGGAAGGCCTTCACTGTGGGCGTCACGATCATTCGGGAGCTCTACGGCGTCATGGCTGCGAACGGTGCTGCTGGCGGCATGGTCGTCACGTCCGGGCGCTTCACGGACGAGGCCAAGACTTTCGCTGAGGGCCGCAATGTCACCCTGATCGACGGTCCCGCGCTCCTCAAGCTGATCCAGCGGGCGCAGGCTGCGCGGCAGGCCGGTAGCAAGGAGCCCGTGACGACAGCGGCTACAGCCCCCAAGGCGGTCATACAGCCCCTGTGCCCCTCGTGCTCTAAGCCGATGGTGCGCCGCACTGCAAAGAAGGGTGGCACCGCTGGCAGCACGTTCTGGGGCTGTGTCGACTTCCCGGCGTGCCGCGGGACCCGACAGAACGTATAGCAGACGCCTCTCCGAAGTATTGCAGGCCGTGTCAGCGCAGTAGGTCAGACCGCCGGCTGACTTATGCGGCGTAGCTGTCATCAAAGCCAACAGGTTGACAGTCCGCTATGTGGCGATGATTTGAGCGGCATCGGGACCCGCACCCGACCAGGTTCAGACCGTGGGATCGACCACAACAAAGCGGTCATTGATTAAACCCAATTCTCGACACCGGTCATTCAGTCAGTTGCTGATATCGGCGGTCGTCAATGAGCATCAGCAAGACACACGTGCGCTTTCACTGGTATGCAACGGCAACCGAAATTCCTTCCTTATTGACGCCAGCGTCACTCCTGATTCACATCAATTGTCGGTTCACGTAGCACAAGCCACCCTGGTCGGCACTGCTGACCGGTCGCTGAACCGGTGTTGCCGTGCGGCAGTGCCCCGGCTGGTTGTTGACTTGCTGTTTGCAAACGGTATAAACTGTATACCTCGTTAATTTCAAAGGAGCCTCAACATGGTCACACCAGCAAAAGCATTCACATCTGTGGTACCGGCAAAGACAGTCGCAGCCGCCCCTGCCAAGGCAGCAGCGCCAGCCAAAAAGGTGGCCCGCAAAGCGGTTGCGAAAAAGCCTGTGAAGAAAGCAGCGCCGGTCGCCAAGGCAGCAGTGAAGAAAGTCATCAAGCCGGTAGTCGCCAAGGCAGCCAAGGCATCAGTCAAGATCGCGGCACCCGCGCCTGCGGCACCGGTGGTTAAAGCGGCTGTCAAAGCAATTGCCAAGCCAGCGGCCAAACCCAAGGCGGCAAAGCCCGTCAAGGAAAAGAAACCCAAGCTGGTTCGTGACAGCTTCACCATTCCCAAAGCCGAGTACAGCGTGCTTGAAGAACTCAAACAGCGCGCCGGCAAATTGGGCAGTTCGGTCAAGAAAAGCGAACTGCTGCGCGCCGGCATCAAGGCCCTGGCCGCCATGGCCGACACGGCATTGCTGTCAGCACTCAAGGCCGTACCAGCCGTCAAGACCGGACGTCCGGCCAAAGACTAAAGGTGTACAGCAGCGCACCTGTCGATCAGGCGCGCTGCTGATTCAGCCCGAAATCAGGCCCTCGGCAATCGGGCGCCTGAACACCAGCCAAGCGGGCAAGGTGGCAACAATGGCAGCGGTGACGATGAGCGCTGCGACCAGAAGCCCTTCCGTTGCGCCCAGCCGCACCGGCATCGAAAACCCAAGTTGCGACGCCACCCAGTGCGAAAGCAGATTCGATGCACCCCAGCCAATAAAAACACCCAGTGCCGCACCCGCTGTGATCAATAGCACGACTTCAATCCAGACGACACTGAACACATAGAGGCGACTGGCGCCGATCGCCCTGAGCACCGCAAACTGCCGCCGGCGCGCCAGAAAGCCGACCAGCAGCGCCATCAACACCGCCGCCACGACCAGCACCTGGGTCGTGATCGCCAGCAGCGACATCAGGTCGCGAACATTGCCCAAGGTGAGGTACAAATCATTGAGCACTTCGGCCGGAAACACGGCCACGCTGCGCGGTGTCTGAAACTGCCCGCGCAAGCGGTAGGCGCTCGCAATCGAATCGGGTTTGATCGCAATCGCTGGCACACCAGCGAGTTGGCTTGCGTCCCATGGTGGCCCGATATGCGAACTGGCGTTGGCCGCATGCCCGAGCGCCAGGCCATGCACACCCCAGACATCTTCGATCGGCACCAGGATGGTGGTGTCCCAGATGTTCTGGCGCGCCGGCAGGCGCCCCACCACGGTGTAATGA